>ERZ773008.326-NODE-326-length-34137-cov-11.830116_pt1 | contig 34137 bp, 36 predicted proteins | sample MGYA00580664_ERZ773008 | MGnify/ENA primary metagenome ERZ773008 (study PRJEB29015, sample SAMEA2738016) | human oral metagenome | biome: human oral; feature: human-associated habitat; material: dental | place: China | collected 2048 ...
ACCCTCATACCAATATAGAGAACCTCTGCTCACTCTTCGCTCTTCACTCTTCGCTCTTCGCTCTTCGCTTTTCGCTTTTCACTTTTCACTGCTCACTGACCTCTATCCACTGTCGACTAAATTAACAATTAACAATTAACAATTAACAATTAAAAATTGTATATTTGCCCTCTAAAATCACCATATGAAAATAAAGAAATGGATAGGAGCTTTTTTCCTATGGATTACAGGCTGGAAAGTAGTATTAGAAGGAGAGGATAAGGTGCTCAATCGCTGTGTGTTAGTTGTGGCTCCCCACACTTCCAATTGGGAGTTTGTCTTGGGAATATTGGCCTATTGGAAGTTGGATAAGCCCATCAAGCTCATCATCAAGGACGCTCACACCAAGGCATGGTATGGATGGCTTGTTCGTAAGTTAGGAGGTATAGGAATTAACCGCTCCCAGCGTAATCATTTAGTTGAGTTTGTCACTGAGCAGTTCAAAAAGGAAGATTTTAGCTTGGTCGTAACTCCAGAAGGCACCCGTTCCAGAGTGGAGAAATGGCGTATGGGCTTCTACCATATGGCACTCTCCGCCCAAGTGCCTATTGTATTAGGTGCTGGAGATTTCAAAAAGAAGACAATTTTTATAGGGAAAACCATTCCCTTTACTGATTTGCAGACACGCTCAAAAGACAGCATTATCGATGAAATACGAGAGTATTACCGAGACAAAAACCCAAAATATCCTCAGCAGTGGAATCCCGATTTCAGTTGTTAGTAATCATTAATCATTAACCATTAATCATTGATTATTAATTATTGATTATTTTTGCAGCTGCTTCCAACTGTTCATACCATTCCTCTCCGAACTTACGGATTAGTGCTTCTTTGACAAATTGGTAGATAGGTACTTGGAGTTTGCGTCCCAGCACACAAGCATCTTTACAGATACTCCAGCGATCATAGTTTACCGCTACAAACGAGCTGTATTGTTTCAGGCGAATTGGGTAGAGATGGCAGGAGATAGGCTTTTTCCAGTCTATTATACCCTCGCGATAGGCTTGCTCTATCCCACAAAGGACGATTCCCTTTTCATCTCTGACGACATAGGCGCATTCGCCTCCTCCGATCAGTGGGGTCTCCCATTCACCATCGATCCCTCGGATGGCTGTGCCTTGTGCCTCAATTGCTTGGCGTCCTGCTGCACTTAAAAAGGGAGCCACCTTAGGGTAGATATGTTCGAGGATGGCTACTTCCTCCTGCTCTACAGGAGCTCCGGCATTCCCCTCCACGCAGCAAGCACCCTTGCATGCATCTAAGTTGCAGACAAAATCTTTTTCTATAATCTCCTCCGAGATTAGAGTATCGTTTATTTCTATCATAATCTAATTTAGGCAATAGGGTAATAGTAAAGTCGCATAAGCGAGTATGTGGGAGAGAAGAGGTGTAGGGAAAAACCACAATTTGCTCTTCTGCATACAAGCAACATTAACTATTAATCATTGAACATTAACCATTAATCATTATTTTTGTGGTCATAGTAACATTACAAAGAGATAAGTGTATAGGTTGTAATTATTGCGTGGAGATGGCTCCAGAGCAATTCCAAATGAGCAAAAAGGACGGAAAGACTGTCCTATTGCGTTCGACTGAAAAAAAAGGCTTTTTCACCATCAAATCACATGATGATAGCATCTTTGAAGCTTGTGAAAATGCCCAAAAAGCATGCCCTGTCAAGATTATTTCTACCAAGAAAATCTGAGCGTATTTACACAACTTCTGCAACGACAAAGGTGCTCCCTCCTACATAGACAAAGTCTGTAACTTTGGCCTCTTGCTGTGCCTTGGTAAGCGCTTCCTTGACCGAGGAGAATACAACTCCCTCAATGCCATACTCTCGTGCTTTTTCTTGTAGCACAGTAGCATCTAAGCCCCTATCTATCTGTGGTTTACAAAAATAATAACGTGCATTCTTCGGTAGCATGGGTAGGATAGAGCTTAGGTCTTTTTCCTTGACAAATCCCAGTACCATATGTAGAGTGTCGTATTTCTCTTGCTGTAGTTGGGAGAGAATTTCTGTAAATCCATGAGCATTATGAGCTGTATCGCATATTGTCTTAGGGGCTTCTCCCAAGAGCTGCCAGCGCCCCATAAGGTGAGTATTAGCCACGATATGGGAGAGTCCTTTTTCGATATGTTCCTCTGTAATCTTCCAACCTTTTTGCTGTAACACGCGCAGGGTCTGTACAATTCCCTTGATATTTTTTGCCTGATATCCCCCTTTCAGATCCATAGTATAGGGCACCTCAAGGGAGTTGGCAAAGTAGATTTCGCTTTCCTTCTCTAAAGCTACTTGCTTGAATACAGGAGCGGTAAGTGGTTGAAACTCACTGATAACCACCGGTATCTGTCGCTTGATGATTCCTGCCTTTTCTCGGGCAATTTCCTCTAAAGTATTGCCCAAAATCTCAGTATGATCTTTGCCTATATTGGTGATCAGGGAGACTATAGGGGTGATGATATTGGTCGAATCCAATCTGCCGCCTAATCCTACTTCTATTACCGCTATATCCACTCTCTCACGGGCAAAGTAATCAAAGGCCATGCCCACAGTAACCTCAAAGAAGGAAAGGTCTTCACCCTCCATATATTCCTTATTTTCTTCTACAAAGTGAACCACAGCTTCCTCAGGGATATCTACTCCATTGATTTTGATACGTTCGCGAAAATCCTTCAAGTGGGGCGAGGTATATAGTCCTACTTTGTAGCCGGCTTCCTGTAGTATAGAGGCAAGGGCATGAGAGGAGGAACCTTTGCCGTTGGTACCCGCTATATGTAGGCAGGGAAAGTGCTCTTGTGGGTTGTCCAAGTGGTCACACAGAAGAAGTATATTGTCCAATTTGCCTCGGAAGGCAGCGCGTCCTTTTTCTTGATACATAGGCAGATGTGCCCAGAGCCAGTCTATTGTTTCTAAGTAAGTCATCAGTGTATATAGTATTTTTCTATGTTCTCAATGCGCACACTCTCAGGGACAAGGAGGGTATAGTCACCTCGGTTGCGTATCACATCCCGCACAATGGAGGAAGAGATGTGCGAGGTCTGTACCGCTGTAAGCAGAAAAAGGGTCTCTACTCCAGCTAAATCTCGGTTGGTATGAGCGATGGCACGCTCAAACTCGAAATCAGCTGGGTTGCGTAATCCTCTGAGAATAAAGGGAATATCCAGCTTCTTACAGAAATCTACCGTAAGACCCTGGTAGCTCACTACTTTTACTTTTTCATTTCCTGCAAAAGCCTTTTCTATAAAAGCCATGCGCTCCTCTGTGGTGAACATATAGCGCTTGTCTGCATTCTCACCTACTGCAACTACAATCTCATCGAAAAGGGCTGTAGCTCGGCAGATAATGTCATAGTGCCCCAAGGTTATAGGGTCAAAAGAGCCTGGAAAAAGAGCCTTCTTCATAGTGTGTTATTATCCGTTGTTTTCAGGGAGCAAAGGTAAGAAAAAGAACTCATTTTTCTTGGTTATTCCGAAAAAAAATGCGTACTTTGCAGAAATTTCTGTGTGATGAAAAAACTCATTTTACTGGCCTCTGGTAATGGCTCTAATGCGGAAAGGATTGTAACTTATTTTAAGGAAAATGCCTTGGCTGAAGTCTCTTTTATTCTTACCAATAACCCCAAGGCAGGGGTGATAGGCCGTGCAGAACGCTTGGGAATCCCTTGTATGATTTTTGATAGAAAGGATTTCTATGAATCTACCTATATATTGGAGCTTCTTGAGCGCGAACAGCCGGACTTGATCGTCTTGGCAGGTTTCTTGTGGAAGTGCCCAGAGAATATCATTGCACATTTTCCTAACAAAATAGTCAATATACATCCTTCTCTGTTGCCTAAGTATGGAGGTAAAGGCATGTATGGTATGTATGTACACGAGGCTGTGATTGCTGCCCAAGAGAAGGAGAGTGGAATTACGATTCATTATGTCAATGAGCACTACGATGAGGGAGCTATTATTTTTCAAGAGCGTGTTCCCATTTCCCCTGAGGATACCCCCGAGTCCCTCGCTCAGAAGATTCATGAGGTGGAGTATCGAACTTTTCCTCTGATTATCAAGCAATTATTACAAAACTAATAGATAAAATATGAAATTAGACAAAACCGTTTTTGCACTACATAAGTGTATCAGGGAGCGCTATCTGCAATATTTAGAAGGTTTTTCCTTGGAGCAATTGGCCGTGATTCCCGAGGGATTCCGCAATAACCTACTTTGGAATATCTCTCATGCCATCGTTACTCAGCAGTTGTATTGTTATTATAACAGTGGGCTACCTATGTATGTATCGGAGGATTTCATTGCAGCCTATCGCAAGGGAACAGTACCCGATGGTCATATCCCTACCCAAGAAGAGGTGGATACCCTCAAGAAGCTCTTAATCTCAACCCAAGAGCAGATGGAAGAGGACTACCAAAAAGGGATTTTTACCACCTATACAGATTACCTCACAGGGCTGAACTATCCCCTCCGTTGTGTGGAAGATGCTATCTACTTCAACAATACCCATGAGGGCATGCACTTAGGATTGGTCATTGCAATCAAATACTTAATATAATGATCAATAGCATTAAACATTATTAAAAAGGCTAAAGGCAGTTCCTCCATAGCGCCTATCATGGTCAAAGTATGGATTCTCTTCCATAGATATTTTAGCTGAGTGTTCTATAATGAGTAGCCCGTCTGGGGCAAGGAGATTGCGCTCAAATACCAAAGATACCAATCGCTCTAAGTCTTGTTCAGGAAGGTCATAGGGAGGGTCAGCAAAGATGACATCGTAAGAACTTAGGTTTCGCTCCAAGAAGGTAAAAGCATCACTCTTGATTACCTCAATAGGGTAGGAGAGTGCTGCGGCTGTCTTATGGATATACTGTACGCAGCCAGCATGGCTGTCTACAGCTGTGATATCAGGACAACCACGACTGCCAAACTCATAGCTGATATTGCCCGTCCCAGCAAAAAGGTCAAGCACTTTGATACTATCTAAGTAGAAGTAATTGTTTAGAATGTTAAAAAGAGACTCCTTGGCAAAGTCCGTTGTAGGACGTACCGGAAGGTTCTTAGGAGCAATGAGTTGCTTGCCGCGATGGCTGCCTGAGATGATGCGCATATCTTTGAAATAAAGGGCAAAAATACGGATTTTATAACGATAAAAAAAGTTTTTTAGTGAAAATAGTACATATACACTTTCCCTCTTCAGGGGAACCTGTCTTTTACATAAAGCCAGATACAGCCGTGCATAATCGGGAATTGCCACTCTATATCCCTGATTTTACAACAGATCTTAGGGGGCAGTTAGTTCTTTTGGCAAAGATTAGTAAGCAGGGCAAATGCATCTCTGAGAGATTTGCCTCTAAGTATTACGAGCAGGTTTCTGTTGGGCTTTCTCTGACGGCTTATGATCGGTGGCAGCAGCTCCAGGCAGAAGGCCTTCCTTGGGAGGAAGCAACCAGTTTTGATGGGGCAATGATAGTGGGTAATTTTATGGAAAAGAGCTCTTTAGAAAAAGAAATGACCATTATATTTTCTAAGAATAATATCCCTTTTCAGTCAATCGCTTTGCAAGATATCCTGCCAAAGGTACCTTTGGTGCTAAGTATGGTCTCTCAGAGGGTAACTCTTCGCACGGGGGATCTGCTTGCTATTTCCCTTGAGAGTATCTTCTACCCTCTCGAAGGAGAGACTACTTGGACAGCCCTCCTGCAAGAGGAGAAGCTCTTCTGGGTAGAGGTAAAATAATAGAGGTTACTCCCTTGGGAGTAACCTCTAACGCTTTACAATGATAGTTCGAACAAATTTATTCTACGATGAGAACACCTCTCATAAGAGAAAAGTGTCCAGGATAAGAACAAATATACTCATAAGTACCTGGCTCAGGAGCTTTGAAAGAAATAGTGTCTGTTTCTCCACCTCCGAGGAGCTTGGTATGAGCAATCACATCAGCACCATCATTAGGGATATAATCTTTGTCCAATCCTGCTTTCATAGCTTCCATTCCAAAGGCAGCTACATCTACTCCTTTTTTGAGGAGAACAAAGTTGTGTCCCATTTTGTCCTTAGGCATATTTCCTACATGCTTAAGGGTGACATTGATGGTTTGTCCAGCCTTGGCTTTGATTTCCTTGATATTGAAAGTCATCTGGTCAGTACCTTCTAAGGCAACATTCACGGCTTCTGTATCTTGGCTTGCCGCAGGAGTATCTTGACTTACCGCTCCTTGTTCTGTAGTCTGTGCAGACTCTTCAGGCTTTTTGTTATCCCCACAAGAAGCCACCATTAAGGCAACAGAGGCCATTAAAAACATTTTTTTCATATCGAATTATTTTAATATATGAATACGCCGCAAAAATACAAATAAAAATTTGATACAGCAAATTATTTAGAATATTTTTAAATTAGCTTTTCTCTCTTCACCACATACCCAGCTGTGGGCACTCGCTGGTCACATACTCGCTCACGCGACTTTACTCTTCACTTTTCACTCTTCATTCCCTTACCCTCTTGTATAGAAGTTATAATCCTTGAGGAATTGCTGGATAAAGGCTGTTTTCTGAGGATAGATGGTATGTTCTCGCTTGGAAACCTCGGTAATCTTGTCGGCTAAGCGCTGTATGATAGCCTCTCCATTTTTGCTCTTGAGAGCTTGTGTAAAGTAGTTCTTGATGGTCTGCACATCGCGGTCAGAGAAGAGTAGTACCTCGGTCTGACTGAAAAGAGGTTGGTAAGCAAGGGAGAGTTCCTCCAAGATAGTGTGAGAGATATTGAGCTTATTGCGCTCAGTGATCACGGCTGTCCCTGCAGCTATATCGCCCAAGCGTTGAGAATGTTGGGTCGAAATGATGCTAATGATCCCTATAGAGCCTATAAAAAGATCCAACTCGAACAAGCCAAAGGCCCAGCGAATAAAAAAATCAGCAAAAGAGGCCTGATATCCATCAATCTTCAGCACTCGGATTTTCATTATCCGCTTGCCTATAGTCTGTCCCTGCATAAGGGATTCAGCCACTAAGGGGTAGAAGGCAGCTGGTAACATCAGTAGGGAATAGATAGCTATCCCTTCCTCCAAAGAAAAAGACGAAAGAGGAGAAATTTCCATAAAGGCTTTGTTGGCCAAAAAACCATATCCCATTATAAGAACAAAGTCAATAGCAAAGGCTGCCATACGCTCCCCAATAGAAGCTGGCTGGAAAGCCAGCAAAATATTTTGTGTGGTTTTTATTTGTATCTTTGACATATTTTCATTAATTTAGCACCCTGTATGAGAGAAGTAGCCTTTATCGAACAAAACAAAGACAAATGGTTGGAAGTGGAGGCCATCCTTAACAAAGGGCAGACTATTTCCCCCGACCAAATGGCGGATAATTACATCCAGCTATTGGGCGACTTGTCCTTTGCACAGACCTACTACCCAAGGAGTAACACTACCATCTACCTCAATTTTTTGGTCACGCAAATATACCAAAAAATTTACAAAACCAAGCGTATTGACAAAAATAGATTAAAATTTTTTTTCACCGACTATGTTCCTATGCTTGCCTATAAGTATCGCAAGCTGATTTATTTTAGTTTTATCCTTTTCTTTTTCTTTGTATTGATAGGCGTACTCTCAGCACAATATATGCCCCGATACATTAGAGCAATCTTAGGGGACTACTATGTGAATCAAACCTTGGAGAATATCGAAAAGGGAAATCCTATGGGGGTGTATGGTGATGGAAGTAATTGGGGAGGTTTTATAGGAATTACTCTTAATAATATAAGGGTGGCTTTTCTTTGTTTTATCTATGGAATTACTGCAGGAGTAATGACTTTTTTCATTGCTTTGAACAATGGAGTAATGCTCGGTTCCTTCCAGTATTTTTTTTATGAAAAAGGGCTGTTATTTCTAAGTGTCAGAGCCATATGGCTACATGGGGCTATGGAGATATTCAGTATTGTGATAGCGATTGCCTCAGGTTTTATCCTTACAGGGGGGATACTCTTTCCTAAGACCTATTCTCGCTTGCTCTCCTTCAAGGTCGCTTTTCGCGAGGGGGTATCTTTGCTCTTGGGTACGGTGCCTTTCTTTATTGCTGCCGGATTTATTGAGGGCTTTATTACTCGTTATTATAACCAGATGCCCCTGTGGCTCAATATGTTGATTATATTGGGAAGTCTTTCTGTGATTTCCTTTTATTTCCTGGTCTATCCTATAGTAAAACATACAAAAAATAAATATTTAAAACCATGAACGATTTTGTTTTTTACAAAAAGAGAAAATTTGGTGACCTCATTAGTGACACCTTTACTTTTTTTAGAAAGTATGCGGGCAATTATTTTTCTAATTATCTGGTAATCAATGGTGCGGCAATAGTTTCCGTAGGTATTCTTTTTACTGTAATGGCATTCTTTTTGCCATCTTTGTCTGGAGGGATTGGCACATCCCTACTGTTGGAGCTACTGATGCTGGTTATAGTATTTTTCTTGTTTCTTTTTGTGTTTTGTTTTCCTATTGCCTATACAGAGCTCTTGGAGAAAAATCCTAATCGGACAGATATTGCCTCGCAAGAGCTGTTGGAGAGTATCAAAAAAATGATGCCTAGAGCTTTTCTTTTTGGGTTTATTTCTATTTTTGTAATATGGATTCCTTATCTGTTGGTGTTTTTTGGATTGGCATCAATTTTAGGAGATGCTCCACTCTTATTACAATTGGCAAGTTACTTTCTCAGCACTCTATTATTCCTCTTTATGCAACAAACCATGTTGGTCTACATCAAGGATAGGGAAGGTTATTTCCAAGCCTTGGGCAAGGTGGTAAACCAGCTTAGGGAGCGTTTTTGGGATAAGTTTGGAGCTACTTTTGTGATGAATTTTATTTGTGGTATTATTATCTTAGCGGGGGCGATTATTCCTATAATTGTCTACTTTCTGACACTGGCTGTATCAGGTTTTGAACCAGGGTTAGGAACGGCTATATTGGTCTTTGTACTACTGCTTATTGTCGTTACAGTTATTTTTGTATCTCTTAATCTGTCTCTGTTCCAGCAAATACTTATTCACTTAGGAGAAAAAGAAGATCAACATACCGATGATATAGATCTTATTGGTCAGAATGTGGAAGAATAAATGGAAAATAATAGCTTATGGGGGGCTCTTATACTTTCTTAGTATAGGAGTACCGCTCTATGCACAAGCCGATTCGCTCGTACTCAGGGGAAAGGACAGCCTTACTTATCAGATTCCTATCAGCCGTGAGCGACCTGAATCCTTGCGCTCTTTTCAGGGGGTACCTCATAGCTATGATTCCTCTGCTTTCGATTATTCTGAGACCTCGGGCAGGAATGAGGCCTTTCTTTCAGGGATGTGGAAAGCTTTTATCAAGTTGATAACCAGGATATTGGAGTTTATTTATGGAAAAGGAGCAAATGGTATGGGTATGAGAGAAATCCTCCGTATGCTAGGGGCGATTCTCTTTTTAGTCTCTCTCTTCTTCTTTGGTCGCTGGATTCTCAAAAACAAAGGTCGCTGGCTGACGGATAGAAGCTCTGAGAAGCTCTCCAATATTTCTATGGAAGAAGTAGAGAAGCACTTGCATCAGACAGATTTCTCTGTATTGATACAGAATGCTGAAAAACAGAATGATACACGACAAAGCATTCGCCTATACTACTTATGGTTGCTTAAGGTACTTTCCGATAAGAAACAGATAGAATGGGATCCGAAAAAAACCAATTCGGACTATGAGAGAGAAATTAAAGATCCCGTACAGAAGGAGCGATTTGTCTATCTATCCAAGCTCTATAACTACATATGGTATGGGGAATTTCTTATTAGTGATGCACAGTACCAAGAGGCAAAGGCTGATTATCAGAATTATATAAACACTCAAAAAGCAAAGTAAATGGGAAAGTCAATACGTAATTACTTGATTTTTTTGGGTGTCATTGTTCTTATCATGTCCCTAACAGTCTTTTCCCCCTCCAATAGAAAGCGGGATTGGCAATGGACTTTTGACCCAGAGAGTAAGCAGCCCTATGGGCTCTATATCTTTGGAAAGGAACTCAAGCATTTTTTCACTAAAAAGGTAATACAGGAATCATACTATACACCTTATGAGTATTTGTCCGTAAAAGAAGAGAAACAAGAACCTTATAATTATATCTTTACGGTAGGATCTATAGATAAGGTGTCTCTAAGAAAATTGCTTGCTGAGGTAGAGAGAGGAAGTCAGGTACTTTTCTTGAATGATTTTGCCTCTCTTACCGACTCATTGGAGATAAAAACAGAAGACAAATATAGAGCAGAGGACTTACAGATGCAGCTCAATAGTCCTTCTTTTGATAAGAAAGTGCCTATTGAACTCAAACAAACTTTCCTTGAAGTCAATTATTTTACGAATCTTGACAAGAATAGGGATAAGGCCTTGGGCTATATGTATTTCTATGAAGAAGGAAAGACCAAAAAGGAGCTAAGGAAGAAAATTAACTTTGTAGAGGTGTCACATGGCAAAGGGAAGCTCTATATTCATGCTGGACCCCCGATTGCTTTTACCAATTATTATCTCAAGAAGGATCCTAAAGTGCGTGACTATGCAGCTACGATACTCTCTTACCTACCTAAGGACAGGCCTACGGTATGGTTTGCCACTCCTACACAAGATAGAGTAAGTTCTTCTGATGCTTTGCTCTTTATCATGAGCCAACCTCAACTAAGGATCGCTTGGTGGTTATTACTCTTAGGATTTTTACTCTATTTGCTTTTCAAGGGCAAGCGACAGCAGCGTATTATTCCTGTGATAGAAAAACCTAAGAACACCACTGTAGAGTTTGCTCAGAGTGTCAGCTCGCTTTACTACCAAGAGGGCAATGCTACAGATATGGTACAGAAGAAAATCACTTATTTCTTGGATCAGGTAAGACAACGCTATTACATGGATACACAACAGATCAACGAAGATTTTGCCCAAAAGCTGTATAACAAATCGGGTAAAGATAAAACTTTGGTAGAGAATATCGTACAAACAATTGTACACTTTAGACAAAACCAACAAGCCCAAGAGGAAACCCTTACCCAAATGGACAAATGGATAGACGAATTTTGGAAACCCTAAAAATATACTATGGACGAGAATAATAAATTAGAATTTGCTTCCCGCTTAGACCTTGGGCAGCTGCAAAGTCAATTAGACCAGGTACGCTCCCAGCTGAAAAAGGTAATCGTGGGACAAGAGAGAATGATAGACTACCTGCTGGTAGCCCTACTGAGCAACGGGCATGTCCTTCTGGAAGGGGTGCCAGGGATTGCCAAAACCATTACAGTAAAGCTCCTTTCCAAGGCGTTGGATATTGGTTTTAGCCGTATACAGTTTACCCCAGACCTTATGCCTTCGGATGTGCTGGGGACTTCCGTCTTTGACCTTAAAAAATCAGAATTTGAGTTCAAGAAGGGACCTATCTTCTCGAACCTAATTCTTATCGACGAGATCAACCGTGCTCCAGCCAAGACCCAAGCAGCTCTTTTTGAGGTTATGGAAGAGAGACAAATCACCATTGATGGTTTGCGCTTTTCTATGCAACCACCTTTCTTGGTCATAGCTACTCAAAACCCTGTGGAACAGGAAGGTACCTACCGTCTCCCTGAAGCACAGCTCGACCGTTTCCTCTTCAAGATAGTCATAGATTATCCTACTCTGGAGGATGAAATACAGATTATTACCCGTGAACATGAGGCTAAAGCTAAAGACAAAACAGCCGTAGTAGAGAAAGTGCTCTCAGCGGAAAGTCTGGTACACTACCAAGCCTTGGTCAAAAATATACTTATAGAACCTCAGCTGATAGAGTATATTGCTAAGATTACCCAGAATACCCGTGAAAATAGTTTCCTTTATTTGGGAGCATCTCCACGTGCTTCCTTGGCAATGCTCAATGCCTCCAAAGGCTTTGCTGCTCTTGCAGGTCGTGATTTCGTAACCCCTGAGGATATCAAGCAGGCGGCTTACCCAGTACTGGGACATAGGGTGATACTCGCTCCAGAGAAGGAAATGGAAGGAGTCCATTCTGAGCAGATTATACAACAAATCATAGAAAGTGTAGCCATACCTCGATGAGAAGAATATACTTACATACGGGCTTTTTCATAGGGCTGCTGTGCCTGGTGGGGCTTTTTGTCCTTTCGTTTTTCTTTAGGATGCTCTTCCCCTTGGTACAATTGGCACTCTTTGGCTTTGTCTCGCTGTGTCTGATTGATTTTCTGTTGGTATTCACCACACGAAAGGGGGTCACTGCCCAGCGGCAACTCCCTGAGCGCCTTTCCAATAGTGATGAAAACCTAATAGAGGTATACATTAAGAATCTCTATTCCTTTCCGGTATATATTCAGCTTATTGATGAGATTCCTTTTCAGTTCCAAAAGCGCAATTTCGAATATACTTTTTTCTTCAAAGCAGGGCAAGAGAAGTGCATGCAGTACTACCTGCGCCCTACTGAACGTGGAGAATATAATTTTGGAAAGCTCAATGCTTTTGTATATACGCCTATGCGCCTTTTCATGAAGCGTTACATTTCTTGTGAGAATGCTATGGTGGCTACTTATCCTTCTTTCATCCAGATGAAGAAGTTTGAGCTTATCGCTTTCTCCCAGCGCCTTTTTGACTATGGTATCAAAAAGATTCGCAAGATAGGACACACCATGGAGTTTGAGCATATACGTGACTATGTACAAGGAGATGATATACGTACAATCAACTGGAAAGCTTCTTCCAAGCGAGGGCAGCTCATGGTCAACCAGTACCAAGATGAGAAGTCTCAGCATGTATATACATTGATTGATAAGGGACGAAGTATGTATATGCCCTTTGAGGGGCTTTCCCTCTTGGATTATGCGATCAATACTTCCTTGGCACTGACCAATATCATTATCAAAAAACAAGATAAGGCAGGTATTTTTACTTTCTCCAAGAAGGTAGAGGATAGGGTAGTGGCCGATCGCAAGGCTTCTCAGATGGAGCGGATCATGGAGACACTCTACCGCATAGAGACTGATTTCAAAGAAACAGATTTTAGTAGGCTCTATTCAGATATCAATAATACTATTAAGCAACGTAGCTTGCTTATGCTCTATACCAATTTTGAGACACCTAATAGCCTCTATCGTCAGTTACCTTTCCTAAAGGCCATTGCCAAAAAGCATCTTTTGGTGGTAATATTTTTTCAGAATACAGAATTGGAACAGATGCTACACAAACCCTCGGAACATATCCAAGAGGTGTATGATAAGGTCATCGCTGAGAAATTCTCTTTTGAAAAACGCCTTATTGTACAAGAACTCACCCGCCATGGTATCCAATGTATACTCACCCGCCCCCAAGAACTCACCCTCCAGAGTATCAACAAATACTTGGAACTCAAAGCAAGGGGAATGATTTAAGGTAGAGAGCAGAGAACAGTGAACAGTGAACAGAGAGCAGAGAACAGAGAACAGAAAACAGTCTAATCATTGACTATTAATCATTAAACCATTAATCATTAATCACTAACCATTAATCATTAATCATTAAAAAAGTGCTTTTCCTTTCTTTAGGTAGTAATCTTGGCAACCGAGCTCAATATCTTAAGCATGCTCTTTTCTTACTTCATCGAGAGGTAGGGGAGGTGGTGAGCATATCACCTTTGTATGAGTCTCCTGCTTGGGGGTTCAGTTCTACTCCTTTTTACAATATCTGTGCCCAGCTACATACGACCCTTCCTTTGGAAGCGCTCTTGCCTAAGCTTCATGCTATAGAAGCTCGTTTGGGACGTGTTCGCAGCTCCTCCCCTGAGCAAGGATATAAGGCACGCACCTTGGATATTGATATACTCTATTATGGAGATACCCTCCTACATACCGATACCCTTTGTGTACCACACCCTCATCTTGCTCTAAGACGATTTGTCTTACAGCCCTTGGCTGATATCGCTCCTGATTTTGTAGACCCTAATGCGCGACAAACAATAACCCAACTATTACAAGGTTGCCCAGATACTGCTACTCTTACAGTGGTAGCGCAGGACTTTTCCCTACCCGTGAACAAGGCAAATATTCCCTACCATTATATTACAGTAGAGGGCAATATTGGGGCAGGGAAGACTTCCTTGGCAACCCGCTTGGCAGAAGATTTCTCGGGACAACTTCTTTTAGAGGAGTTTGCCTCCAACCCTTTCTTGGAGGATTTTTACAAAGATTCACAGCGCTATGCTTTGGCTACGGAACTAAGTTTTCTCAAGGATCGTTACAAACAACTCCAGCAGACTCTTTCTCAGAACAAACATACACTCTGGGTAGCCGATTATGCTTTCTCTAAGTCACTTATCTTTGCGATGGAGACACTGCCTCTCAAGGAATATAATCTCTATGAAGAGTTGTTTTATTTGCTTTTTGAGCGAATGATAAAGCCTGATTTGTATATTTATCTACACCAGAATACCGATTCTCTACTGAAAAATATACAGAAGAGAGGGCGAAGTTTTGAAACTCCTATCTCCAAGGCCTATTTGGAACGTATTGAGCAGAGTTATCTTTCTTTTTTGCAGCGCAATACCTCACTGAATACCCTTTTTATAGATGTATCCTATATGGATTTTGTAAATAACGAAGACGATTACCAGTTTATCACCGCCCTAATTACAAAATAGATGCCTTTTTTTCAGCAACTCCATATAACCGATACTTATGTTTATACATGGCAACTTACCGAGACGGTAGCGCAGCTTAGGGTAGGTCTCACCCTCTCTCAAGGAGAGGAAGAGCGGCTCATGACGCTCCATAGCGAGAAGAAACAACGGGAGTTTTTAGCCATTCGTCACCTCTTGCGAGAGGCGCAATTGCCTACCACAGCTCTTTACTATACCTCGGAGGGTAAGCCGCAGCTCGAGGGGCAATATATCTCTATCTCTCATAGCCACAATTTTGTGATGATTGCCCTAAGCCCACACCCCATAGGGATAGACATAGAGCGCTGTACCCCCCGTATCCTTCGCCTTGCCCCCCACTTTACTCCTTGGCAAGCTCCCTCTGATATGGACGAGCTTACCCAGATACAGGCCTATACCCAACTATGGACGATCAAGGAAGCCCTATACAAGGTCACCGACCTGCCCTCAGTTCGCTTCTATGAGGACTTGCAAGTACCCTATTTTGAGCCTCTTGCTCCGCGCCAACAAGCCCTCATCACTCACCCTGAAGGGGATAAAGCGTACGAGGTACAAAGCTTCTTTTGGGAGGGATATGTGTGGTCGGTGGTATGTGAAAAAGTGACCAGTGAAAAATTAACCATTAATCATTAACCCTTAAAAAAGATGGCCACCAATAAAAACGCCCAATTGCGCTATAAAATATTAGATGAGTGTTTTGCAAATATAGATGAAAGATACTACATTGAAGATTTGATATACACATGTGAAGAAAAGTTATCACAAAAAGGGAAAAAAGAGAGTATTTCAAAACGTACTATTCTTGATGATATTAAGTTTATGAAAAGTAGAGAGGGATATAATGCTCCAATAGAAAGTATTAAGGATGAAAAAGATAAAAGGAAATCATATTATCGATATAGAGATTCTGATTTCTCTATTTTTAAAAAAGAACTTAGTAACTCAGACAAGGAAACTATAAGAGAAGCGTTACCTCTTCTATTACGTATGAAAGATATGGAGGGATTTAATTGGGTAGAAGAAGTTGTTTCTAAGATGGAGTTGTTTTTAGAAATAACTTCTCAGAAAAAAATTATAGACTTTCAAGATAATAATTATTTAATAGGTATAGAATATCTCCATAAATTGTATCATTATATCCTAAAAGAAAAATGCTTAGAAATCACTTACAAACCTTTCCAAAAAGAAGAAAATAAAATAAAGATATCACCTTATTATTTAAAGCAATATAATAATCGGTGGTTTTTATTTGGGCGAGAACATATTTCAGATAAATTAAAGAATTTGGCATTAGATAGAATAGTTTCTATAAGAACCATAAAAGGAACTTTTGTAAAAAATACTATCAACTTTGAGGAATATTTTGAAGAAATAATAGGTGTTACAAACTATGAAGATAGAGGAGAGGAAGATATCTTAATAAAATTGGATGAAAAAACAATTCCTTATGTAATAACAAAGCCTTTACATCCTTCTCAGAAAATTAAAGGGGATGAGCTAAGATTAAAGGTGAAACAAAATCCAGAATTAATATCTATTATATTATCTTTTGGAATGGGAATGACCGTTATTGAGCCAAGATCTTTAAGAGATAAAATAAAAAATATTATACAAGATTCTGTAAATCAATATAATATATAACTAATTAGATCTGTGCAGATAGGCTGCACAGATCTATAAAAAAATGTTTATACCTTTGCATCAGTAAAAGATAATAATTATGAATACAGAAAAATTAAACACCTTATTGGAGGAATACTCTAATAAAGAAGTTTCTTCTTCTAAAGTAAAAGAAGCAGAAGGGAAAGTGAAGAATTTAGGAACACGAATAGCAGATTTTAAACTGATATTAAGAATGTTCAAGGATGGTATAAGTGGTAAATATCGTTTGTCTAAAGCTACTTTAGCAGCTATAGGTGGTGCAATTCTTTATGTAGCTTCTCCTGTGGATTTATTACCTGACTTTTTATTTCCAATAGGTTATACGGATGATATAGCTGTGATAGGAATAGTAATGAGTCGATTAGCAGATGAAATAGAGAAATATAAAATACACATTAATTATAAATAGTAGAAATCATGATAAATAAAATTTTAGCATTTTTTGGATACACTATATTTGTAGGGGCTTAGATAGAGTTACTAACTATAAAAAAATGTTATGATAGGTGAAATTTTTGAGTTTTTGGGATATGTGATATTGAGATCACTTTTATAGAGCTGTTGATTTCACTAGTGTTTTGTTAAATTTGAAATTCCTTACATAGATTAAAATATCTAATAAGATAATAATATGGTCTATATTATATTTTAAATGATTGATATGTCTAAGACATGAAAAACTTCAATTGATAGAACAATAGTGCTAAATAGCTAGATATTATAAATATTTTAAAAGAGCAAGTATGCAACATTATTATTTAAATTTACAGAAAGATAAAAAAGATCTCTCTTTTGAAACAAATGTTAAAATTTCAGATGGTATAAGATATACAGCAAATGAAGTATTTTCTAATTTTGAAAATTATCTAAAAAATGTACTCAGGAGTTTAGAAAATAAAGAAATTAGAGCTAAGTGGAGAAAAATAAATTCCAAAAATCAAGCTAAGCTCTTATTAGAAGGAAAATTTTTTGAGGTAGAAAATAAAGTAGGGCTGTATAAGATTACGAACCCAATAAATGAATTTGACATTGATTTTGAAGCCTCTTTATATTATTGGGTTAATAATGAGAGGAAAGAACAGAAAATAAGTAGACAAGAGTTTGATAGAAGAGTAGTTCGTTTAGATACTAAAGAAAAAATATCTAAAGCAAATTGGTGTGGAGATAGTGTCTCTTTACAACCATTTTGGAATACTACTACAGAAAGATTGAAGGGTATCAGTGTATATAAAAACGTCGAAAAAACTATTCTATACATAGAAGATGGTCAGAAGCCTAACAATGATTATAAAGAATGTAATTTTAAGTCATATATTGATCTGAAATCTATTAGTGATATTATTACCAAAGATTATAAAGGAAAAATAGAAGATGAAAATAATCTAATATTTTCATTTTTAGAAGACGGAAATATTCCAACAAATATATCTTTTGAAGGATTAAAATTTAGGTTAGAAAAAATTAACAATAGTAAAGTAGAGGATTTTCATATCCAGTTATTAGAAATGAATGAAACATCTAATGAAGATATTTTTTCTCCCCTTCGTTTTTTCTTTGATGATGATGTTATAATTAAAGATGGAAAAGATAGAATAGAATATCAAAAGATAGAAGGTAGTGAAGAAGAATGTATATTACTTCTAAAGAAGAAAGGAGAGAATTCACCCTCTTTTCCTGTCTCGGATCTATTAACTATAGTCGTTAATACATATCAAATTGAGAGACAGATAGAAGCTATTTCTACTCTGAAGACAATGCCTATAGGAGATTATAGAAATCTTATTAAACTTTTTGAAGATAAAGATAAAGTTGGATGGGATTTTCCAACTAATCAACAGATTAATGAGTGGAATATTCTTACAGATGAGAATCGAGATGGTTGTTTTGAACAACGTGATTTTGTACGAAAAGCAATTAATACTCCAGACTTTGCTATTTTAGAGGGGCCTCCGGGGTCAGGGAAAACTACAGTAATATTAGAGTTGATATGTCAGCTTATTCAACGAGGTAAGCGAATCTTACTTTGTGGTTCTACTCATGTAGCAATTGATAATGTATTAGAAAGACTTATAGAAAAGCAACCTTCTGGAAAGTCCCTTATAGAGCAGTTTGCTATATTACCTGTTCGTATAGGAGATGCACAACGAATAAGTGAAGATGTTAGTAACTATCAGTTAGATAATTTCTTAGTTAATAATCCAGATGTAGAACAAAAATTATTATTAGAGATGTCTAATTTGGTGTGTGGTACGACTATTGGTATTTTGCAACACCCTAAATTTAAAAATCGGAAAGGATATATCAATAAGAAAGAAGGTAGAGACAAGTATAATTATTATTCAAATGAACCTATTATACCTGATTTTGACTATCTTATTATTGATGAAAGTAGTAAAACTACTTTTCAAGAATTTCTAGTACCAGCTCTATATGCTAAAAAATGGATTCTTGTGGGAGATATAATGCAACTATCTCCTTTTACCGATCGTGATGAAATAGTTTCAAATATTTCTCATATTTCTGATAGGGAGGGAAAAAGATTAGTTCCAAATGAATTACAACAAGCTATCTTTTATTTACATCAGTTTAAAAGATGTGTTAATAAAAATAGTAAATATATTTTGCCTATTGATCGCAAGGTGATAAAGAAAATTCAAGAAGAACTATATGCAGGGAGAATAGATGTATTTAAAGATAAACTATTCTATGCAATAATGTCTAATGGAGAAGATTTTAGTGAAGAAAATTTTATTCAGAAACATCTTCATGATCTAACGAAATTAGAACTTGCAGTTTCTGATATTATCTTAATTGAAAAGAATCTTTTAGAAGAGGCTTTAAAAAAGCATCTTCTACCTGAGACTCATGCTATTTTACTAAGTAAAGAGTGGAATAGTTCTCAACAGGCCTTTACACATAAAAGTTATACTTCTAATCACCCCTTTTTATATCAAGACAAAGATAAAGAGTATACAGATAGCTTTGAAATTGTAGAAAAAATCAATCAAACTTTTAAAGAAAAAGGTTGGGCAGATGAAATAGCTTGGCGTATGGATAGAGAGTATCAGTTACGTGCTTCTGAGAAAACAGATAAAAAAATTAATTATGAAGATTTTCTTCCTAGATCTATAGATATAAAAGAAGCCTTAGATAGAGTTGCTTGTATGGCCTTCCCTTCTATATTAGAGTCATTAGTACAAGGCATAAAAATAAAAGGAAAGCATATTAGAACTGATACAACTATCTCAGAGGGATTTAAACCATCAAATTTAAGAGATAGAAGAGTACAGCTTAAATATCAACATCGCATGCATCCTGATATTTCTATATTTCCCCGAGAGCAATTCTATTCTAAAGAGGGAGCCTTACAAGATTTATCTTCTATTGAGCAAAAGCGACAATGGGGATATGGTAAATATAAAAGGCGAAGTATATGGGTGGATATAGAAGGAAAAGTGAATAAAAATAGGAATGAAAAAGAGGTTTCGGAACTGATAAAGCATCTTAAGGAATTTTTAGATTTTGCAAAAAATATGAATCCTCCCGATGGAAGTACTGAATGGACGATTGCTTGTTTAACTTTCTATAGAGGACAGGAAACGCTTCTTAGAGAAGAGTTAAGAAAACTTACAAAAAAGTATAAATCAATGTCTAATTTCTGTGTTCAAGGTAAATATAAAGTAAATATAAAACTCCATACAGTTGATAAATTTCAAGGACAAGAAGCAGATATAGTATTTTTATCAATGGTACAAAACAGAAGAGATGGATTCTTAGATAGTCCTAATCGGCTCAATGTAGCTGTAACTCGTGCAAAGTTTCAATTAGTAATTTTTGGGAGTTATAAATATTTTCGTACAGAATCAAGATCTAAAGAACTAAACAAATTAGCAGAATTGACAACCAAATATTGATAATAATGAAAATAATATTTAGTAAAGAGTTGACATTACAAAAAGCAGATGTTTATCTCAAAATTGAGAAAAAGATAATTCGTAAAGATATTCAGGATTATCTAAATGGGAAAGTTTACAATAATCCTCTTGTAGAAAATAGAATGAAAAAATATCTGCAGGAACAAAAGATTTATAATGATTTATTTTCTTTAACTTCTAAAGGTGAAAAGATAAGAGAAACGGGAGAAACATTTGAATCAGAAGAAGGTAAATATACTATTTGGTATGTGGAAAATGATTCTGTATTGGGTACTAAAATCTTATTTTTTGAACGAAAAAATGTAGAATATAATTCAAAAGAAAGAAGGATAGAAGAATTTCCTAATAATTTTCCTAGGAAGGGACATTTCGTATTACCTTCTATAAATAAGGATATAGATTTTTTAGAGTTTAATTTGAGAGAACAGATTCCTTATGCAGAGAAATATTCAACAGACAAACTTTCCTTCAAATGGGTTTGGGATAATTTGAAAAGTTCTCATTATGAATTTGAGGGAATTCTTGGAAATAATCAAATTAGAAAAAGAGATGTTGTTGTAGATAGAGATTTAAAACAAGATATACAAAAATATTTTAGAAATTGGAATATAGAAAACGAACGTTTTACAGTGGACTTCAATCGGACAGACGAAGAAAAAAGAAGTTTTTATTTTGATAAGCGAGAAACATTTGAAGATTATACAATTGATTTACAGCAATGCCCTATAATGCCTAAAAATAAAGAAATTGCAGAACAATGGAGAGATTGGTTATTAGAAAAGAGAATCCAAAAAGAATATTTATCCATCAATGATTTTGAATATAAAGCAGAGAGCGTTCAGGAGAAAGAAGGTTTAATAATGTATAAATTAGAACTTCCTATAGCAAATAATTTCATGAGAGAACGAAAAACAGATAAACTCATAAAATGGCATCTACAAGCTCCTGAAGACTTAAATCCTAATAAAGAGTTTTTAAAATCATCTTTTGCAAAAACAATTCCAATTGCACAAGGCGAAATTTTCTCATTCAGAGAATTTGTTTCAAAACTTAACCCAAAAGAAGGAGATGTTATTATATATTATGATATTTATGCTCTAGATCATTGTGATTTAGTAGAAAAATTCTTAGATGAAATAGAAATCTCTAAGAGAATAATAGTATCATTACCTTTTACTAAAAATAATAATAATTGGTTATCTAACAGTTACAGAAGATGTCAATCTAAATTTAAAATTATTGATGTTAATCAGAATAATGATAGACTTCATGATAGATATATCTTTATTCTTAAAGATAATAGATGGTATATATTAAATGGTTCAAATTCATTAAATGGTTATGTATATTATGACAAACAAAGCAAAAATTATAAAACAACAAAACCTACAATATATACATATATTGATGAAAATATGTTCAGTAAAAACACTATTAATTTTTTAAATAAATTAGCAAATGAATAAGATTATCCCTATTATAAAAGAAAAAGAAGAGTTTTATGGTGACAAACCTATAAAAAATATATGGCTATTAGGAGAAAAAAAAGGTAATGTAGGAGGAGAATTGATGCATTTTTTAGAAGTGCAACCAGAGGGGATTCTTTGCATTCAAACACCTAAACTTACAGATCCTAAAATTATAAATGATATTCTGAAGAATGCAGAATATGTGCATACTTATTTACTTGTAGATGAGTATACTAAGGGATTAGATGCCCTGAATGAAAAAGTACTCATTCGCTATGGAGTAAAGACCAAAGGAAGTATGATCCTTAGAAACCCAAATTCAAACCAACCTTCAGGGATATTTATCACAGGAGAACTATCGGAAGAAAATATTCCACAGAGTTATCTGAAAGAAAGTTCAGATAAGAAAATTATTTCAGCACTATATAGACATTTCTGTTATTTTTTTTGGGAAGAAGCTAAGGAGGAAATTATAGAAAAAGGAAAATCTACCACTATAGATTCTAAACCTATGGATATCTTTCATAATCCTAATCAATATGGAGATAAAGATTTTGTATTTGCTACTTTGTTTGAATCTTTTGAGGAAAAAAGAAGAGAAAAACTGTCAGAAAAAGTGGTTCTTCCTATTGGAAAAGAGATGGATATACCCATTCGTATTTTTGCCCAAAATAAGCAAGATCTTGGAGCACAAACTTTTAATGAACTGCTTCCCGAAATAGAACTACAGAATAATGAACCAATTTTTAAAGACGACAATTGCTCTATAACAATAGTATATTTTTGGAAGAATATGCCCTTTTATCTACCTGAAGGAGGACATAGGCACTCTCTATATAAGGAATGGGAAATAGTGAATGAGAAAATAGTAAATAGGCTAAAGGAACTTATAAGACGAATAGGGTTTTTGAGTGATAAAGAAGAATTAAAAGAAGATAGATCTTTTATAGAAAAACTAATAAATAACATATCAGGTAAAGATATAGAATTATCTGATAAAGTAATAAAGGTAAATTATATCTATAGAAAGATAATTTTATGTGAAAAGAAAGAAAAAATAGGAGATTACCAAAAGAAATTAGATAATTTAGACCAAGAAAAGAAAACAAAAGTAGATTATTTAGCAGATAAATCACGACAATTAGGTAGTGATGAAGAAAAAAATAGGATACTAAATGAGGAAATTTCAATGATAGGGAAGGGTATTGCTAACTTAAATACTAAAATAGAAGAAGTAAAAAATGAAATTGAAAAAATAGAGGCTATTGAAGAGGAAAAAGAATTTATAGAACCAATAACTTTACCTTTTCTTCCGATTGTTGGAGAGCTTTATGAAAGGGAAAGAATTAATTACTTAGCTATTTCCTTTTGGGAAGAATATAATACAGCTCTTAAGGAGGCAGAACGTTTAAGTGCTGTATTATGTGCAAATAAGGATTAATCAATATACAAAAATAAATTAATACTATGATAAGAGACGATTACAAAGATGAAGAAAAATTCGAGGAAGACGACTTCGAAGAAGATAATAAACTTCCTTATGATGAGGAAGCCATGTGGGATTTTCTATATCCTAATAGAAATGATGAAGATTTCTTTGATTATTATGTGAAACAAATTTTTGAAGGAGAGGATTAATTCATCCTTTTAATGTGTAACTCAAAACTCAAATGCGAATACTTGCTATAGATTATGGTACCAAGCGTTGTGGTATCGCGGTAACCGATGAACTCAAACTGATTGCCTCGGCACTGGCAACGGTCGAAACGACTGAGCTACTGGATTTCTTAGAGAAGTACTGCCAAGCGGAACAGGTAGAGCGTATCATTGTAGGTCTTCCAAAGCAGGTCTCGGGTGAGCTTTCTGAGAGCGAACAGGCCATTGCGCCTTTTATCGAAAAACTCCAAGAAAAACTCCCTAAGATACCCGTTTCCCGCTATGACGAACGCTTTACCTCCAAGATAGCTTCTCATATTCTGGTGGAGAGTGGTACTAAAAAGAAAAAACGACAGGACAAAGCACTCTTGGATCGCATCAGTGCGACCCTTATCCTACAGGATTATTTGAGTTCCCTATAATAGAAAAATGACTTTATTAGAACAAATATATTCTCCAGCGGACATTCGCAATTTCTCTCTCGCAGAGCTTAAGCAGCTTGCGGGGGAGTTGCGCCATTTTATCATCAATGAAGTAGCGGCTAAGGAAGGCCACCTGGGAGCAGGCTTGGGCGTGGTAGAGCTGACTATTGCTCTGCACTATGTGTTCAACACTCCTGAGGATATATTGGTTTTTGATGTAGGACACCAAGCCTATCCACATAAGCTCCTTACAGGCAGGCGCGAACGCTTTGCCACCAACCGCCAATGGGGCGGACTATCGGGCTTTCCTAAGCGTAAGGAGAGCGAATATGATCCCTTTGGGACAGGGCATGCAGGCACCTCTCTCTCAGCAGTTTTGGGCATGGCTACCGCCGCGGTGCTTCAGGAGAATTTCCTGCGCAAGCATGTAGCTGTCATTGGGGATGCTTCCTTTGTCAATGGTATGGCCTTTGAAGCACTCAGCCAGATGGGGGATAGCAAGGTCAATGTACTCATAGTGCTCAATGATAATCAGATAGGCATAGACCCATCTACAGGAGCTTTCCGTTATTACTTGGAGCGCTTAGCTCAGGGTACGGACTTAGGAACCTTCTTCACCGACCTACAAATAGAGTATCTCGGCAGTTATGACGGACATTCCCTTGAGGAGTTGATCCCTATGCTGAGGGAAGCAAGGGATTTCTTTGGGGTACAGCTTGTTCATATCCGTACCACCAAGGGCAAAGGCTACCAAAGGGCAGAAGAGAAACAAACGCTCTTTCATGCCCCAGGCAAGTTCGACCCTGCTACAGGAATGCTCCTGCCTAAGGAGCTACAACAAACTAAGTTTCAGGATGTTTTTGGACATACCCTCTGTGAGTTGGCTGCTGAGAATAAGACTATTGTGGGTATAACTCCAGCCATGATCACAGGTAGTTCTCTTCACTATATGCAACAGCAATTCCCCGCTCGCACTTTCGATGTAGGCATAGCCGAAGAACATGCAGTGACCTTTGCTGCCGGACTGGCTACTCAGGGCTTGTTGCCTTTTTTGGTGATTTACTCGACTTTCTTGCAAAGAGGGTATGACCAGCTCATTCATGATGTGGCTCTGCAGGAGCTTAAGGTGATTTTCTGTATCGATAGGGCAGGTCTGGTAGGGGAGGATGGAGCAACTCATCAGGGAGTATTCGATATTGCTTACTTGCGCTGTATCCCTAATATAGAAATTGTAGCCCCACGCAATGAGATAGAACTGCGCAATATGCTCTATACAGCACAACTTCCCAAGCAGGACAAGGCTTTGGCGATACGTTATCCTCGTGGTTACGGACAACTCACTCTCTGGCAATTGCCTTTTGAGAGAGTAGAGAAGAAAGGGGTACTGCTTCGAGAAGGGGCGCGCTATGCGGTACTCTCGGTAGGTACTATAGCCGACGAGGTAGCCCAAGAGATAAGCCAGCATCCTCAGGCAGAGGCTTTTGCACACTACGATATGCGCTGGATAAAGCCGTTGGATGAGGCGCTTTTACACCATATTCTAGGCCAATACGAGGCGCTTATTACAGTAGAGGAAGGATGCAAAGCGGGCGGTTTTGGTGAAAGTATTGTAGTCTTTGCTAAAGAAAAAGGCTATAGCCTTCCGATAAAAATCGTTGCTATAGCCGATGTCTTTATAGAACAGGGAACAGTTGCCCTGCAACGAGAATTTGCGTCTCTTACTAATTTTCTAAACGGAGCTTTCTAAGCCATTGGTTCATATCTACTTCCTTGAGGATAAGTTCTCTAAGGGCTGAGATAGGCACACGTTGTTGTTCCATAGTATCACGATGACGTATGGTGACAGTATTGTCCTCTTTGGTCTGATGATCTACTGTAATACAGAAAGGAGTACCTACGGCATCTTGTCTGCGATAGCGGCGACCTACAGCATCTTTCTCATCATAGGCTACGTTAAAGTCAAATCGTAAATCATTGAAGATATCTAAAGCGATCTCAGGTAGGCCATCTTTTTTCACCAAAGGTAATACCGCTACTTTGGTAGGGGCAAGTACGAAAGGTAAGCGCAATACGGTACGTGTTTCTCCTCCTTCAAGGGCTTCTTCTTGTAGGCTGTGAGAGAAGATAGCGAGGAACAAGCGGTCAAGCCCTACAGATGTTTCCAATACATAGGGAACATAGCTTCTATTTTCATCTGGTTCAAAGTATTGTAGCTTCTTTCCTGAATATTTCTCATGGTTACTTAGGTCAAAATCGGTACGGGAGTGGATACCTTCTAATTCCTTGAATCCGAAGGGGAAGCGGAACTCTATATCACAAGCTGCATCCGCATAGTGGGCTAATTTCTCATGGTCATGGAAGCGGTAGTTCTCAGCACCTAAGCCTAAGGACAGGTGCCATGCCAAGCGAGTCTTTTTCCAGTGATCATACCACTCCTGTTGAGTACCAGGCTTGATGAAGAATTGCATTTCCATTTGTTCAAATTCGCGCATGCGGAAGATAAACTGGCGCGCTACAATCTCGTTGCGGAAGGCTTTTCCTGTTTGAGCAATCCCAAAAGGAATTTTCATACGCCCTGTTTTCTGTACATTGGAGAAGTTTACAAAAATCCCCTGTGCGGTCTCTGGGCGTAGGTATAAGTCCATAGCTCCCTCCGAGGTAGCGCCGAGCTTGGTGCCGAACATGAGGTTGAACTGCTTTACCTCTGTCCAGTTTTTGGTACCAGAGATAGGGCAGACGATTTCTAATTCCTCGATAAGGGCTTTCACATCAGCCAAGTCTTCTCGCTCAAGGGATTTACCCAAGCGGTGTAGTATGGCTTCTGCTCTTTCCCTGTACTCGATCACTTTAGGGTTAGTCGAAAGGAATTGTTCTTTGTCAAAGGCTTCTCCAAAGCGTTTTTGGGCTTTGGCAACCTCTTTCTCTATCTTGTCCTCTATTTTGGCGACATAGTCCTCTACCAGAGTATCGGCACGGTAACGCTTCTTGGAGTCTTTATTGTCTATAAGGGGGTCATTGAAGGCATCCACATGTCCGGAAGCTTTCCAGGTAGTAGGGTGCATGAAGATAGCAGCATCTATCCCTACGATGTTCTCATGGAGCTGTACCATCGCTTTCCACCAATATTCGCGGAGGTTTTTCTTGAGTTCTACCCCGTTCTGTGCATAGTCATATACAGCACTGAGTCCGTCATAGATTTCACTGGAGGGGAATATATAACCGTATTCCTTGGCATGGGAAATTACTTTCTTGAAAATGTCTTCTTGATTTGCCATAGTTCTGATTTTAAGCAAGTGCAAAAATACTAAAAAATATCTTAGGTTCTATGTTTTTTGAAAAATAAATTATCTTTTAGGATATTCTTCCCATTCGGGGAAATCAAAACGCAACTGCACCCACTGGGGTTGCTTGCTCTCTGGGGTAGGGTAGTTGAAGTGGCTTAGAGACACTCCTACTAGGCGAACCGACTCGTAAAGTTTTTCTTGGTAAAGCAGTTCTTCTACCACTGCATAGATATCGGTACTATTTCCTATGAACTCAGGGATAGAACGACTGCGAGTTTGCTGTTTGAAATCGCTGTACTTGAGCTTGAGTGTAACGGTTTTAGCCAATAGCTTCTTTTCTTTTAGTCGTAGAGCTACTTCCTCACAGAGTTGTTTGATAGGTTCTTCTAAGAAAAGCTCACTAGTGATATTGGTCTCAAAAGTATGTTCTACTCCTATCGATTTTCTCACACGGAAAGGCTGTACAGGACTTAGGTGGATGCCTCGGGCTATCTGGTAGAAATATTCCCCATTGTTGCCAAAATAGGTTTGTAACTCCTCAAGACTCTTAGCCCGCAGGTCAGCCCCTGTGAAGATTCCCTTCTGGTACATCTTCTGGGCGGTAACTTTTCCTATACCATAGAATTTCTTAATGTCTAAGGGAGCTAAGAAGTCCAAAATCTCCTGTGGGGGAACGGTCTTTTGGCCATTAGGCTTGTTGTAGTCGCTAGCAATCTTAGCGATAAACTTATTCACCGAAATACCTGCCGAGGCGGTAAGCCCCGTTTGTTCCAAGATCTTAGCACGAATTTGTTGGGCTATGAGTGTAGCCGAGGGGAGGTCTTTCTTGTTGGTGGTTACATCAAGATAAGCCTCGTCCAAGGAAAGCGGCTCCACCAGATCGGTATATTCATGGAAGATAGCCCGAATCTGCATAGAGACCTCCCGATAGCGATCGAAACGAGGCTTGACAAAGATAAGTTGTGGGCATAGCTGCTGTGCCATAGCCCCAGCCATAGCACTGCGCACTCCATACCTACGCGCTTCATAGCTCGCTGCTGCAACCACCCCGCGTGCCTCACCTCCACCTACAGCAATAGGAAGTCCCCTAAGTGAAGGGTTGTCATGCTGCTCCACCGAGGCAAAGAAAGCATCCATGTCGATATGAATAATCTTGCGTTCCACAGGGACAAAGGTAGTGATTTTTTTACAGTTATATTTTATCTTGGCACATTTCTTGTTGTTACCTCTTTAAAATAGTATCTTATGAATGGAGGAATAAAAATACTACTCATCTTATTTTTTATGAATATTTCCTTTTTACAAGCAAGCGAATGTTATCATTACCATACACCTACAACCTATGAGATAATAAATGAAGGGGGGAAGGCTTATTGGGTAACCATCGTTCGAGATCCTAATGGTATCAGTCTGGTGAGCTATAGTAAGAAATGGCTCCCCAATGTAGGGGAAAAGGCACGCTTTGTAACTATGGATGACCAAATGCGTTATATGGTAATTGCTGATAAAGATTGGTATTACTTTATCAATAATTACGCTTTGGATGAAAAAGAGAAAATGTCTATAAGGGCTTTTTCGGCTAAGGGTGTAGCACATTTTGGACAGCGTACTTTTCGTATAGGGGGACAGTGGTATAGAGTGACATTTGATCCGTATGACAAGCAAAATAAGTTCAAAAAGGAGCTTGTAGAAGGACTGCCTAACGAGGTAACTGTGATTTCCAGTTTTAGGAACAAGTGGTTCTTAGTAAAAGGGAATACAGGGGTATTTCTCTATAAGGAGGAGTTACATAACAGTGTAGATAAGTACCTACAAAAGATAGAGGGCTTGGATCCCCAAACAGTACAATTCAAGGAGAGGAGAGATGTTAATTTTCTCTATGATGAAGATACTTTCTATACAACAGACGATGCCTTTAATCTAAAAGATCATTCTAAGAGTTTTCAAATGCTGAATATAGGGGGAAACAAATTTACAGAGGCTACTTTTGGCAGTTATGGACTATGGGAAGAGCTCTTGGATTTTCACGATGGAAGAATATGGTTTTATTGGTGGCAAGGGATAACTTCAATAAATGGTCAAAAAGTTTATTTCTACCCACATGAGAATTTTGTATATTTACCACAGATGAATCTGGTAAGAAGAGGAACCGATGAGTATTTTACCAATTATAAGAGAATAGCATGGAAGCAAAAAGCAGTAGATATGTCGGCAGTGAAGGATATAACCCACCTGAAATATATAGAAGATAAAGGGTATTATTATGATGGCATAGACTACTACCGCATGTACTATGATCCTGAGAGATTGATTGTTATTGCTATGGATCCACTAACTAAGGCAATAATGCAAAACAAAAATTATAGGGTGCCTTATTCCTATCAGCATTCATTGGTGCCTTTTGTGGTTTGGGATCATAAGATTATTCGTTACCAAAGGGACAACAGTGGCAACTATACTGTTATAGGGCAGCTTCCCGCTACCTCTGAAATAAAGGATTTAAAGCTGTGTTTTGCGACCAAGGACAAACTACTGATTGAAGAGAAGGTAATAGAAAATAGTTGTGATTTTGAGACCATGAGCTTTGTGGGCTCTACTGTAGATGTCATTTCTCCCTGTGATGGAGGGCAAGGGCAAATACCTATTGTGATAGAATATAACTATTTCTTCAAAGATAAAAACGCTGTTTATCAGTATCATACAGGAAAGAAAAAATTAGAAAAGTTGTCTTATAATCCTCAATCCTTCACCGAAAAAAGTTTGTTGAAGCTACTGAATAAGAACAAGTAGTATAGCTAAAAAGCCAGAGACTTTCTAAATTTCGTTTAGAAAGCCTCTGACTCTTTATTCAGGATATTTGCTGGTATCTTGGTAGGTATTAAAGATGGCTTTAATAATAATCTCTCTTTTCGTATCATCTACCTTATAAAATACAAGGTAGGGATATTTTTTCATAGGAACTTCTATAAGGTCTCCTCTATATTTATGTTGGTGAGGAAAGTGTTTTATAAAGTCCTTAATAGATAAATATTCCTTAAGAAAGTTCTTTGCAATTTTAGATGGAGCAACACTTATATAATAAGCAACAGCTTCTCTTAAATCATCTTTTGCTTTAGGTTCTACTTTTATTTTATAGGGAGATTCCATATTCAGAAGCTACTTCATTAATCATAACATCAAAGTCTTCACACTCTTCAAAAGGAGTGTTACGTGTTTCTATTTCGTCAAGAAAAGCCATTAATCTTGGCGTCATTTCAATAGGCTGAGGTATGTCTTCTTCTTGAATGATAGGTACATTTAAAGACTTTATAAAATCTTTTATTGAATTTAGTTTATCTACATCAGAGGTAGCAAATGTTACAACTGTTTCCATAGTCAAATATTTTTAAGAGTTAATATAAAAGCAAAAAAATCACTACTTAAAAAAGTAATGATTTTTAAATTTTCTCACTCTACTCTTGAAGGAAAATATCCTTTAGAGAATGTACTTTTTTTAAATTGTTGGGAAAATGTTGGGGAAAATCACACTTTCTAAAACCTAACCAATTAAATACTAAGTACTTAAAAAGTAAACTTGTACTCGGAGCGGGACTTGAACCCGCACAGGCATTGCTGCCCACTGGATTTTAAGTCCAGCGTGTCTACCGATTCCACCATCCGAGCCTTTATGATGGGGCATAAAAAAAGAGCGAAAAACGGGATTCGAACCCGCGACCTCAACCTTGGCAAGGTTGCGCTCTACCAACTGAGCTATTTTCGCATTTCATCTATTTCTAAGACAGCGCAAAGGTACTACTTTTTTTAAAACTGACAAAGAAAAAATGAAATTTTTTTGTAAAAATAAAATATTTCTTGCAACTATTTGATTACAAGGGTTTTGTTATTTTATTAATCATTGATCCTTATTTATGATTTTTTTGATAGAGAACCCTGCTAAGACCAAGTAGACCAAGCACAATCCCCACATTCCCAGCCAATAAGGCATAATGGTAGGTAGTGAGGCACCCATTTGGGTAATCGATACGAACCCTTTTGCCCCTAAGGTGGTAGGCACGATATACGAAAAGACATTTAGCCATTGTGGCATTGCTACTGAGGGCCACGAAAAGCCGGTGAGCATTACCGATGGCAACGAGGTGTACATAATGAGCATAATAGCATCTTCACGGCGGCGCAGAAAGTTCAGCAGACAAAGCCCCATAAAGACTATCGAAAGGATAAAGGGTATCATAAATACCATAGTGGTAAGTATACTGCTACGTACTGGGATACCAAAAAGAGGCATCACTATTCCTAAAATAATGAGCAAAATGACCATTGCAAGCGCTAAGTAGGTGGTTGCTTTACCCATTACAATAGGCAAAGCCCCAAAAAAGTTTCCTGAATTGGGGTATATCTTGCGTAGTTTATTACCCTCGCGCATCGTACCGCCCAAGATACCTACTGCTGTGAGAATAGTGGTTTGGAAAATAATCACCAAAACCACGGGGATCAAAAAGGTAGCATAGCCCGATGAAGGGTTGTACAAACTCACTACTTTAGCACTCACAGGCATTGCTTCCTCGCGTGCTTGGGTAGGGAGCTTGCCTTGTGCTGAAGAGCGTTTCATCTCCACACCTGCATTGAGATAAGTTGCCGCAAGTTTGGCAGCAGTAAGTACTTGCTTGTAATAGAGCATATACGAAGCATCAGCATAGACAGATATAGAGGGTTGTTCCCCGCGCTGTAGGTTGCGAGCAAAATCGTTAGGGATGGTTACGATACCGCGTATCTGCTCGCGCTGAAAAGCCTTTTCTGCTTCGCTGAGGTTGAGATAGCTACTGTAGATAGCCACGCCACTATTGGCATCTATCATACGCAATAGCTGACGACTTTGCGCTGTATTATCCTCATCAACCACTCCTATAGGGAGTTCCTGTAGGGTTTCTTCGGAATAGAGGTAGGTGTACAAGAAAGAGACTACCACCGCTACAATAACAAACGAGAAGAACACCGCTTTGTCACGGAATATGTATTTGGCTTCCCAGAGCATTGCACGGGTGAAGTCGGCTGAACTTTGATAAATATATTTTCTAAATGCTTTCATATCCTCCTGATTTTATTTTCTTTACAAACATAGGGTAGGCAACTATCAGCAATAAGCCGAAGAGCAACAGGGCTAAAAGGGGTTGCCATGTCATTTCCACAGGGATTCCCTTGATCGCACGATTTACATAGTATTTCATAAAATGAGCATAGGGGAAAATTTGTGCTAAATACTGCATACTCTTTGGCAATCCTTCTATCGGAAAAGTATAAGCGGCAAATGAGAAAGCTATCGCTGTGAAACCACTGCCGATGGTGAGTGCCGACCTGAAATTAGGCAGGAGAGAGACGAGTGTAATCCCAATGATTTGATAAATAACTACCAAAGCAAAAGTAATGAGTACTACATTGAACATCGGGATATGGAGAGGAGCACCTATAAGCCCAAAGAGGAGATAGTTCATCCACCACGCTACAAAAAAGAGAACCAAAGTGTAAGGCAAGAGTTTGCCCACCAAGGCTTTTAGCGGGTTGCCTCCTGCTTGGGCGAGCCAGTGTTTGCCTTGGCGGTAACGGAATTCTACGCCCAATACATACACGGTTACCATCATCACAATCATTTGGAGCATCATCGGCAAGAGTGCAGTGAGGAGGTAATAGGCATAGTTAGAATAGGGGTTAAACAGCCCATGATCATCTACCTTTACGGTTTGGGCTTCGGCCCGTACCCTCTCGGTTTGTTGCCCTTTTTGCATCTTCTTTTTCATCACAAGACCAGCCGAGAACATGCCTATGGTGGTTTGAAAATCCTTTTGGATAAGACCTGCACCGAGCATAAACTGGTTATTTGTATAACAGATCACCGATTGGTTTTCGCCTTTGAATAGTTTTTGCTGAAAGTCGGTAGGGATAACGATAAAGCCCATTATCTGCTGTTGCTGGATAAGTCGTTGGGCTTCTTTTTCATCGGTGAGCTTGATTTTTAGGTCGATGTTTGGGGTAGCATCGAGCATACGCAAAAGGTTCTCGGACAGCTGACTTTGGTCGTAATTGATATACGCCATAGGCAGGTCGCGAGGCACGCCTTTGTAGAAAATAGCCGCAAAGAACCCAAAGATAACCAAAGGGAACACCAAAACGTAAAACAGCCGTTTGGGTGATAGGAAAAGGTTCTTGCATTCGGTTTTAAAATATTTCATAGTATAATTAGCAAATTAGTTCATTTGTATAGCTTTGAGAAAGCCTTCGGTGTGTAGCGTATAGAAAAACTGTATATTCTCTTCGGGGACATCGCCTAAAGCACGCAGTACACTTACCGCAAAATGTAATGCACTATCCCCCTTGGCGGTTACTACCTTGTGATCACTCACGGCTTCATTGGCGGTAAGTACGAAATTCTCACCATTGGTATAGAGAGGAGCATCTTTTATCTCATCAAAAGTATTAGCGGTATGCTTTACATCATTTAGCAAACCATTCACAGCACAAAAGCGTGCGCTATCGCAAATAGCTCCTAACACTTTGCCATTGGCTTTTACTTTCTCAGCAAGGGTTACCAGCTGAGAGGTTTGCTCTTTAGAAAGATTATGCCATGAACCTTCTGCCCCAATAAATATGAGAGCCGAAATATCTTCTGGAATTTCCCAGATACTAAGGTCGGGTAAGGCTTTGAGATTGCCGATGGAGGTTTTCACCTCTTTATTGGTTGAAGCATACAAAACAGAGTATTGTGCTGTACCTAATTGTTTTTCGCCAAGGGCAGCAGAAAGATAAGCCAGTTCCCAATTGGCAAACTTGTCTAAAATGATGAATATGATTTTTTTCATACGATGTTATATGTGTTTCTAAAAAAGCTGTCCTAAAAGTTTCATTTTGTGGGGCGTTTGCAAAACGCCCTTACAATTTGACTAAAAGTAATTGATTATTAGGGTTATAGACGTAGCACGACGAGCAATTAAAACTTTGGCAAAGTGTAGCGACAC
>ERZ773008.330-NODE-330-length-33825-cov-24.691205_pt1 | contig 33825 bp, 51 predicted proteins | sample MGYA00580664_ERZ773008 | MGnify/ENA primary metagenome ERZ773008 (study PRJEB29015, sample SAMEA2738016) | human oral metagenome | biome: human oral; feature: human-associated habitat; material: dental | place: China | collected 2048 ...
TTTTAGAAAAGGTTTCTAATAGAATTTTGAATGAGGTTAAGGGAATTAATAGATTAGCTTATGATATTTCTTCTAAACCACCTGCAACTATTGAGTGGGAATAGGAGAAAAACTTACTTAAAATAAGCAATTACTATACTTTTAAATTTTAGTGGACTTAATTTGGACTTAAAATAGAAATAAGTATGTGAAATTAGTAAAAAATTTAAACAATAAAAAGCAGGAAATTAATCCTGCTTTATTTTTGTAAATTATATTTTATATTAAAATCTTTATATGAATTCAATTCAAAGCTATATAATGATTTCAGTATAATCCATAACATATGATTTATATCTTCTTTTTTTATATTATCATTGATCATACACTCTTGTTCACATTCATAAATAAATTCATCAAGTTTATTTTTCATGTCTTCATCAAAAAATATAGTTTTAGAAAAGAAATTTCTTATGTTTTTAAACTCATCTTTATATGCTAGGAGCTTGTCATTTTTCTTCTGATTGTTTTCAATTATGGATATAATTCTATTAAAATAGCCTGTACAGTTAGAAAGATCATCTGAATTTATACTTACCTTATACCAAAATTTTTTAGCCTCATCTTGTCTATTAGAATTAATCTGGTATAAAAGAAGCAAGACATTAACTACAGAAGTAATGGCTAAAATAGCAGTGCAAATTAAATTAACATAATTTTCCATACACTCACTTTCCTTGTAATCTGTGTATTAAATTTTCAGGTGTTATTTCACTAAGAACAGTATCTATTCCATATTCTATATCTTTGTCAAATAATTTTTTATTTTCATCAGGATCTTCATACTCAAAATTATATCTTTTTTTAAAATCTTCTACTCCACAATTTGAAATAGTTTTTCCAAAAAGACCTAAAAAAAATGAAACATTCATCCCTACTAAACCTTTCTCAAAGAAGAATGTAATACTTTCTTTATTTTCATCAACTTTATCAAGATTTAAAGTTTTTCTTGTATCTCTTCCATTGTCCCTGCCATTGAAGTATTTATAGCCTTGGAAATACTTCGATAATTTTACTTGATTAATCATTTTTTTCAATCTCCTTTAACCATGAATCTTCTATCCCAAAATTTAAGGATATAATTGTTCCTGGAAAAAAATTTTTTAGTTTAAAAATATTTTTTCTAACTTGTTCTTTAAAAAAATTATTATTATCATTAAAGATTAATATACCTTTATTATAATATTTTTTATCATTTATATCAAATTGTATTTTTGTATTTCCACTTATGAGAGTAAAGGTAGGCATAATTCCTTCTTTTGTTTTTAAAGAAAAAAAGAAATCAAAAACTGCTTTCATTCCAGTCCCTCTTATTTCTCCATTTTTTTCATATTCTCTACTTATTTTAAATTGTAAAGCATAAAGTGTACAAAACATTTCTTCAGTAAAATCTTCAGAAAACTCTCCATTTTGCATTTTGTAAGTTTTAATCATCTCATTTAAAGTTTCTTTTATATCTTTTGAGTTATATTTTATACCTTGATAAAATGTGTCTCCAAAATTTATGAACGATAAATTTATTTCTCCTATATCTTTTTTAAAAAAACCTGTAATAAAATATTGAGAGTATTCGTCACCCAAATGTTCTTTAGAATTTGTCAATATTTCTCCAACTAAGCTATTAATACAGTTATATCCAAAAGGACTTAATATTTTACCTTTTTCTTTTTGAGAGTTAGATATATAATCACTTATATATGTGCAATTATCTTTTAATGGGTCAAGTAGAATATCCCCATGAATTCCTAATTTTAACATTTTTATAAGTTCAACTTCACTTTTTCCACCAGCTATTAGGTTGAAAGGCTCTATCCCCAAAGCATAACTAGTAATTTCTTCATCTTCACCACATATATGCCTGAACAAACTATTTCCCCATAACAGTGCATTTATATTTTCTTTCTTTGGATTTGTTCCTAATATAGTTTTTTTTCTTTTCCCTTCTTCTTCACAATTAATTCCGATAATAAGAAACATTAATGTGAATAATGTAGCTGAACTTAGATCAATATCTTCACAAACTTCCCAAGATATGAATACTGTTTTTTTATGTATAATTTTATAAGAAAATAAAATTTTTTTAAAGAAATCAATAGTTTCATCAGTGTTTTCTATAAAAGATAAAACTCTAGGTACTTCCAGAAAATATTTGTTTGATTTTACTTTTTTGTTTATGAGCCAACCTTTTCTTTCTAAAAAATTTATAATTTCCATTTTTCTTTCCTTTTTTATTTTATAATATTATTATAAATGTAAATGAAATAAAAATCAAATATAATATTAATAAGATAAAAAATAGGGGCAGGATAAAATCCCACCCCATTACTTGATGAACTTTCTAATCTCTTCCATATCTTTTTTTAATTCTGTTTGGTCCTTTTGCATAGACTCTAATTGGTCTGCTATTTTTTGCATTGTATTTCTAAATAACTCAAAAGTTCTACTATCTTTCCATAAAAAGTAAAGTAGTAGCCCCCCAGCTATTCCATACTCTTTTAATATATTACCTATAATTTCAAAAATTTTTTCAATCATATAAACCACCTACAACCTTAATACCTTATACCAATGATTATAATACTCTCTAGCTTCTTTGGTCCTGTCAATTATAGCTCTATCCTTGTATCCCTCATTTTGCAATTTAGTTTTCCAGGATGTTTCCCCAAAACATTTAACTGCCATATAAAACTTTCTTCTGGTCCTATTATCTACTCTTGTTTCTTTCATAATGAAATTAAATATTTTATCAGCAAGAGTACGATTAATACCTGTATTATTATATGTAGAATATAAATAATCATGGATAACTGCTGCCTTGATGTATTTTCCGAATGGGTTATACAGCCATTGTAAAGAATGAGGTACTGATGCCCCATCCGTTATAAAAGATTTGGGTACTCTTATCAAGTACCCATTTACATCATAAACATACTCTTCTAGCAAAATTGCCTTACCATTTGAAATTGGTTCCAGGATTAATTTAGTTTTCTCCATCTTCCTCATTTCCTTTGATATCTATTTTTCTTCCTGTTCCAAAAACATTAGAAAACTTTTGTAGTGTTGTTTCTATGATATCTACCATTCTTTTTCTGCTTAAAAATTTTCTAATTATAACTCTTGCTATAAATGGTAGGCTATTTGTTCTTTCTATTATAAATGTTACTGCTCCATCTAGCTTTTTAAGATTATCTCCATAATTAAAAGAAGTTTCAGCATACACTACTGCATTATCAAAAATTTGTACATACTTCTTTCTGTTATAAATCATATAAGCAACTATAACAGCGGCTAATAGTATCCACCCCCATTGTTCCCAAGTAAATCCTGTTAAAAATGCCCATAATTTTAAAATTAATCCAACTACTAAATCTTTCATAAGTAAAACCTCCTAAAATTTTTATTTTTTTATAATAAATTTGTCTGGCCAGACTTTTTATTATTTAAAAGCAATTTTATCCGCTCCTTTGATTTGCCAATGTGGAGCATCCTTAAATAATTTCCAACAATTTCCACCCCATTCAATTCCATATTTTTCTAAAAGTCCTTTCTCTTTTGCAACATTATAAATATCTTGATAGTAGTGAAAATCTTTCCAACTTCCTTTGTACTCGCCATTCACAATTACACCAATATCAGCCGCATAACCTAGCCCATCAAATTTAATCTGATGGTTGGATTTTAGCCTATACCCGTCTACTTTAGTTACTTTAGCCCCAGGAGCAGTTCTGCCTTTTTGGTATAGCCTATTCTGCTCTTCTGCTTTTCTAACTCCAGCAGTTATCTTAAAGTTCCAGGGACTTATTTTTATAAGCTCTGCCATAAAATTTACCAGGTTTGGATGCACCCCTTTCAGCATTTTTAAACTTGTTTCTGATAATGTATACATTTAAAATCACCTCCTAAAAATGACCTCGTGAGAGCTTGTTTAAGCCAATAAAAAAAAGGTAGCTATATAAAACTACCTTTAATAATCTTAATCCCATTTAATAGCTTCTAATTCCTTAACCGTTTTAACCGCTTTTATTTTCTTAGTTATAGCTGTATATTTGTTTTGAGCAGCAATAACTCTCAATATCCAAGAGAAATAAAATTGATTTAATTCTCCCAATGGGATGGGTACAACAGAATTATCTTTTAATCTCCATTGTGTATTTAAAGATTTTAGAAACTGCTTTAATTTCCCAGCTTTCATTGCTTCTTTTATTTTTGCTTCCAATTCCTCATTTATAGAAATATTTAAAGCCTCTAATGCTTGTTTAATTACGTCATAGTCTTCTGTTTCACCAGCTAAATCAAGTGCTATTTTAACTCTTATGAAATTAATTTCATCATATTCTTTCATCTGAAATACTTTTCCATTATGTTCATAACTTCCAAACATTTTATCTAAAAGAACATCTCTAAACTTATGCCTAAAAGTTCTCTTAACCTCTTCCATATTTATATCCCAAGTATGAGTTGAGACATTCCAAGTATGATAAGAACTTGGCTGAGGAATAGACTTTAATTTCTTATCTTCAATATATTCTCCTGGGGCAAGCTGAACTTCTATACCTTCTTCTATGAGCTCATCTCTACTCATTTCTCTTATAGAGTTTGTTGCTGAATCATAAGTTGGATATTTAAAACTTTCATTTCTTTCAATAGCAATATAATCCGCTGGATTTAGTTCAGGATAATCTAAAAATAGATTGTTCCCCATAAAATTTTTAACTTCCTCAGCAGTTAAGTTAACCGTAAATGCAAGTTTTGATTTTTTTTCTTTTGAATAAATATAAAACATAATTTGTTCTCCTTTCAAAAAATTTTAGTATTTTTAGGTTATCTGTTCCATCACAGATGGACTTTAAAAATGTGTATAGATTGGAAAATTTAAATAGTTTTGATATCTTATATTCCAAAGTTGATGATTTTGGGAACTGGAAAGATTTAACTATAAATTTAATAAAACCAGCAGATGATTCAAAATATTCGCATTATATAATTTACACTGGACAAGGAAATCAAATAACAAATTCTATATTAGTAACTTCAACTACTCATTTAGATTTATATTTTGACTGTTATCAATATTCTAATCCAGGAAGAGTTGGTGTAGCATTTGCAACATTTGTAAATTCTACTACTGTAAAACTTAAAATATTGGAAGGACAAGCATCTGGTGACGGAATAGTTAAAATCCTAGCTTTTAAAAAAGTTTAATTAATTATAGAAAACTTTGGTTGTAAAAATATTAAAGTCAGCTACATTTGAAACTATATTTCCATTTCTAATTGAAATTTTATGAGGCTGGTAGAAATACTTGCCTCTCTCATTTCCAATCGTATAAGTTAAAAAAGAGCCATTTAAAGTTAGATTGTTTCCTAAATTGTGTATAAAACCGCTAGCTCCAACCCTAAAATTTGATTTTACTAGTAGATATCCACTAACAATTAAGTTAGTGTCTACTAAATAATTTATAACAATTGTGAAATTAGAAGTATCTACTTCTATAACTTTGATTAGATTTTCCAATTTGCTCAGTTTTTACCATTTCAAGTGAACGATTAATAGCTCTTGAAATACAAGCAGGCAACTCACTTTCATATTTTCCAAGCGTATTTATTATTTCATTTATTCCTGTTGTTTCAAGTTTTACTCCTATCATTTTTCATCATACCTCGTTAAATCTATTTCAAGTAATCCCATATCTTCCTTAGTTTCTTCAACATAGTACCTAATTCCATCAACTAAAATTTTTTCCCCAGAATGTGGAGGGAATTTAAAAAAGGACTTCTCTATAAATAGTGTTAGCCCTTCCATAAATATTCCCTCATTTTCTAAGGATTTATTTCTATTCTTTTGTTTGTTTTGGAATCTTTCTTCATCTAAAATACAGATAGTTTCTTTTTTTCCAATAGTATGCTTATCTCCAAATTCTTCTAAATTTAGAAATACTCCTGAAATATCATCTGCAACAATATCTTTAAAGCCCATAGCTATCACTTTTTACTTTTAGAGTTTTTAGAAGATTTGTTTTCTTCCATTTCTTCATTTTCAGAATTTGTTTCTTGAACTTCCTCTATTTCAGTTACTTCCTCAGTTTCAACAAGTTCAAGATTTTTAACTCTTTCAATAATTTCTGTTTCTGCAATATCTACTATTTCTCCTGGATTGTAAACAATTCCAGAATAAATAAGAGCTTGTTTAACTTTTAATTTCATAGTATCTTCCTATTTTATTTTTAGAACTTTTATAGCATCAATATCAAATGGTACAGGCAATGGTCTTGATTCTGTTCTAATTTCCAAAGTATTTAGTTTTGTATCCTCATCTTCAAAAGGTACTCTTTCAGCAACTATAACCCCCTTAGCAATATCTGCTGCTGGACCATAGTGTAACACATTATTAGATGGTGCAAATAATACTTTACCCTCTGGAATCATTTTTTTAGTATCATAAGTTACTCCATCATCTTTTAAAACTGAATGTTGAGTTTGATAAGAATATATTGGAATGTTATAAGGTGCTAAGATTCCTATAAACATTGCTCCACTTGCTAATTCTTTTGGATCTATTTGCCCAAAGTTAGCATTCTTAATATCTAGTAATTTAGCTATTTTTTCATTTTGTGTAAATAATCTAGCTGCAACTGGGTCCATCACTATGTGTTCAATTTTTTGTCCTGTTGTTTCTCCTATTAAAGTTATTACACTTTCAATATCTCCAACAATATCAGCATTTGGTTGAGTCCATAAAGTAGATGGAGTAATTTCTTGGATAGATCCATATTCTATCTTATCTTCAACACCTTCTCCCTTTACAACAACTGAACCTTTAAATAACATATCAATGCACATTAATTCTTCTCTTCTTGAAATTTGTTCTTCAAATTCAGCAAATGATTCACCAATTAACTTAGCTTTCTTTTCTTCTGGTGATATTCCTCCGTAAATTGTTTCTCCTGCTGATTTAGCAAAGTAAATTTCATTTGCAGAGAATGTTCTTTTTGGGGCTACCTTTGGAGCACTATAATATTTAGAAGCATAACTTCTTTTTACTACTTCTGTTCCTGGTATTAATTCAGATACAAAAGGAGCTACTAATTGTCTTCCTTTTCTATATTCAATTTCCCATTTTGGATATTCATGTGTCTCATGTTTACCAAAAAATATATCTCTAATAAATGTTTTTGGTTTTATAACTGCTTGATCATATACTCCTAAAAAATCAATTAATACCGCCATTAATATCTACCTCCCAATTCTTTTACTATTATTCCTTTTTCTCTTGCTTTTTTAATAAAATCTGCTTTTACTGTTGCTGATTTTATCTCTAAACCTTCATAAATAACCTCGCCAAATACCACAACAGTTGTCTTAGTTTTAGCTGCTGTTCCATCTGCATTTTCTAAAACAATTCCAAATAAATCACTACCGTCTGACAATTCTGCTTCTGAATTTATAGCTTGACCTCTTGTAACTTTTTTACCTTGTGGCACTTCCAATTCCATAACCTTATGTCCTGTTCCACTTAATATTTGGTCTACTCCATATTTTTTACCATCTTCTATAAAACTCATTATTTCCCTCCTGTCTTTTTATTCATATATTTTAAAATATTAGTAACAGATATTCCAGCAACTGCTCCACTAGATTCATCTTTTAGTGGTGCTACTGGAATTGCTATTGCTTGACTTTCAGTTATTATATTTTCCAAAGTATTTTTATTTTTTAACTTTTTCAAATTTAATATTTTCAATGCTAAATTTGCTGCATCAATAGGCTCATTAAACTTTGCTGTATTAATAATTTCATCATAACCAGCTACATCTAAATCTTCTATTTCTTGGATTCTTTTTCTTTCTGAAATAATACCTTGATTTAGAATTTCTTGGTATATTTCAGGATAAGAATTTATAAATTTTTCAACAGTCATCTCATCTTTTATATTCTTAGGAGATACGGCTGGTCTTGAATTAGGGAAATTCTTAAATTTAGAAATATCAAAAGCTAAACTATTTACTATTAATAAATTATTAACATTTTGAGGTTTTTCCATTTCTCCAACTATTTCATCAATAAAGCCATATTCCTTAGCTTCTTCCGCATTAAACCATTTTTCTTCATCCATAAGAGTCGATAATTCTTCTTTTGTCTTATCTTTGGCTTTTGCTAAGTAAGTTTCTAAGATGCTATCTTTTACTTTGTCTAATAGGATTCCTGTCTTTTCTAACTCTTGTTTATTTCCATAAGCCCAAGTTAATGGATTATGTATCATAAATAAAGCATTTTTTGGCATTTTTACAACATCACAAGCACTAGTTATAATGGTAGCTGCACTTGCAGCAAGTCCATCTATATATGCTGTAACTTTTGCTTTGTGATTTTTCAATGTATTAGCAATAGCCACTGCTGCAAATACACTTCCACCAGGTGAGTTAATATGTAGGTTTATATTTTCAACTTCCCCTAGATTTGCAATATCCTCTTTAAAAGTTTTATCGCAAATATCATCCCACCATTCATCAGAACCAATAGTTCCGTATAAAATCATATCAGCACTATTTTCTTCTTCATTCTTCATTATGTTCCAAAACTTTGTCTTCATCTTTGGCATTTTCAATAATCACTCCTTTTTCATTTAATAATTTATACTCTTTTGCTAAGATTCTTACATTTTGTTCAAAGTCACCTCCATTCAATTCAACAGTTTCTTTTAATGGGTCAAGTTGTCCTTGACTAGGTCCATTCCATTGAGCACCACTCCAAGCCTTAGTTAATAAAGGGTCTTCTCCATAATTTTTCATCTCTATTCTTCCTAACAGAAAAGCCTCTCTTAACCATTCCTCATAAACTACTTGTGTAAAGTTACTAGCAAACCAATCTCTTCTTTTTCTAAACATTTTCCAAGCTTCTAATAAAGCAGCTCTACTTGCAGAATAACTCGCAGTAAAATGTTTAATTAATAATTCATAAGGAACTTCTAATGCTGCTCCTATTTGTCTTAAAATAGAGGTTACAAAAGGGTCAAACTGAGCATTAGGTCTTCCAGGATTAGTAACATTTGCTTTTTCACCTGGATTCAATGCTTGAACTAAACCAGGAGTCAATTCAATAGTTTCATCATTACCACTATCAATTTGTTCGCTATCATCTAAAACTTCATGATCTGCTATATTAGCTGCCTGTGCATTATCCTTATCACTCTCAATAAATATTGCATACATCCCACTTACTACTGCTGCCATAAGTTCTGCATCTGTATATCTATCTAACTGCTTTAATGCCTCAATTACGGGTGATAGAATAGGTATACCTCTAACTTGTTCGGGTCTTTCAGCTAACATAATATGCAGAATATTTAACTGTTCTTCCTTGCCATAAACTGAAATATACTCAGTTTCTACACTTCCAAAAGTATCTAATGGATGCTTTTTAGCAACATAATATCCAGCTATTCTGTTATTACTGTCAATTTTTACTCCCTCTATAATCGTTTCATCATTTTGCATAGTAGAAGGTGTTAAAACTCTATCAGGTTCAATTATTTGAAGTTTTAAGCTATATGGATTCTTAGCAGTAAGAAAATAATTAAATTTTACAAAACATTCACCATTCAAAAGTATAGTTAAAAACACTAAATCTTGGACTTGGTCAAAGTTTAATACTCCCATTTGTTCAATTTTATTTTCTGCCCATAGCTTAAATTCTTTTTCAATTTTTGTTTCTATTTTTTCTGCTTCTTCTTCACTAATTCCTAAAACTTCATAGTCTATTGATGATTTTAGTTTCAACCCACTACCAATGACATTAGAGTTAATAGTTTTCATAACCCCCTGAGCAACAGGAGCTCCCATATACAAATCTCTTGACCTTTCAACTAGCTTTTTCCTATTTTTATAAATATCTTTTTTTACTCCTCCACCAGTTGAAATCCAACCTTTCATAGAACTTTTTGTAGTTGACGCTCCATGATTAGAGTAGCCTGTATTTATAATCTCTAATTTTTTCCTAGCTACTTCTCTTTTAAGAGCTTTTTCAGGACTAAAAAAAGCAATAGCTTTATCTAATATATTCATTTCTCACCTCCTCGCATAATAAAAAAAGAAGTATTTTACTTCTTACAAATCTCTTGGTATTACTCTTCTACCTAACTTCCTTTTTCCATTATTATTTAACTTTTCCAGCTCACTTTCCCAAAAAACTCTACCTTTTCTAATTTTAGATAAATCTTCTCTTTCAAGTTCTCTTGTCCCTATTTTATAACTCTTTCCAGATAATACTGCTAGCTCTGCTTTTCTATATGCCTCTATCATTTGCAAACAATCTTCTCTTGTATATGCCATTATAAGCTCACTCCTTTTGATAAAACTCTTCTTTTTTGAACTTTTGTAACCTTTTTTGTTGCTTCAACAGTATATTTTTTATTTAAGTTTGGATTAGCTATCTTTAATGCTGCATAGGCATAGTTTCTTAAATCCAAAGGTTCATTTCTTTTTGTTCCAATTACTTTCCAAATAGTCTTTTTAACTCCTTTTTCCCATACAGTTGTCTTAACCTCAGATGTTAATCCTTTAAAATACACTTCATCATACCCTCTATCTATGTCGCTTGGAAAGTGCATATACATAGAACCAGGATCATTTATTTTCAATCTAGCAAGTATTGTTTCTTTACCGGTATTTACTCCAAGTGTAAATAAAGATATTTGCATTCTATTAGTTCTTGATGGTTTAGATACAAAAGCTACTCCATCTCCACCTTTACCTTTTACTCCAAATACTCTTCTAAATTCTCTTGGTTTTATGTACTGGTATGCTTCCTGAGTGTAATGCCCTCCAGTATCTATACAGGTACATAATATTCTTATCTTTTCTCCATTGGCATAACTAAACTCAGTTTCTAAAAATCTATCTAATTGCTCCCATACATCATTTTGACCAGGAGAGCCTATAAACTGTTTGTAGTAAATACCCCAAGATTCTTCTCCTAATCCCCAACCTACTACTTCTATTTCTAACCTATCATCCTGTACATCCACACCAGCGGTTAAAACTTGAACTTGGTCAGGAATTTCAGCTGTATACTCTTCTTTTCTCTTAGAAACATCTAAGAAATCTATCTTTTCTACTTTTTCTTCCCATGTTTGACCAAGACAAGTATTAGTAAATACTTTCATCATCTGAGCATTACCTTTTGCCACTTTGAATTTTTTTATAATTTCTGGCCAGGTTGAAAAAGGGCTGTATAACTCCGAAATATGAAAACCTCTAACACTCCAATCCTCAATTTCTTCTTGTGATTGCCATATTCCATGAATCATATTTCTTTTCCACTCATGTTCAGAGGATATTTCTAAACAATCGGAACATTTATGCCCAACAGGTTCAAAAACTATATTTCTCCATTCTAATTTTTGAAAAGAACCACACTTAGGACAAGGTATATAAAATTCTTCTTTTGTTGAATTTTCATATTCTTTTTCTATTCTTGATTCCCCTTTGATTGTAGGTGTGCTTGTTATAACTATTTTCTTATTCCAGAAAGTTTTTGTTCTTTCTATCGCTAAGTTTAAAGGATCACCCTCTCCTCCAACATCACTTTTGAATCTGTCTACTTCGTCAGCAAGTAATATTCTAAGAGGTCTGCTCGATAATTCTGCTGCCGAATTACTTCCAACAAGTGTGATGTATCCTCCAACAAATTCTTTTTGTAACTTTGTATCTCTCCCATCAACCTTATTCAATATTTTATTTCTAAGTTGAGGCGTACTTTGTATCATATCGTCAAGCCTTGTACTAGAAAAATCTTCTGCAAGGTCTTTTGTTGGCAAAAGATACATGATAGGTGCAGGGTCATAATCAGTATAATACCCAAAAACATTTAATAATATTTCTGTTTTTGATAACTGAGCTCCGTACATCATTACAATTTTACTTGTCTTTTTATCTGAAATAGCTTTCATTACCTCTCTTTGAAAAGGTACTCTATCTGTTTTCCATCTTCCTGGTTCAGCTGATGTTTTAGAACTTAAAATCCTATATGTGTCTGCCCAAGTATCAATAGATAACTTTGGTGGCGGTTTCAATGTTTGAAATATTTCAGCGAATAAATTAATTGTTTTTCTTAGATTTTGATTTTCTGTTCCCTCCTTTTGCTTTTTTTTCATTTTCTACCTCTTCTTCATCTTCAAATATTATATTTTTATTTTTAAATAGTTCAGGACTATATTCACTTAACTCCAATAAGACATCTTCAATAGAACTTAAAACTATGTCTTGAATATCTCCTAAATTATCACAACCAACAACAAGTGGAGCTATCTTATTAGGTACAGCTAACATTTTCCCTTTTAAGTTTGTTAGCATAATAGTCATAACTTTTTTAACAATTTCTGCTGAATGTAATTCATTTTTAAGTTCAGATATTTTTATTGTTTTTAACTCAGTATCCTTAGCTATTTTTTCAGTTTCTTTTTTTAATTTAGCTTCTTTTAAATCTACATCTGCTGAACTAGATTCCCTTAAAAACTCTATAAATCCTTTTACACTTTCAATCAATAAATATTTTCCCCTAGTTCCACTTTTCTTAACAATTTCGTCCTTCGCAAGCATACGAATATATCTATCTGTAACTCCAAAAATTTCTGCAAGTTCAGGACTACTAACCAAATTATCTTTTATGTTCATTTTTAACCCCTTTCGGAACGGAAATGAATAAATTTTTTCTTCATACTCAGGTGAAGCTCGGGACTCGCAAGACCCACAAGCCTTTTAATGTATCCAAAAGAACCTAACTTTTATACAAAATTTTAATTATTTTGTACACTCAAAGGAGTAAAAAATATTTCAATGCTACTTCACCTCCAATTATCCTCGCTTTTGTACTTCTGCTAAAATTTTGTGTCTATAATTAGGCTCTAACTTCTCAACTTTCTTCAATAACTTCTTATCACTAAAATGTTCCCAGTATATAGTGCCTTGTGCTAAGTTTCCAAACAAACATTGTCCTTCAATGTCTTGAAACCTTATTATTTCTTTTGAATTTCTATTTATATTTAAACTTTCTTCAACTGTTTCAAATTCTAAATTTAGCCCTAACACTTTATTTAATAAGGTTGTATGTGTATCTATATAGCTTCCTATATATAATTTACCTAGTACAAATAATACTGGCCCGTCTCTAAAACCTATATCAAAATGTTTTTTATACGTTTTCATAAAAACCTCTCTAAATAAAAAACTCTCACATAGGAACGTATCCTGCACATCTAAGTGCTGTGAGAGTGTTGACATTATTATGGCAAGACTTTTTTAGAGTAGAGTCTTAAACTACTGTATTATATTTAAGTAAGGGAGGAATTATCGTACCCTCAGATAGCCAAGAAGATTAACTTCTTATAGCCAAGCCATCTAAACTTATTTCATATGATACCATACTATCACATTATTTTTTACTTTACCATACCCACTTTTTTACTGATTTTTTACGATTTTTTTACTTGTATTAAATCTTGAGTTCTAAAATGAAATTCCAATTTAGGGAAAATTCTATTTCTTTTTTGATAAACAGTTTTTACAGATATATTAAGTTTTTCAGCAATCTGCTCATAATCTACTTTATCTTTTTTAAATTTGAAGTTATTTTCTAAAAATCCAACTTCAATTAAATCATAGTCCTCATTGTCTTTTACCATATCTAAAGCACTATCTATCCGAAATATCATTGCCTCATATAACCCAATGTCCTTAGATATTATAGCTTTCAAGTCCTCCATTCTCTCTATATCAGATTTTACTTCTACAAAACCACTCCCAGAAATTTTTTCTAAGCTATAACTTTTTAATAAAACTGGATTATTGAAATATTCCAAATCTTTTTTTATTCTGTTTTTGTATTTATTATAGCTGATTAACACTGTTTCTATTGCTTTAAAAATTATCTTTTGCTCCTGCGTTGCCATTATCTCACCTCTGTTATTATATTTTCTAAGATTTCTAGCTTTATACCCTCTGAAGAATATAGCTCTTGCATATACTTAGAAAATTCAACTTTCTTTGCTTCCATTTCATCATCAGTCATACATTTTTCTTTGAATATGTGACTGTTTATAATTCTTATATTGTTTCCATCTCTTACTCTTAATTCTTGTAGATACTCAATCATTATCTCCGCTCCTTACCTATTCTCATCTTTTTTAAATCTTCTAACATTACACATAATTTTTCATGTTGCATTTTACAGTCACCACACAATTCTTTTATTTTTTCTTTGCAGTGTGCTAATGCTTCATCAAGATCTCTTGATGTATATACTTTTAATTCGTCTTCTTGTCTCTTATATTTCCCAACTTTATAAGATTCTAATTTTGCAATGTGCTTCTCAAAATCTTCTTCAGTTAGTCCACTTAATAGCAGTAAATTTACAGTAGCTGTTATTAAATCTAAGCCCTCTGCAATAAAATTAGCTCTATTTTTAATTTCTGTAAAAGTGTTAGTTTCCATAACTTCTGCTAATAGCTCTTTGTACTCTTCTTTAACTTTTCCTAGCTGTGCTATATCGCTTGCATAAGCTAGGGATTTATAATCCATCAGTTTATTTAGATTTATTTCCATTATCTCACTTCCTTATAAATACTTTTTTTGATACCAATATGGGCCATAAATTTTAGATGCCATCTTCACCAAAATATTTATTATATTTATTTTTAGTATCTTCTAGTTTTTCTTTGTAAAAATTCATATATCTCTCATTTCCTGTTTTCTCATTTTCTTTTAATTGAGTTTCCCAATGTTTTATCTCCTCCTCCAAAGATTTTTTAAATTCTTCTATTGTATCATAGTCCTCAATATCGGTTTCATCTCCAATACATTCCCCATCAACCCAATATGACGTATATGTATTTTCTCCAACACAATCCCTGCAATAAATCTCGTCTTCATGCACTATAATTTCTTCATCTGATTTAATTTTTCTATCACAATTTGAACAATGTATTCCGCTCATTTTCTATTTTCCTCCTTAATTCTTTTAATTCTAACTTTCAAACTCTCAACAAGTGCATCTTGTACATCTCCTTTATTCTGTAAAGCTTCCATTACATCTTCGTCTCTAGTCTCTTTACAAACCAAGTGATGTATAATTACTTTTTCTGTTTGTCCTTGTCTGTGTAATCTCTTATTAGCTTGTTGATATAATTCCAAGCTCCAATTAAGCCCAAACCATATTACATGATTACCTCCAGCTTGTAAGTTAAGACCGTAAGCTGCACTCGCTGGGTGGGCTAGTAAGATATCAATTTCTCCCTTATTCCAGTCTAATTGGTCTTGTGGAGTTTTCAAAAGTCTTATTCTTAGTTTTGAATCTTTTAAAGCTTCAACTATTCTGTCTTTATCATGTTGAAAGTTATAGAATACTAACGCTGGTTTCCCATTTAATTGCTCTATTAGTTCTAAAAATCTTTCAATTTTACAGTTATGAACTTTAAAGACTTGTCTGTTTTCATCATATAATGCACCATTTGCTAATTGTAATAGCTTATTCGATAGTGCAGCTGCATTTGCAACAGTTATTTCAGTATCTTCAAGTTCAAGTATTGCTTTTTTCTCAAGCTCATCGTATGCTTTTTTAGCTTTAGTATCCAGAACCACTGGCACTTGTTCATAAATTATGTCTGGTAGTTCTAAGTAATCTTCTGCTTTCATAGAAATACAGATGTCAGCTATTTTCTCATGTATAGCTTCATTTGAACCCTCTTTGACATCATAGTTGAAAATTACTGTTCTGTTTCTTTGCCCAAGTTCAAAATATCTTTCTCTAAATTTTCCGATAGTCTTTTCTAGTCTTTCACCTTGATCCAGTAAATACAATTGAGCCCATAAGTCTATAAGCCCATTTGGTGCTGGTGTTCCAGTAAGCCCAACAATTCTGCTTATTTTATTTCTAATAACTTTTAGACTTTTGAACCTTTTTGATTGGTGATTTTTAAAACTAGACCACTCATCAAGTACCACCATGTCAAATGGCCAAGCATTTTTATAATAATCTACTAACCAAGTTACATTCTCACGATTTATGACATAAATATCTGCTGTTTTTGCAAGTGCCTTTATACGCTTCTGTACCCCCCCTAAAACAAGAGATGTTTTTAGTAGGGATAAATGGTCCCACTTTGCTATCTCATCTGTCCAGGTAGCCTCTGCGACTTTTTTAGTGGCTACTATTAAAACCTTTCCTACTTCAAATCTATTAAATTTTAAATCTACTATTGCTGATAGAGTTATGACGGTTTTTCCTAACCTAAGCCCATATCCAACATAAGACCTAACTTGTCATCGCTAATCATTCTATCAATGCAGTATTTTTGGTATTCATGCGGTATAAACTTCATTTAGGCATCACCTCCTCAATAAACTCATCTACTTCTTGAAATGAAGCTATAACTCTTACATCACAATTTAAGTTTTTTAGCTTTTGTATAAAATTTTTTTGTAAAGGAGATAGATTATTCCTTTTACCTTCTGCCTTTAATTCCACAAAATAAACTTTTCCTCCTGGAATCATAATTATTCTGTCAGGCACTCCTGCATTTCCTGGGGAGGTCCACTTCATACATAAGCCCTTTTTATTTTTTACACTTCTGACTAAATAGGCTTCAATTTCTTTTTCACTTTTTTTCATAAAATTTTCTCCCGTCTGCCATGTAACTTTTGAAATCTTTTTTCTTATATATATATAAAACATAGGATTTATAGATTTTATAGAATATATATACCCTTTAATTTCTTTATTTATTTATATTTATATAGAAAAGAAAGTTACAAAGTTACAAATATATAATATAACTAATAGTACCAATGCTTTTAAGTGTAACTTTCTATGTAACTTTCTATGTAACTACTAAAAAGAAAGTTACCATTAAAATTTTGAGAAAGTTACATCATTAAGAAAGTTACACTTTGAAATTTACATAAATTTTAAATCCCTATTTTTCTTCTAAATCCTTTTTGAACTCCATATTTTCCGAACCTTGCAGATTGTTTTATCTTTTCCCACTTATAAAAGGTAGACAGGATTTTATTAATCTCAATACTATCACTCTTTTTTAAGTATCTAATATCCATTTTTAGTGCTTCTTCCCATATCTCTGCAACACAAACTTTATCCCTTAAAATTAAATCGGTTTCAACATATTGCCTTTTACTATTTTCATACTCATCCAAATAAGATCTTTTTCCAAATAAGTCCATAGTATCCCAATTTATAGGTATTTTCTTATCCAAGTAATCCATAATAATTCCCCTATAAACATTATCTTCTGAATGCGAATCTTGTTCTTCTTTTGCAATCTTTTCTGCTTCTTTTGATAAAACTAAACTGTAAAATTCATTCTTTGCAAGTTCACAAGCCTCAGCCCATATTTGTTCTAATTCATCTTTTAAATCATTAAATATAGATTTTTTGGGTTTATATATAAAACAATCTATTGGCCAAAATCTTCTATTTCCAGTTTCATCTCTTAAAAAGTTAGTATCATTTGCAGTTCCAAAGAAGGCACATCTTCTTGGATATTTTTGGGCTCTACGCCCATAAGAAGCCCGAAAGATGTCATCTGTCCTACTTAAAAAGTTTTTTACCAGGTTCAACTCTGACTTTCTTAATGAACTAAGTTCCCCCATTTCAAGTATCCAACTACCTTGTATTAACTCACAGGCATCTTTACCTTCCACATTTACCAAACTGTCATTGTACCAATCCATACCTAATATTTTTAAAAATGTACTCTTACCTACTCCTTGTGGTCCGATTAAAATAGGCATATTATCCCATTTAATTCCACCATAAATAGCCCTTCTTACTGCTGCAACTAAGGACTTTTCAGATATTTCTCTTGTATAAATATTATCTTCACAACCTAAGTAATCTATGAATAGAGTTTCTATTCTCTTTTCTCCATCCCATTGAGTTGATTGGAGTCTCGCAGCTACTTTATTTTCAGCATTTTCTTCTGCAATTAGATTAACCCCATCCATAATCTTATTTGTAGAGGTGATTCCATAAAAACTTTCTAAATACCATCTAAGTCCAGCATCATCTGTATCATTCCAAATTCTGTCAGGAGTTTCAAACTTCTTGTCCCAAGGTACTCCATCCCTTACTAATATCCTAGAAGAAAAGATATCCTTAAAAATTTTAAATTTTAATTCTTTATCATTTCTTAGAATTAAAATTATGTTGGCCAGAGTGCTAAGTGCTTTCATACCATCTGCACTATACTGAATATCATCTTTCCAGTTGTCATCATCTTCAACTATTTCGCCTTCCAGAACTTCTTCATTCTTATCATCTACTATTGAAAATTCTGCAATAGCTTTTTGTTGTCTTTCTTTTAATAAATCTTTTTTAATATCCGTTTTGGCCATTACCCATTCTTTCATAGCAAGCCAAGAAGGTAGTTTGGCCACAGGAGTATTAACTTCTGCTTGTATATCCAAATGTCCAAATTTATGCAATCTTACTAAGTCAAAAGCATTCACTAATTTTTGGCTACAAGGGTCAGTAGCATGGTGAGAATATAAGAAAAGTCCATCTTGATATACAATAGCTCCAGCAGTAGTACTTCCACCTATAAAAGTTAATCTATCAGCTACATCACAGGCTTCATATACTCCTGGTAAAAATTTATCTATGGCTTGATAGATGTTAAATCTTCTGCAAAATGCTCCAACCATTCCCTCTTTCTCTAAAGGGTTTTCTTGTTTCTTTAACATATTCTGGTGGAGCTTTTGGGCATCAGGAACTTCTGGCCAGCTTGTAACATCTTTCCAGTCTACATACATATTAAGTATGGCCGCACCATCTAACATAGGTTTATCGGCATAAGTAAAGACATAATCACTGTCAATAGAATGGCTTGGCCAGTACATTAATCTAACTGCTTGAAAGGTAGTAGGGTCACAATATCGTAACCCTATAAACTCTGCTACCTTTCTTGCAATAGGTTCATATTCTTCTGCTGTAACATCTTCGGCTAACGGAAATATAACTCTTATTCTAGGTTTAGTAGTTTGGTGCTTACGAGTGCTATACACTACATATGCACAACCTAAACTATTAAGAGTTTTTATAATCTTAGTGTCATCTTCATAAGCTAGGTTGTCTAAGTCAAGAGTTATTAAACTTCTACTTTCAACTGCTTCACTTCTTCTTAGATTCCCTTTTAACTTTCCTCCAACAAAGCCTCCGACATCTTTTATATCATCTTGCTTAGACTTAGAATAAGATAAGAACTCATCTAATGTTTCAGCTGTTACTTTTGGTTTTCCTAATCTATCCACAAATTCAGACCAGGTAATTTCAGTTGTTACCCATTGCTTGGATAATCTGTTATTTGCTTCTGATATTACTAATTTTCTTGAGTTCTCCATCTGTTATCTCCTTTTATTCTTCAAGCAATTTATCTATCAAATCTGTGGCTTCTTCATATTTAGCACTGAATAATTGATTAAAAATTTCATTTAAAATTAAAACCTTCTTAGCTTTCATATCTTGTGTTATCCCACCCATAATATTAATCCAATTAGATTGACATCTTTTAGCTATTTCTTCTTTATCGTTTAAAGCTAGTTCATGAGGTATTATTTTTTTCATATCTATTAACCAGCTTAAATATTTTTTAGCTTTTTGATAGTCCTCTTTACCATTTTTCTTCTCTGCTCTAATAAGATACTTAGTTACATTTCCTTCTAAAAAGAACATAAAACCTATATCTCCTAATCTTCCTCTGATAATATCTATACTTTCAAAATTACAACCTGGTATTTTATAATGGCTTGGACTATTTACATTATCCACTTTCTTTTCCAAAGCTCCCATTAACTTATCTACCTTTTTTTCTGTATTTTCTTCTCCAATAATATCTATTACTTTTTTTAGCATTGTGGAAGTTTCTATATCTACACTTCCATTTTCTACAAGGGATAAAAATGACTGAGTTGCACCTATCTTTTGAGCAAAATCCTTTTGTGTTATTTTATTTTTTTCTCTATATTCCTTAATTCTTTTTCCTATTTCCATAATTTCCTCCTTTAAATTTCCTTGAATTTCTTTAAATATAAATTATATTTTCCATTTCTTTTAATGGATCTCATTTTTTCCATACATACGCCAGGAGTTCTTCCCAGCATTAAGGCTATATCTTCCCATTTCATTGTTTGTCTATAACCTACTAAATCTATTTCATCTTCTTTGCTCCATTTAGTTTTGTGATTAGGAAATAGTTCTGGGTTATACATTAATCTCTTAGAATTTTTATACCTTTTAAATCCACTAGAATCTACATAAAAATCTGCCATAATTTCCTCCTAATCTTTCATATAATAACTACCAGTAAATCCAGCAGCATTTAATATTAATCCCTTGGCCCAACTTATTTCTTCTGTCATAGTTTGTATAACCTCATCTAGCTCAACTGACATTGGAACATCAAGTATTACCTCATCATGAACATGAAATACTATTGGCCACCCTTTTGCTTTTATTCTTAAAAGTGTTTCTGTTAAGCAATCTCTCGCTATGGCCTGCACAATATTTTCTGTTAATTTTCCTCCATAAGTTGGAATAACTTCCCATTTCTTGGTGGTTTGATTAATTCCCATATAGTGCATCTGCATTTGTCCAAACTGATTTTCTTTTAAAAATGGCTTTGGGTAAAAAAGTTTTCTCCCGCTGGGTAAAGCTATTGTGAAAAAATCTTGACCATAAATAAAGTCATACTCTCTTGCTAACTTCACACACTTAACCATTTGAGATTCTCCAGTTTCTAAAACTTCAATTGCTGCATTCTCTAATGCATACCACAGTTCCACAATTCTTTTAGATGATTTTCTCCATCTAGTAACTATGTCTTTCATTTCTTCATCAGTCAGCCCCATATCAGCCGCACCCATAGCAGTTAAAGCTCCAACACTACCTTGATAACCTAGTGCAAGTTCTGCAACTTTTCCCTTAGCTCTTAAATGATAGTTTTCTTTGCCCTTTGCTATTGTATTGATAGGTACTCCAAACATTTGAGAGGCTGAGGCTTCATAAATTTTTCCGTGTGTTTTGAATACTTCCATTCTCCACTCTTCACCTGCAAGCCATGCTATTACTCTCGCCTCTATTGCAGAGAAATCTGACACGACAAAATGATTACCCTCTGATGGGATAAATGCAGTTCTAATAAGTTGTGATAAAGTGTCAGGTATGTTCCCATAAATTAGCTCTAATAGTTCTCCATCACCTTTTTTAATAATATCTCTTGCTATATCCAAAGTTTCTATATAGTTACGAGGTAGGTTTTGAACTTGTACCAATCTTCCTGCATATCTACCAGTTCTATTAGCTCCATAGAACTGTAATAATCCTCTAATCCTATCATCTTTGCATTTAGCTTCATCCATAGCTTTATACTTTTTAACAGATGTCTTAGAAAGTTCTTGCCTTATTTCTAAAACTCTTTTAGCTTCTCCTTCTTCCAAAGTATCTACTAATTTTTCAACAGTACCTTTTTGTAAATTTTCAATCTCTTCTCCTACTTCTTCTAACCATTCTAATAGCTGCTTAGCAGAGTTAGGGTTATCTAGTTTAGTTATTTCTCTTGCTTCTTCTAGTAAGTTAGCTCTGGATAATGCATCTATATATAAAGCACCATTCACTAACTCACTATCTACTCTAACTCCATAAGCATTCATAAAGGTATCTAGCTGCCAAAGTTTCCATTCTCTGTCAGGAACAGGAAAAGCACTTAATCTTCTATCTATCTCCATTTCTGTAACTACATCTTGTACACAATATTCTTTGAAAAGCTCCCACTTCTCTGGTGCATGTTGAGGTAGGTTTCTAGATCTATTCCCATTACTTTTAGTAGCTTTGCAAGGTATGCAGAAATACCTAATTAAAGCACTTCCTGTTGTTAATTTTTTCTTATCTTGTGGTAAACCCATAGCATTACCTATTGCAGCAAGACCTGCTGTATACCCACAATAAAGACCGTGTACCATAGTGCATTGCCATTGTTCTAATGGAGTTTCTATTCCTGCCGTATTTAAACACCACCACTCAAAGACAGCATTATACGCATACTTAATGCATTCTTTATCTTTTAACAGTTCTAATATTTCTCCCGGAACAGTTTCACCTTGTGCAAGATCTACTATTTTTACATCTTGGCCATCGATGGAGTATGCGAATAGAAGTATCTGGAAATCATCACTCATTGCATATTTGTATGAGCCTGACTTTGTAATATCTACAGAGCTAAATGTTTCTATATCTATATTTAAGGTTCTCATAATCGCTCCTTTTTGAAAGTGAAAGGCAGTTTTCACTGCCCCTCTATTAATTTTTTTTAACTATAAATTTTATAGTATTGGCTCACCAGTTACTGGATCTATTTCCACTTCTCCAAATTCTTTTTCTGCTTTAATTCCTGCTGCTGATAAAGGTTCTCCGTCCATTAGCTTTTGCACATTACCTAATCCACAACCTATTCCTTTTTTTCCACTTACTGCATAAGGGAAAAAGTTTACTGATACTCTCGCATAAACTCCTGAATAAATTTCAGATTGATTTAAAATTGGTTGGGCTTTTATATCTACTATTCCTGGTTGATAATCTATTTTTGCACTTGCTGTAAATACCCAATGCCCTTTACATTCTGGTCCAAATTCTTCTCCATCAGATGGTCTTGTTCCATCACCATCGTAAATAGGGATAGTTGGTTTTGGAGGTTTTACTCCATTCCATACACTGTTAATTCCTTTTTCTATTGCTGCATTTATTGCGGCATCTAATTTTGCCTTTGTTTGTACATCAGTTTTTGGAACTAAAATTGTACAACTGTACTTTTCTTCTTGCCCTTTTTCTGCTGCATAAGGTTTAAATAAATGTACAAAACTTAATCTTACTTTTCCTGTCATTACTCTTGTTTCATTAGCCATTAATATCACTTCTCCTTTATAAACTATTAATATCTTCTACTACACTAAATTCATCTTCTGCCTTTATCTTGTTTGTTATAGCTTCTCTTTTATCAGAAATTTCTACAAGAGTTGGCTTACCTACATTCATAACTATTAAATCTCCAACTAAATTATTAAATTCTTTTTTACCTACTGTCTTTTCTATTTGTGCCAAGGTTAAGTATTTTCTTTCAAATAGTAACTCCTCAGCTATTCCATTATCAACCAGTACCTTTATAGCCTCATCAGTATTTTTAAAACTTCTACTGCCTCTACCATTAACTGCCTTCCAGCCAGGTACTTCATTCCCTTTTAAACTTTCAGATAGTGCATAATCTTTTAAATCATCAGCCCATTTAGCTAAGTCTTTTGCCTTTTCTAATATCTGTCCTATTTCTTCCAGGGTTAATTGGTCAGCGGCTTTAAACTCATATTTTGCAAGTTCAAGGTTTGCATTAGCTCTTTCTCTACAAACAGCTTTTGCTTTACAAAATTTGCAATGTTCTCCACAGTTAAAATCTCCTTCGCCTTTTAAAGCCATAGCAGCCTTTTCTTGTGCTATCTTTGCAAACTCTAATAAGTAATCCAATCTACATTCCCAAGTGTCTATATTGTTAAGTCTCGGCTGTACAATTGACATTTTAATATGCTCTATCGGGAATATCATTTCATAAGCTAGATATGCTCCTAATGCATATAAAAGTAATTGAGCATTATTTTCCACATTTACTGGTACTCCTTTTCCATATTTAAAATCTATAATGTGTAAGGTATCATCAGCTATTAAAATACAGTCAGCAGTACCAAAGCCATCAGGAACATACTGTGAAAAATCCACTTTCTGTTCCACAGCTGTATGAGGAGTAGTTGAGTAAGAGTACATTTGTTCCTGGATAAACTCCACATATTCATCTGTGTACCCTTGCATTTCTTCCTGGTAAAGTTCTTTATCTTTAAGTTTCTTCATAGATGTGGTAAATTTCCTAGAAGTTAATCCAGGATCTATTAATTTTCTTACCTTCAATTCTGCTATTTCATGTGCCAAACTACCTTCTTTTGCATATTCACTTTCTACATCTTCAAATTGTTCACAGAGCTTGACAGAAGGTGGGCAAGCTATCCACCTTGCAGCACTAGAAGGTCCTAATAGTGCATGTGCCATTAAACATCAGCTCCTAAGTTTTTAAGTTCTTGTACAAAAGCTCCATACTTTTCTTTTGGTAAAAATGTAATAGCTTTAACTTCAAAACTAGCTAATAGATTTACCAATGCCGTTCTGTTATTATTTATATCTTTATTTACCCAAGCTGCTGCTATTTTTTGTAAATCCTGAGCAGTATATTCAGCTGTTTTAGTTGGCAGGGGTGTTGAAACCTCTACTGGTACTTCTTCTTTTTTAGCAGGAGCAGTAGGTAGCTTTTGAGTAGGTGCTTCTTCTATCTTTTTAACAGTTTCTTTCTTCTTTTCTACCTTAGCAGTAGTTTTTTCTTCTGCTTTCGCTTCTGTTTCTAAACTTGATTTTATAGCCGTTGTTAATTCCTCAGTAGTTACTCCGGTAGAGTTCACTTCTATAAATTCTCTTATTTCCTTTTTAACTTCTTCAACACTTCCTGTAAATTCTACTTTTACCATATTATTTATCCTCCTATTTGCATTTTTTATTAATTTGTGATATCTTATTTTTAAAGTATGTACTTTTGTCTGTTGATGATGTGGTAGTCGCAACAGACTTTTTATTTTTTACCTGCATACTGAGCACCTCCTTTATATTGCATAATTCCAAAGTTCTTTTATTGGCATAGTCAATGCTTCTCCTGTGCTTATATTCTCTAAAACAGCAGTATCACCATCTTCTAAAACTAATTCATAATAACTGTCATTTATTAAAAACATTTTTATCACCTACAATTTATCCACAAGTCTTATAATAAGTTCCCCAACTCTAATCTTTTCATTGATTACCTTAATTTCTCTAAAATCATCCATATAAACTTCTAACATTTCTTTTATAATTTCTTGCTTATAGCAAGATTTGTTAACAGGCATCTCTTTTAAAACCTTGTATTCAGAACCTACTTTTTCTATATAGCCTTTATCCTTTAATCTATTTATATAAACTCTAACTACTCCATCTCCGATTTTTAAATCATCAGAAATTTCTTTATTTGTTGCGTGTGTGTTACTTCTTACATATTCCAACACTTCTTCTATTTTAGTCATTTCTATCAACTCCTTTAATCTCTTAATGCCACAGGCATAACTATATAAAATAAGTTGTCTTTACTAATTTGAATAGCATTTTTATTATTCTTAGCTAATGCGATTTCAAAGCTATCATCTTTTACATACTTCAACCATAAATCTATATATTTAAAATTTAAGGTTGTTTTTAATTTAGCTTTTTTATTATCTAACTCTAAAACATCTAACAACAGTACAGAATTCCCATTAGGATATGCTTCTACTATCAGCTTTCCATCTTCAAAATTGAAATATCTTTTTTCATCAGAACTATCTATCAGTTTTAGCATTTTCCAAACTATATCATCAGTAATCTTGTTTACCGCTCTTGCTTTTGAACGACCTCCTCCATATTCATACATCTCAATAAGAGCCTTAATATTAGGAATATCATTATGAATGGGTTCATACTCTGTCACTTCGCTACCCACTTGAATGACTAATTTTCCATTGTTTAGAACTGCCATAGAATATGCTTTTTTTAATTCTTCTAATGCGGGTATTGGATACATTGCTATATCTGCTCCTGGTAATTCCTCTCTTGTATCTTTTATTGCTGCTAATCTATAACTATCGGTAAAACCAGCATATTTCCCAGCAACAATTAAACCTTTAAGTACCTTTGCATCCCTAGCTATACTAGAAAAGTGCATTAAACTTTTTATTTCTTTTTCTTGTAGCACTAAAACTTGTTTTCCCATATTTTGAGAATTGTATTCATTTATATTCATCTATTCAAACACCTCTTCTTTTCCTTTTCAAATTTGTAATTTCTTCTAGTACTAAAGACCATAATTTATCTAATTTTCCTGCAAAACTAAAATATCTAATACTTTTTTTAGTTTTATAAATATCTAATATTTTATTTCTATAAAGTATAGATATAGGCATATCTATTTGCGAACTTAAATTTAAGCCTTCAATAAAATTGGTAATTAGCTTTTGTTCTTCAGAATCTATGCCGTCTAAAAATGTAATTTTTATTTCCTCTTTATCTATTTCTAATTCCTGCATTTTATACTGCATTGCTTCTAATATTTTATTTATAAATTCAAGGTTTTGCATAAGTTAAGCTCCTTATTCTTATCTTTTTCCAAATCTTCTAAAATAGTAGTCCAAACTTTTCCATTACAGCTATTGAAGTTTCTTAGGCATACAAACTTAGTACCTTTATGAATTTCAATGTTTTTAAATTCATAATCTATTCTTATTCTGTACTCTCCTACGGCTTCATTTAGCTTTAAAGTATAGATATGTTTTAATATTTCTGCATTACCTTCTACATCTCTGCTATTTTTAAAATAAACAGAAACTTCTTTTTTATCTATATAAATTCTTTCAGCTTCATCTGCCATAACTTCCAAGATTTTATCTATAAATCTTGCTTTTAACATCTGTATCACCTAGTCCTCATCATCTTCAAAATCATCATCAACTCTTTTCATGTATTTATCAAATTCATCCCACACTACAAAAGAAATTGCTTTACCTTTTGCATATCCTGCTTCTAACAAGCATTCAGGATAGTGCATAACATCTTTTAATGTTTTCATAACAATGACATCACATTTTGATAACAACTCAACATGATCATTCATTTTTTTTGAAGGTTGAGTATTTTCATCATATTGCCAGTCCAATGTATGAATTGGTGATATGAATGTTATATCTTTATATTTTTTTAAGTTTTCTTTTATAAAATCTTCAACTATTTTTTTATCTTCTTCCCCAGTATTTGGGTGTGATACATAAACTAACATAAATTCCTCCTTGATATTTTTTAATATTTGTAGTAAAATCAAGGGTAAGTAGAGTAATACCTACCCTATTTTTTGTTAACATCTGTTTTAGTTTGACCGCTGTCAACAGATGTTTTTCTTTTTTCTAAACCATATCTTTCTCTCAAATAATTTTCATTCACCTTCCCTTGTATAGTTAAAAAACCTTTTTCTTTAAGTTCAGAATTAAGTGTTCTAATAGCTTTATATGCCATTGCTTGGCTACAACCTAATAATTCAATTACTCTATTTACATCTGCAAACTCTAACATAATCATCACATCCAGCTTTCTAATAATAGAAATGGAAAGTTAAGTTTATTTTTTAATTTTTTCCAAAAAGTAGTTTCCATATAATCTACTTCAAAATTTCTTATTTTTTTACCTTTGTTGGCAATTATTACCGCTTGATTATAGTCTTGTGTTAGATGCTCGCCATTAACCAAGTAAGTATCCCTCCATATTTTCTTTATATCTAGCATTTTCTCCCTCCTTATTTTTTAATTAATTCACATACCCAAGACTTTTTACATCCCCATTAACAATTTCTATAAATTGAGTGCCTTGCTTTTTACAGATTTGATAGATTTCTTTGTAGTGTATTTCATTTTCCATAGAACTTGTTATTACTCTTGTAAACATATCTTCTAGTTGTCTTATTATCATCAATATTCCAAAATCAACTTTATCTCTTGAATTTGCCTTTATTCCTACAAGTGAATTTACTAACTTGCTATAAGTCATATATAACTTTTCTGAGTGTTCACTCCCTTGCCTTTTTGCATATTCTATTAACTCTTGAATGGCATCTGTTTCTTCTCTTCTTACTAACTTTCCCTGTTGTCTTGTTAGCAACCATTCACTTTTTGCTTTATCTATTATTGCTTGTTCTAAAACTTCTATATAAGATATAATCGCTCTTCTAACATATTTACTTTCTCTCAATAAAACTTGTTTAGCTTGATTAAGAGTTAAGATGAACATTGGTTGTTCCTTATTTTGAGAGTTCTTGTAAGAGGACAGCAAAATTTTTTGCTCTCTTATTTCTACTGAAAATTCATCTCTTATTATTTCTAATAATGTTTTATGTTCTAATTTAACAAACTTTCCTCTATTCTTTTCAGCTTGTGTAAGAGTATTATTTTTTAACTTTTCCTTATACTCTTCTTTTCTAAAAAGATTTACTTGATCCAGTAATTCCAAACTTGTTATTTGATTTTTTAATTTTAATTCACCCATTCAACCACTCCTTTTTAAGCTTCTTTAAGTCCAAGAAATTTAACCATTCTCTTCTTAGTATCGCCTCCATTTCTATTTCCTCTAATAATGTCAGAGCAGTAAGCAGGTTTTATTCCAAGCAGTCTTGCTAAATCCGCTTGCGTCATTCCCTTTTCTCTTAATACTCTTTTTACCTCCATTTCAAAATCTAATCTTGTCATATTTACCTCCTTTTTATAAATTTTTTGAATTTTATTATTTTTTACTCTTTTTATGCAATTAATTTAGTAAAAAAAATTAAATAAACATCTTCATTTAAGAGATTTAGATAATTTTTTATGGACATAGCCTCAGTAATAGTAAAATCAGATCCTTTTTTTCTATTTATTTTGTTTGATAGCCCTGCCACAGAAAGATTAATCTTGCTTGCCAATTCAGCATAAGATACACCTTTTTCTCGTAATATACCCTTTAATTTATTATAAGACAATATCAATTCACCTCCTTTTTTTTTGATAAAAAAATATTATTTTTAAATTTTTTACTCTTTTAAAGATAAAAATAGTTTAGCATAGCATTTTAATCTTGTCAATTTTTTTTATTAAAATTTAAAAAAATTTATTTTATTTGCATTTTAAGAGTAAAAGTGATATACTTTTTCTATAATATAATAGGAGGTAAACTCATGACTAAAGGCAAAGATATGTTTAATGAACAAAATTACGCATTACTACTAGAAAATTTTTTTTCAAATCCAAGTTTTTTTGGGGGGATAGTAAAATATTGGAGAGATGAAAAAGGGTGGAGCCGTAAGAAATTAGCCGATGAAGTTAATATGCATCCAAGTAATATCCAAAGATATGAGGAAGGTAAAATAGCAAATATACCTTTTTCTGTTGTTACTCTATTTGCAAATGCGTTTAATATAAGTATAGAAACCTTCTTGGGTAAAGAGGTCATAGATAAAGTTTCTAATATGTTCTTTGAAACTTATATAAAAGAAAATGATAGAAAAAAGGAAAGAATAGGAAACTTAAAAGTAATAGAAAATATATTTAAAAAATTAGGGGTTAGGTATTCACCTGATTTTGATACGAATCTTGATAAAATCCAAAATGGAGACTTAAATCCAGAATTCAATTTAATGTATGCAAATTTTTGGTTGAAAGTAGATTTAGAGACTTTAATATTTATAATTTTATTACTTGCACCTGACAAAGATCCATTTGTTGGGCAATTAATTACTTACGAAGAAGCAAATGACTATCTCAGAAATATGGTTGAAAAAAGAGGAGATGAATATACTGCTTATTTAATAAATCAACCTAGTAATTTTTGGTTTTTAATAAGCTCATTTAAATATCCCTCATATAACAATAACTCTACATCAAGAAAGAGATTTTTAATGGAGCTAAAAACTTTTCTAAAATTTATGAAAAAAGGAAGACTATCTCAACAAGAATGCAATGAAATAGCAGACGGAATAAAAATGGCATACTCACTTTTGAATCAATTTCCAAAAGAATTAAATTTAGATGATAATGAAGGAGAAAACTATGAATAAATATGATGAAGATTTTGAAGAAGAAAACAATAGCGGAGATATTAGAGAGCAAGTTCCTAAATCCGTAGAAACAATCTATATTGAAAATGAAGAAGGCGAAGAGGAAGAAATAGAGATAGAAATAGATCCAACTTTACTTGAAATAGTAGATTCTCAAACCTATGATGAAAAAAGTGATGATTCAATGGGACCTGAAATTGAGCATACATTAGAAGGAGAAATAGAAGTAGACGGGGATACTTACTTTGTAGAAATGAGAGTTTGGGAATACCCAATTAATTCTGTAAATGATTCTGAAGTAGTATCCATTAAAAAAATATAATAACAAAAAAAAGCCTCTCAGTTGTTGACAGCAACTAAAAGGCTTCAAGAGTGTGGTACTCTTCTATATCATCTATTTAGATTATATCACACTCAGTTTTGTTATGCAAATGAAAGGAGTGTGATTAATATGCCAGCATATAAAGAAGATAATAATACTTGGACTAGCAGATTTTATGTTACAGACTATAAAGGTGAAAGAAAACAAAAGAAAAGAAGGGGATTTGCTACTAAAAGAGAGGCACAAGAGTTCGAGAGGGAATACTTAGCGAAATCTAATCTTAATTTAGATATGAGTTTTCAATCTTTGTATGATCTATATATGGAAGATATGAAACATAGATTGAAACAACATACTTTCATAAGTAAAGAATATATAATTAATTTAAAAATATTACCCTTTTTTAAAAAATTAAGTATTGATAAAATCAGTCCAGTGGTAATAAGGAAGTGGCAAAATGAACTTATTAATTCTAAAAATCCTAAGACTAATAAAAAATATGCACCTACTTATATAAAAACTATTGATAATCAGCTGTCAGCTATGATGAATTATGCAGTTAAGTTTTATGGATTAAAAGAAAATCCATGTCATAAAGCAGGGAGCATAGGCAAGAAAAATGCAGATGAAATGAAAATTTGGGAACCTCCTGAATTTGAAAAATTCATTAATCTTCTTAGCCATAAACCTATATCATATGCAGGATTTCAAATTTTATTTAATTGTGGGCTAAGAATAGGAGAGTTATTAGCTTTAACAGTTAAAGATATAAATTTAAAAAATAAAACTTTAAGAGTAGATAAGAGTTATCAAAGACTTAAAAAGAAAGATGTAGTAACAGATCCTAAGACACCCAGAGCGAATAGAATTATAGATATGTCAGATAAATTAGTTAGTATAGTTGAGGAATATATTCAAAAACTTTATTGCCCAACTGATGACACTAGGCTTTTCCCAACTACAAAATCTACTTTTGAACATGATATAAGAACTTATTCTGCAAAAGCTGGATTAGAAAAAATAAGACTGCAAGATTTAAGACATAGCCATGCAAGTTTTTTAATTAATAATAATGTTAATATACTTGCAGTGTCTAAAAGGTTAGGGCACGAAAAAGTGGAAACTACTCTTAATATATATGCTCATCTTTTTAGAGAATCACATGATTTTATGATATCTGTTTTAAATAAATAAGTGGACTTAAAATGGGCTTAAAAATTTTAAAAAAGAGTATAAAATAAATAAATGCGTAAAATTCTATATAATAAAAATATTGGAATTAATAATAAAAAAGAGTGTATAATATTATTAATGGTAGAGTGGGAATAAAACAAGTGTATATAATATTCTATTGTTTTTAAAAGATAATCAATATTAATATTTTGTCTTTGGTACTAATTTGGGCTTAAAATTAAATGGTGCTAGTAGGTAATTTCCTATTAACACCATTTATTATATAACTATTTTTAATCAATAATATTTTTTATTTCTTTTCTATAATCTTCTGGTAAAAGTACTTCAATTATAATTTTATCTTCATCTGACATTTTATCAAATTTATCCATATTCTCTAAATAAAATATAGTAATACATTCATAAATAGATAAAAAATAATTATCTAGGGCTTCTTTCACTTTTTCATTAGTACAAAGTTCCCAATATCTTTTCATTCCATTAGTGATACTCTCATTATGAACTTTATCTTTTTTATGAACTATTTCACAATAAGTTTTATATCTCCCTTTTATTTTTTTTAAATAATTTTCTATTTTTGGATTTGATGTATGAAATAAAGTGGTGAACATCTTTTCAACAGCTGATTCAGCATTTATTTCTTTATTGTCTTTTGAAAGTAAAAAAACAATATTTTCTATTGTATTCCTTCCTAGATAATTAATTAGAGTATGATTTTTTATTAGTATTACTTCAAAGAGAGAAAGCGAATTTACTATTATCTGCTCAATACTATCCTCAATACTATTACTAAAAACTTGTAATAACCAAATTCCTCTTTGAATTAATTTTAAAAAGCTATTAGTATCTTCATCAAATATTTGCTTTTTATATTTCTTTTTCAATAATATAAAAAGTTGCTGATAATCTTCTTCCAATTTTTTATTTACTGAATCCATATTTTAGTCTCCTTTTTTTAAAATTTTTTATAAAAACTATCCCATGTTTCAGAATCAATTTTTTTTCCTTCTATTTGATAGCTTAATAACTTATACATTGTATTAAGAAGATCATTTATTTCTAAATCATTTATATTATCAAAAAAATATTTTATTGATTTTCCAAGGATTAAAGGTCGTGACTTTTTTACATATTCTGCAAATTTTATATTAAATTCTTTTTCTAAAATATAAGCTATATCTGAATTTTTTTTAATTAACTTCTTATTAGAAAAGTAATTTTGAAAAGTTCCTAAAAAAAATATAAAATCTTCTAACTTCTTAATTTTTCTTTCTGTTTTTTCATTGAGTCCTTCTAACATTTTTAAAAATTCTTCTTTCATTCTCATTTTTCTTCCTCCAATCTTTTTAGAAACTCTTTTGCTAATTCTTTAGTACATTTTTTTAATCCATCTGTTTTTATAAAAAATTCAGGACTATAATCATCTATTTTAATAATTTTCATTGGAATTATTGTTTCAAAAAAATCTTGTGAATATTTTTCTCTAATATCTTTTAATAAGTTTTTATCTTGTTTTTCTCTATACATATTACATATAATTCCTAATAACTCAACCTTTGTATGTTGATTTTTCTGATTATGTTTTTCAATAGCTTTTTTCATCATTGAAATTCCTAATTTTGAGAAAAAATCAGTTTTTACAACTAAAATATAATAATTAGTTGCTAATAATGCTGCTGTTGTATAAATTGAACTTGTAGGTGGACAATCAATAAATATAAAATCATATTTTTGAACTATTTTCTGCTCTTTAAAATAGTTTACTAAAACACTACTTATATCTGAGCTTCCTAGTAAGGCTAAAGTTGTCATTTCAAAATTCCCTACAATCATATCTAAATTTTCTTCTTTTGCTACTATAATATCATTGATATTACTTTTCTTTTGACTTAAATTTTTTTTATTACTTACTCCATCAATAACATTACATTCAGTACTTTCAGCTTGAAAAATTTTAAATAATTCATAAATGGTTTTCTTTTTTTCAAAAAATTCCTTATCATAAATTTCTTTCTTAAATAAATATTGTGTTGCATTCATTTGAGGATCCATATCTACAATTAAAATCTTCTTCTTATATTTTTTGGCTAATATAACAGCTAAATTAACACATAAACTTGTTTTTCCAACCCCTCCTTTCATGTTCATAAAAGAAATAATTTTTCCATCTTTTTTCTTTCCCTTTTCCATATTCTCTCACCCTTTTAAGATAGAATATAATTTTATTATATATTGTATTCTAATAAAAATATATTGTCAATAATAAAACATAAATATATTTCAATTTTATCTTCTCTTGTTAGTTTACTCACAAAAAAACTGCACCTCCAATCTTGTGTCCAAGATTTTAGGTGCAGTACATAATAGCCATATTTTTTATTCTATACAAAACTATTTCTTTTTAGATTCTTCAAACTTAGCCCATACTCCAGCTTTAACTAAAATTGATTTTACAGTTCTTGTAGGTTGAGCTCCATTTTTTAAGA
>ERZ773008.332-NODE-332-length-33710-cov-165.754747_pt1 | contig 33710 bp, 21 predicted proteins | sample MGYA00580664_ERZ773008 | MGnify/ENA primary metagenome ERZ773008 (study PRJEB29015, sample SAMEA2738016) | human oral metagenome | biome: human oral; feature: human-associated habitat; material: dental | place: China | collected 2048 ...
CTTCGAGGCGGACGCGGGGTTTGCGGCGGACGTACAGTGCGCCGATGCCTTTGGGGCCGTACACTTTGTGGCCGGACATGGACAGCAGGTCGATTTTGGCGGCTTCGACATCGACAGGCACTTTGCCGCAGGCTTGGGCGGCATCGACGTGGAAAATGATTTTGCGTTCGCGGCAGATTTCGCCGATGGCGGGAATATCTTGCACGACGCCGATTTCGTTGTTCACCCACATTACGGAAATCAGGATGGTGTCGTTGCGGATGGCTGCTTTGAGTTCTTCCAAATCAATCAGGCCGTTTTCTTGTACGCCGAGGTAGGTTACTTCAAAGCCTTGGCGTTCGAGTTCGCGCATGGTGTCGAGCACGGCTTTGTGTTCGGTTTTGACGGTGATGAGGTGTTTGCCTTTAGTTTTGTAGAAGTTTGCCGCGCCTTTGATGGCGAGGTTGTCGGACTCGGTCGCGCCGCTGGTGAAGACGATTTCTTTGGGATCGGCGTTAATCAGGGCGGCGATGTCGGCGCGGGCTTTTTCGACGGCTTCTTCCGCTGTCCAGCCGAATGCGTGGCTGTTGGAAGCGGGGTTGCCGAAGGTTTCGGTCAGATAGGGAATCATTTTTTCGGCAACGCGTTTGTCAACGGGGGTGGTGGCGGCGTAGTCGAGATAAACGGGGGTTTTGACGGTCATGGTTTGCTCTTTCTTTTTCTGTAATGTACTTAATGGATATGTGTAAATTGGATGACGTGGCTGCCGTCATCGCTGTTTTTCTGTTCGATGATGCTTTGCAGGGTAACGCTGCTGAGGTAATCGTTGATGGTTTTGTTCAGGTTTTCCCAAAGGTCGTGCGTCAGACAGGGCGCACCGTGGTGGCAGTTGGCTTTGCTGCTGCATTGGGTGGCGTCCAGCTTGTCTTCGGCGGCGGAAATGATTTGGGCGATATTGATTTGTGCGGGAGGGGCGGCGAGGATGTAGCCGCCGCCGGGGCCGCGCAGGCTTTCAACCAGCCCGGCGCGCCGCAGTTTGCTGAATAGTTGTTCGAGATAGGAAAGCGAAATGCTTTGGCGTTCGCTGATGGCGCTGAGTTTGACAGCGCCGGTTTGCGCGTTCATCGCCAAATCGATCATGGCGGTAACGGCAAAACGCCCTTTTGTGGTCAGTCTCATGGTAGGTGCCTGTGTCGGCTTTTTTATAGTGGTGCGATTGTCTAATATCTGAGTGATTCAGTCAAGTATATTCACAAGGCTTCCGATTGTTTGTTTAAATGACTGTGCGAATTGATTTTTATCTCCCTAAAGATTTCTCTTTTTTATCTGAAACTTGAAGCTGAGGTCGTCTGAAAAGTGCTATTACCCTGCTTTTGGCGGGGTTAAAACCATTTGCTTTATAATTGCGATTGATATAGATTATCTAATTCATACTAAATCATTATGGTATTGCAAAAGGTCGTCTGAAACCGCCCTACCCGTTTCAGACGACCCCAGCCATAGCATAAGCAACCCCTTAACAGAGGCAATCAACAATGAAACGCGATTTGAGCAAAATGACCTGTATCGAAGACCTGCGCCTTGTCGCCAAGCGCAAAATGCCGCGCATGTTTTACGATTACATCGATTCAGGTTCTTGGACGGAAACCACCTACCGCGAAAACACTTCGGATTTCAAAGACATACGCTTCCGACAAAAGGTATTGGTCAATATGGAAGGCCGTAGTTTAGAGACCAAAATGATCGGTCAGGATGTGAAAATACCGGTAGCGATTGCGCCAACGGGCTTTACCGGCATGGCACACGCAGACGGCGAAATCTTGGCGGCGCGGGCGGCGGAGAAGTTCGGCATTCCGTTTACGCTCTCGACCATGTCCATCTGCTCGATTGAAGACGTTGCCGAAAACACCAGCGCGCCGTTTTGGTTTCAGCTTTATGTGATGCGCGACCGCGAGTTTATGGAAAACCTGATTAAACGTGCGAAGGACGCCAAATGTTCGGCATTGGTATTGACCGCCGATTTGCAGGTTTTGGGCCAACGCCACAAAGACATCAAAAACGGCCTGTCCGCACCGCCGAAACCGACCATCGCCAATTTAATTAATCTGGCGACCAAACCCGAATGGTGCATGAAAATGTTGAACACGGAACGCCGCACGTTCCGCAACATCGTCGGACACGCCAAAAACGTCGGCGATTTGTCTTCGCTGTCTTCTTGGACGTCCGAACAATTCGACCCGCGCCTGAGCTGGGACGACGTCGCACGCATTAAAGATTTGTGGGGCGGCAAGCTGATTATCAAAGGCATTATGGAACCTGAAGATGCGGAAAAAGCAGCGAAAAGCGGCGCGGACGCATTGGTCGTTTCTAACCACGGCGGCCGCCAGCTCGACGATACCGTATCCTCGATCAAAGCCTTGCCCGACATCGTCAGCGCAGTCGGCAGCGACATCGAAGTGTGGATGGACAGCGGCATCCGCAGCGGTCAGGACATCCTCAAAGCATGGGCTTTGGGCGCAAAAGGCACGATGATAGGCCGCGCGTTCCTCTACGGCTTGGGCGCATACGGCGAAGAAGGCGTTACCCGCGCGCTGGAAATCCTGTATAAGGAAATGGACGTCTCCATGGCGTTCACAGGCCATCGCAATATTCAAGACGTTAACGCAAGCATTCTACAAAGCACACGCTGGCCGAATGACAAATTCTGATTGCTTTTAAACACCAAACCGGCGGTTAAACAGATATCGCCGGTTTGGTGTTTTGAGTTTGCAGAAGATAAGGTTTTCAGACGACCTCAATCAGGTTTTACCCAAACTGACCGGTCGTCTGAAAGTGTTTATGCAATACGTTGGCGCATTTGCTCGAAAAGGCATACGGTTGCCGCCATGGCAACGTTTAACGATTCGGTCTGTCCCAGCATCGGGATTCTGACGCTACCGTCAACTTTTTCCAAAATTTCCCGACTCACGCCGCTGCCTTCATTGCCGAAAACCCAAGCGCAAGGGGCATTTAAATCCAGTTGGTACAAATCGGAAGGGTTGCGCCCGTCCAAAGCGGTCGCCCATATTTTGTCCTGATAAGCATCCAGCCACTGCAGTAGGGAAACGCGGCTGTATATGTTCAACAGAAAATGCGCTCCCATACCCGCCCGCAATACCTTGGGCGACCAAATATCGACGCAGTCATTACCCAACACAATCTGCTTGATGCCCGAAGCTGCCGCGCTGCGTAAAACCGTACCGACATTACCGGGGTCTTGCAGCCTATCCAACACCACGCAGTCGCCGCTTAAAGGCAAATCACCTTGTGGCGGAATCTCTATCCAAGTCATCACATCATCGGCATCGTTCAGACTGGTGATTTTAGACAAGGCTTCGTTTCCGACCCAAGTAATACAATCTTCGTCCAATTTGCTGATTAATTTTTGGATTTCAGGATGCGTGTTTTTACTTTCGGGCAAATACACTTGTTTGGGCGTGTACCCCGCCTCTAAATAGACCTGCAAAAGATGCACGCCTTCCAACACGGTTTGCCCATATTCCCGGCGTACTTTAGATTGTGAAAGCAGCTTGGACAAATGCTTGAGCTGCTCGTTTTGCGCGGAGGTAATTAATTTCATGTGGCGCATTATATAGCGGATTCAAATAAAAAAGATACAGAAAGGCAGCCGCACGATACCGTTCGACTTTTTTCAAACCGCTTTTTCAGACGACCTCAAGATGCATCCGTTCAAAAATAAAACCCCTGCCCGAATAGCTCGGGAAGGGATTTCTCTACTTGATGGAAATCTGTCTCTATATGCAGTTTAGTGGACGATGGAATCCTGTTGAACCTGCATTTCAGTTCGAACCGTAGTCTGACTCACACCTTTTTCGTTCTTTATCGATTCAGGTAATACCACAGCGTCCGAAGCATTTTTAACAGCTGGATTAGCCACTACGGACACTATATTTTCCTGTTGTGCTTTGGTTTCAACAGCTTTTTCTGCGACCATATCTGCTGATCCAACACTTTGCATTTGCGGAGCAAATTGCCATACGGCTACGGCAACTGCAGCAACGCTGGCAGCAACGGCGAAAGATTTAAAGAAGGAATTGTTTGCAGCTTGAACACCCTTAGCAGACATCGCTGCGGCAACTTCAGCCTTATGACGTTGCTTATGTTCTTCGCTGATTTCAGCAAGCGTAGCAGTAAATGCTGCGCTTTGCATGAAATCCGCATCACGCCCCGTACCTGCTTTATAGCGCATGCAATCGCCAATCAGATGGTACTCGTACCACGCTTCGGCAGCGGCATCGTCGGACAACAGACGATCAAGCATCTCTTCAGATACATCGTCGTTATCCATCAACATGGAGATATATTCGTGTGTTGTGTTCATAGTTATTACCATTATTATTACCACCTTTGATTTTCAGAAGTTTCCAGCAAAGGCCTCAAATCTTTTGCTATCACTTCCCGCGCCCTAAAAATACGGGAGCGAACCGTCCCTATCGGGCAATCCATAATCGTGGCTATTTCCTCGTAAGACAAACCGTCCATTTCCCGCAAGGTAATGGCTTTGCGTAAGTCCTCGGGCAAATGCGAAATCGTTGATTCGACTGTTTGCAGGATTTCCCGATTGATCATCTCAGCTTCCGGCGTATGGTAATCCGCAATCTGATCTGACAAATCCAAAATATCCCCGTCTTCATTGGCAGCCTCTGCACTGACGAACGGCAGCTTTCCTGATGTTACTAAGAAATTTTTGGCAGTATTGATAGCAATCCGGTACAGCCAAGTATAAAACGCGCTCTCGCTACGAAAATTCGGCAAGGCACGGTAAGCCCTGATCATTGCCTCTTGAGCCACATCGTTGACTTCGTGTTCGTCTTTGACAAAACGGGAAATCAATCTAATGAGCCGACGCTGATATTTGGACATCAGCATCTCGAATGCTTTTTGTTCGCCTTTCTGCGCGCGCTCTACCAAGACTTGATCAATCTGGCGATCATTCATATTTTACCTTTTTATAATAACTGCATTATAAGCTATAAAGTAGTAAAGCGTGCTGTGCCAGTTAAAGACAGCTATTGCCGCATTTAGTTCCATTTATATTTCAAAAATTTTCCGTAAACCGGTAAAAAACCGTCAATCCCTTGAAAATCGTGGCTTACTGTAAGGTTAACAATAGCAATGCAGTTTCCGTCAGTATTTGTGATAATCGGCCAGCATTTTCTGACGAACGGTACGATATGGTTTTCTTGCAACACTTTCTTAACATTTTTGAACAAAAACCCTACATTCATCATATCATCACTGCCCGCCGTCCGAATGATTCCTTCTTCTTCCAAGACCGATTCCGGCAATCCGTTGCGGTGTGGCACCAGAAAAAAGCCGTTTTCTTGGAGAATATCTTTCAGACGACCTCTGACTTCTTTTCCCTTTATCCAATCTGCGTCTGCAAACTGGCTTTGTTTCAATATAAATAAAAAATCCCGATATAAACATACCGATGTTTCGCCGAAATGCCATTGTGCAGTTTCTGCTTCCAACAGTATCCGCGCGAAATCCGCCAGCTTTCTCGGAGAACTTTCCACAATCTCATTCTCTTTAAAAAACCGCCAAAGAATCCGACTGCGGCGTGCTTCGCTGAATGTCTGCCAACGGCTGACTTGGAAACGCCCGCTTTGGCAAACCGTCTGATAATCCGCATCGACAACTTCGTCCAAAATCGCCAAATCGGTTTGTAACGAACGAATGTTGGCACAAACATGATGGTCGAAATTCGGAATGCGCTCCCGCCAAACCGGCAACGCCTCGTAACGCATCCAATTTCTTAAAAAGGCTGTATCGGCGTTACTTTCATCTTCGATATTCGGCAGGTTGCAGGCAGCGGCGTAGTTTTCCAATTCTTTTCGGGGAAACGTCAGCAGTGGCCGCCAAATTTGCGTTTCCTCATCTAGTTTGCGCCATTGCGGCATGGCGGCAAGTGCTTTAATACCGCCGCCGCGAACCGCCGCGAGCATAAACGTTTCAATCTGGTCATCCTGATGGTGCGCCAAGGCGATGACACCGGAAGGGTCGTCTGAAAACGCCTGATAACGCGCTTTCCGTGCGGCGGCTTCGATTCCCAAGCCGTCTTTTTCGACTTCAACTTTTACGCTTCTGAACGGCACATTCCATTCTTGGCATAAACGTGTGCAAAACACCAGCCAGTCATCCGCATTGCAGCTCAATCCATGATGAACATGTAAAGCGTGTACGTCCAATCCAAGCTCTTCCCGCAAACACGCGAGCATATGCAGCAACACCACCGAATCCAAACCGCCGCTCAATCCAACCGTTACCATGCAACCATCCGGAAGCGAACGCGCCGAAAGACGCAAGGTTTCCAACAAACTGTGGCATTGAGGCGGAAGGTTTTCAGACGACGTCGGGTTCATATGGCGTAATCTATGCTGTCGGCAAGGTAAGTTCTTAGAAATGAAAAAGCAGGCAGGGGGGCTTCTGCCTGCTTTTCTGCACATTAATTGTTTACTTATCCGTAAACTTGCCGTAAGCCATAATCCGGTCAAAACGGCGGGACAGCAAATCCGCTATCGGCATATTTTGCGCCTCGTGCAACTCGGTTTCCAACACCGTTTTGACGTTTTTCATGGTCGTTTCAAAATCACGGTGCGCACCGCCCAAAGGTTCGCTGATCACGCTGTCAATCAAATCCAATTCTTGCAGGCGTTTGGCGGTAATACCCAAGGCTTGCGCGGCATCTGCCGCTTTTTCGGCGGTTTTCCACAGAATAGACGCGCAGCCTTCCGGAGAAATAACCGAGTAAGTCGAATATTGCAGCATATTGACGTAATCGCCGACCGCAATCGCCAGCGCGCCGCCGGAACCACCCTCGCCGATAATGGTACACAAAACCGGCACACGCAGTCGGGTCAATTCGTACAGGTTGCGTCCGATGGCTTCGGACTGACCGCGCTCTTCCGCGCCGATGCCCGGATACGCGCCCGGCGTATCGACAAAAGTCATCACAGGAATATTGAATTTCTCGGCGGTCTGCATCAAACGCAGTGCTTTACGATAGCCTTCAGGGCGCGGCATACCGAAATTGCGGCGGATTTTTTCTTTGGTATCGCGGCCTTTTTGATGGCCGATAACCATCACGCTTTGACCGTTGAAGCGCGCCAAACCGCCGACGATGGCATGGTCGTCTGAATAATGGCGATCGCCGTGCAACTCTTCAAAATCGGTGAAAATGGCTTGGATGTAATCTAAGGTGTAAGGACGTTGGGGATGGCGTGAAACCTGCGAAATCTGAGCGGGCGTCAGCTTGTTGAAAATCGATTTTGTCAGGTCGTTGCTTTTCTTCTGCAATCTGGCGATTTCATCGGAAATATCGACGGCGGATTCGCCCTGCACAAAGCGCAACTCTTCGATTTTATTGGTTAATTCAGCGATGGGTTGTTCAAAATCCAAAAAAACTGGTTTCATAGGGTGAAGCTCTCGGTAGGGACGCTGCCGCTATCATACGCCAATCAGGCATATTTGGCAGCATTTCTCATGGAGGATATGCCGTGCAAAACGGCAGATAATCGGGCGGATGCCTTTTCAGACGACCTTTTACGGATGATATAGTATATCTGCACTAAACAAATGAAGTGCCGTATCTTATGATAAACTTCCATTCAGTTCAATCATTTCAAACAGGCTATGAAAAACGAACACGACAATACGGCAATGCGGCTCGACAAATGGCTTTGGGCTGCGCGCTTTTTCAAAACCCGCGCGCTGGCTCAAAAACATATCGAATTGGGCAGGGTTCAGGTCAACGGCGCCAAAGTCAAAAACAGCAAAAACATCAGCGCGGGCGACATCATCGACCTGACGCTCAATTCGCTGCCTTACAAAATCAAAGTATTGGCACTCAACCACCAGCGCCGCCCCGCCCCCGAAGCGCGTCAGCTTTACGAAGAAGACATGAAAACCGCCGCCGAACGCGAAGCGCAGAAACAACTCGACCAAGCAAGCCGCATCAGCGCGGCATATCCCGACGGCAGGCCGACCAAACGCGACCGCCGCCAACTCGACCGCATGAAGCGCGACAGCTGGTAGGATTTGAAGTTCGTCTTGGTGGAATCACACTTTTCAGACGACCTGTATCAGAAAAACAGGTACAGGTTGTCTGAAATCTTATCCCAACCAAAACAGGCAGGTTTTCCCCTGCCTGTTTTTTCGTTTTTACAAAGCTTTTATCCAAACGGCTTAGAATTTGTATTCCACCTGACCACGTAAAACGTTTACGTCTTGTTTGCTGGTACCGGCAGTCGGGGTAACTTGTTTACCTGCCAAGTAAAAGCCTGATACTTTCCAGTTTTTCCAAGGAATATAAGTTGCGCCGATTTGTACGCCTTGTACGTTTTTGCTGTAATCCTCGACCGAAGATACACCCGAAAGTGCGCCCACGCGGCGGTAGTTCAGGAAGGTATCGTAGGAATTGCGGACTTTCCAGTCGGCAAGTTTATAGCGGACTTCGGTAAACACGCCGTCGTTTTTGATTTTTTGTCCTGCGTCGTTATAGGCTTTGATGTTGGACTTGCTGATCGCCGCCATCCAACGCCAATCGTCGTTGAATTTAACATCCGTACCGATTTCGCCGAAGACGGCGTTTTTCTTCGCGCCGCGTACGTCTATGTCTTTCATGTAGCTGACGGTTGCGCCGACGTTGATGTTTTCGTTAATCGGCAGGCTGCTTTGAATGGCGGCGAAGTGTTTGCGGCGGCCGCCTATGCCCCATGCGTTGTCGTTGAGGTTGCCGGTAAAGCGGCCTGCGTAAATTTTGGTGGGCAGGGTTTTGTTGTCGAAGAAGATTTCGCCGCCGGTTACTGCGGTATCCCAGACACGGCCGTAGGAAGAGAATGCGCCGAATTTACCTGCGCGGGCTTTGATGCCTTCGGTAATTGTGCCTTCGACGTAGAGTTTGTTTACCGGAACATCGTGGTCGCCGTTGAATTTACCGGTTTTCAAGTCGATGTTGGGTTCGATTTGGGTAACCAGTTTCCAATCTTTATAAAGCTTGGCGCGTAACCAGAATTCGGCGTTGAAATTGGTGTTGGAGGCGTCGGGCGTGGGATTGGTGCTGCTGTTGTTGGCATTGATGTCTTTGGTGTCGGCACGGACGCGGAATGAGCCGTTTACGGTCAGCAAATCGTTGAAAATGCTGATTTTGTCTTCGTCTTTGCGGATGACGCTGCCCGAATTGACGTAATCGCTCGTTGTTGCCAATGCGGCGGCATCGCGCTCTACGCTAGCGGTTTCTGCAAATGCGAAAGGTGATGCTGCCAAGGCAGCGCATACAACGGCAAAGTTTTTTTGGATGTTCATGCCAAGCTCCGATTGAGTAGTAAAAGGTATTTTTAATGAAAAATTCCCAATCAATATTTGTTAGGAATTTACTAATTTTTGTAATCGAACGACTTCAATCCTATGAAAGACAGCGCAAACCGTCAAGAAGATTTAGAGTATTATGCTTAATTCCAAACGCTGATTTTGATACATATCAGATTTTGATACATATCAATAGAAAAAGGTCGTCTGAAAACTTCCGGCAGCATCAGTACCGTTTTCAGACGACCTTTAGGGTTTTATTCAAGCTTTCGATTCGAACATGGTATCCAAGATTTCGCCCAACGCCGTGCGGCGGATTTTTCGGGTCTCCACCGCCATCCGCCATTGTTCTTCATTTCCCCAAAAAATGAAGCGTTCCCGCGCGCGGGTGATGGCGGTGTAAAGCAGCGCGTTGTTTAAGCCCGACAGCGCGTCATCTCCACCCTGCTCTATCTTTCCCGACGGCGGCAGCAGCCACACTTCCCGGTATTCCGAACCTTGGCTTTTATGCACGGTCATGGCGAACGCGGACTCAAACTGTGGCAGGCGGCTGATGGCGATTTTTTTGAAACCGTCCGCATTCGGAAAATACGCCGCCAAACCATTTGCCGATTCCGCGTCGGGCATAATCAGCCCGATGTCGCCGTTGAACACTTCCAGCGTATAGTCGTTGCGCGCAATCATGATAATTTGCCCCGCAAACCACGGAGTATCCGCGCCCGCTCGATGTTTGCGTTGCAGATAACGGCAATACTCTTCGTTGAACGCCTCCGCGTCCTGCCGCCATGCCGCCAAAACGACCACATCCGCCGCGTGTCCGAACGCCAGCGCCACGTCGTTTTTATCGACTGCCTGCCAGTATTTTTCGTGTTTGCGGTAAAGCAGCTCCGCCTGCTGTTTCAGACGACCCTCGCGGATTTCCAGCTCGTCGGGGAACAAGGCAAACTGCGCCCAACCTTCCGCGCTTTTACCCGATACGACAGCCCTCGCCAAACAACCGATGCCGCTGTCTGCGCCGAAACGGTGGCTGACCGTCAGTTGCGCGACGTTTTGAGACAAAGCCGGCGGATTTTCTTCCACAGGGAAACCGTGTTCCGGCAAATAAATACTCAGCTGCTCCGCCGTATCCTTATCCAAAACCGTTCGTCTCGACAATGCCGCCAATACCGCGCCGACGCCGACGGAAGGCAGTTGGAACTCGTCGCCCAAAAAAATCACGCGGCAGCCCGACGGAATCGCACGCAGCAAGTGAAGCAGCAGGGAAACATCCAACATCGAAGCCTCATCCACCACCAATACATCCAAAGGCAGCGGACGGTTGCCGTCAAACGCAGGCAGCATTTGCGGCGGACGCAGTTTCAAAAGGCGGTGGACCGTCTGTCCTTCCAGCGCGGACAAATGATTGCGCACCGCCTCCGGCATCTCGAAACCGTCCACCGCCCGATGCAGCGCGCGCGCCATATGCGCCGCCGCCTTGCCCGTCGGAGCCGCCAGCGCGATACGCGGCAGGCGCGTGGCAGAGTTGGTGCAAATCAGCCCCAAAAGTTTTGCCACCGTCGTCGTTTTACCCGTACCCGGTCCGCCCGTAATCAGCATAAACGCCTGGAGCAAGGCAAGCCCCGCCGCATCCCGCTGGCCTTCGCTTCCTTTATCGGCAAACCAGCAAGACAAGTTTTGCGACGCGCTCATCCAATCCACAGGCTCGACTTCCGCTTGCGCCAAACGCTGAATTTCAGCCGCCAAATCATGCTCGAGCTGCCACATCCGCCCCAAAAACAACTTTCTGCCCTGCAACACCAACGGCGACGCACCATGCCCGACCGTCGGCGCCAATCCCGCCAATTCCTCCGCCTCGCCCTCATCCAGCCAAACAAACGAATGCCCGTTCTGCAAAGCCGTAAACAGCCGCAGCACATACGGCGTCAGCACCGCAGCATCCTCCGGTACGCAACGCTCCAGCAAACGCCCCGCTGCTTGAGCGGCGGCAAGGTTCAAATCATCGGCAGTATTCTCAGCCATCATCGTTTCCCGTATTGAAAAAAGGTCGTCTGAAAACGGAAATCCAAGTTTCAGACGACCTGTATTATATCGGACAAAACAAAAATTTCCGCGACGGCAGTCTGTCGGGACGGTTTACTTCCGGCGCAATCCCAAAGTCGTCTGAAAGCCTGGCAACAGCCCCGCCGCATTTGCGGATATAATCGCCCTTCCCTGTTTTCAGACGACCCCTGCCATGCTCAGCTACCGCCACGCCTTCCATGCCGGCAACCACGCCGATATGCTCAAACATTTCACCCTCTTCCTTACGCTGGAATATTTCAACCTCAAAGACAAACCGTATTGGTATATCGACACCCACAGCGGCGCGGGTTTGTATGATTTGCGCGGTGAGCAGGCGCAGAAGGTCGGCGAATACCGGCAGGGAATTGCACGGCTGCTTCAAGCAGATGCGCTGCCCTCGGATTTGTCCGACTTTACCGGTCGTCTGAAAGAAATCCTGCCCGATGAAAACCTCTACTGCGGCTCGCCCTGGCTTGCCCGCTTTCTCACCCGAGAATGCGACAAACTTCGCCTATTCGAGCTTCATCCTGCCGATTTTGCGCATTTGCAAAACAACATGAAAGAAGCCCGTCTAGGCAAACGCGGGCAAATCACGCAGGCTGACGGCTATCGCGGACTGATTTCGCTGCTTCCCCCGCCGCCGCGCCGCGCCGTGGTACTGATCGACCCGCCCTATGAGGAAAAACAAGATTACCGCCGCGTCATCCAAACCCTGCAAGACGCGCTCAAACGTTTCGAGTCGGGCTGTTATCTGGTTTGGTATCCCTGCCTGAGCCGCGAAGAGAGCCGCAAGCTGCCGGAACAGTTGAAAAAACTCATGCCCGAAAATTACCTTCAAGCCGAGCTTTATGTCCACAAACCTCGCGAAGACGGCTTCGGTATGCACGGCAGCGGGATATTCGTCGTCAATCCGCCCTATCTGCTGGCAAAAAAATTGGCGGATACGCTGCCCGCCCTGACAAAAATTCTGGCTCAAGATGATGCGGCGCGTTTCGTTTTAGACTATCAAATCAAATAAACTGGCAAAGGTCGTCTGAAACTGGTTTCAGACGACCTTCCCTATCGTTTTCCGCTAAAATACCCGTTTCTTTTTTCTTCACAACCATCTTCAATGTCCCAGCGCAAAATCATCCATATCGACATGGACGCGTTCTACGCATCGGTAGAACTGCGCGAGCAGCCGCATTTGAAAGGTCTGCCCGTGGTCGTCGCGTGGGAAGGCGCGCGTTCGGTGATTTGCGCCGCATCGTATGAGGCTCGGCAGTTTGGGCTGCATTCCGCGATGTCGGTGGCGACGGCGAAAAGGCTGTGTCCGCAAGCGGTGTATGTGCCGCCGCATTTCGATTTGTACCGTCAGGTTTCCGCGCAGATTCACGCCGTATTCAGGCGTTATACTGATTTAATCGAACCCTTGTCGCTGGACGAAGCCTATCTTGACGTGACCCATAATTTCAAAAACATCCCCTACGCCAGCGAAGTCGCCAAAGAAATCCGCGCCGCCATTTTTGCGGAAACCGGTCTGACCGCTTCCGCTGGCATCGCGCCGAATAAGTTTCTGGCGAAAATCGCGTCGGACTGGCGCAAACCGAACGGGCAATTCGTCCTGCCGCCGCACAAAGTCATGGCATTTTTGGAAACCCTGCCCTTGGGCAAAATCCCCGGCGTGGGCAAGGTCACGCTGAAAAAAATGCAGTCGCTGGGTATGCAGACGGCGGGTGATTTGCGCCGTTTCGAGCGCGGCGAACTTTTAAACCATTTCGGACGCTACGGCTACCGCCTTTATGATTTGGCGCGCGGTACGGACGAACGCCCCGTCAAAGCCGAACGCGAACGCCTCCAAATCTCCACCGAAATTACCCTGCCCGAAGACCTGTCGCTCGAACAGGCAGCCGGACACCTGCCCCACCTTGCCGAAGACCTGTGGCAGCAAATCATGCGCAAAAACGTCGAAGCCAAAGGCGTAACCCTCAAGCTGAAAACCCACGATTTCCGCATCATCACCCGCTCCCTGACCTACTCTTCCGTCCTGCCCGACATCGACGCCCTGCTTTGCGCCGCGCAAACCCTGATGCAGCGCGTGCCGCCCCAGAGAGAAGACGCTTTCCGCCTCATCGGCATAGGCGTGAACCACCTCGTGCCGAAAGACCAGCAGCAATCGCTTTGGTTATAAAGAAATAGAAAAGCATTCTTTCCCCATCACGCGAGACCGCCCGACAATAATGTTCCGAACAAACTTTCAGACGACCTCTTTTTGCCGCAAGAGAGGTCGTCTGAAAACAAAAATCAAGGAACAGCAAACCATGTCCCTCTTCCGTCCCCAGCTTTGGCGCATCCCGACGCCAAGCGAAGCCGAACGGCGCAGACTGCCCGAGTTGACCGCCACGCTCGAAACCCGCCTCAAACACATTGCCCGCCGCTATCCGCAAGCCGTTTTCGCCTCCAGCCTTGCCGTCGAAGACATGATCATTACCGACGCCATCTGCCGCCTGAAACTTCCCCTGCGCATCATCACCCTCGACACCGGCAAGCTCAATCCCGAAACCGCCGCCCTGATTACCGCCGTCAACGTCCGCTACCAAACCGAGCTGGAAGTCTTCCACCCCGATCCCGAAAGCGCGCGGCAGTTTGAGCAGGAATTCGGCGCAACCGCCATGTACGACAGCGTCGAGCTACGCCGCCGTTGCTGCCACATCCGCAAAATCGAGCCGCTCAACCGCGCCCTGAAAAACGCCCCCGCCTGGCTGACCGGTCAACGCCGCAGCCAATCGGCAACCCGCAGCGAACTGAATTTTGAAGAAACCGACCACAGCCGCAACATCGCCAAGTTCAACCCCATTTTCGACTGGGAAGAAAACGACGTCTGGGCATACGCGCAAGCCTACGACGTCCCGCTAAACGCCCTGTATTTCCAAGGTTACCCGAGCATAGGCTGCGAACCCTGCACCCGCCCCGTCAAAGCAGACGAAGACATCCGCGCCGGACGCTGGTGGTGGGAAAGCAAAGACAGCAAAGAATGCGGGTTGCACAAATAACCCTCGGCAGGCATGACAGAAAGGTCGTCTGAAAAACCAAATTCAGGTTTTCAGACGACCTTTTGCATGAGGAGGCTTTCCTTTAATTTTTCTCGCGCGCCAATCAGCGTTTTTCTATTTCAAATTATTATCCATTCCTAAAACGACAATATCGTTTTTTAAAAAATGAATTCGCTTTAACTTCATAGCCTTAAATTAATTAGCAAAAGAAGGCTTGACCTAATGATTTAATATGGCTATGGTTTAATAAAAAATAACAATATTCTATACACGCACCGCAATGCTTTTTTCCCTCCTCCTTACAGAAAGGATATTGCAATGCCCTGCTTGATCCGTACGTTGCCTCGTCTGACTGTCTTCCTGCTGTCCACCTTCACAGCATTCTCCGCCGCCGCACACGGCAGCCACACCCATTGGGGTTACACCGGACACGACTCCCCCGAAAGCTGGGGCGAGCTTTCTGAAGAGTTCCGTTTATGTTCCACAGGCAAAAACCAATCCCCCGTCAACATCACCGAAACCGTCTCAGGCAGACTGCCCGCCATCAAAGTCAATTACAAACCGAGCGTGGTTAACGTGGAAAACAACGGCCACACCATTCAAGTCAACTATCCCGAAGGCGGCAATACCGTCAGCGTGAACGGCCGCACCTACACCCTGAAACAATTCCATTTCCATGTCCCCAGTGAAAACCAAATCAAAGGCCGCACCTTCCCGATGGAAGCCCACTTCGTCCACTTAGACGAAAACCGCCAGCCTTTGGTATTGGCAGTATTGTACGAACCCGGCAAAACCAACGACCGCCTGGCTCCGATATGGAACGTGATGCCGATGAAGGAAGGAAAGGTAAACCTCGACAAAGCTTTCGACGCCGGCACCCTGCTGCCGAAACGGCTGAAATACTACCGCTTCGCCGGCTCACTGACCACGCCGCCATGCAGCGAAGGCGTATCGTGGCTGGTATTGAAAACCTACGACCATATCGATCAGGCGCAGGCAGAAAAATTCACCCGCGCCATCGGCTCGCACAACAACCGCCCTGTCCAGCCGCTTAACGCGCGCGTTGTCATCGAATAAACAGTAAAGCCGTAAACGAAAAGGTCGTCTGAAAACCTAAATTTGGTTTTTCAGACGACTTTTTTTGCTCTTCATCACAATGTTTCCGGAACAAAGTCATCGGCTTGGGTTTCAACTCAAACCGATTTTGCCAGCAGCTCCGCTCAAAAATACCCCGCCTTTTTGCGTTCTTCCATCGCCGCTTCTGACACGCGGTCGTCCATACGCGTGGCGCTGCGTTCGGAAATGGTGGCTGCCGCGGTTTCGGCGATGATGTCTTCGGGTGTGGCGGCGGTGCTGGCTACGGGGCAGGTGCAGGAAATGTCGCCGACGGTGCGGAAGCGCACGTCGCGGATTTGGGAAACTTCGCCTTCGCGTTTCGGCGTCAGCGGGGTAACGGGGACGAGTAGCCCGCCGCGTTCGACGACTTCGCGTTTGTGGCTGTAATAAATCGGCGGCAGCGCGAGGTTTTCGCGGGCGATGTATTGCCAGATGTCGAGTTCCGTCCAGTTCGAGATGGGGAACACGCGCATGTTTTCGCCGCTGAATAGCCGCGTATTGTAGAGTGACCAGAGTTCGGGACGCTGGCTTTTCGGGTCCCATTGTCCGAATTCGTCGCGGAACGAGAAAATCCGCTCCTTCGCCCGCGCTTTTTCCTCATCGCGCCGCGCGCCGCCCATCAGCGCGTCAAAGCCTTGTTCTTCAATGGTTTCCACGAGCGTAACCGCCTGCGCGGCGTTGCGCGAATCGGTTTCGCGGCGCAGGACGACCGTGCCTTTTTTGATGGAATCTTCAACGCTGCCGACCACCAGTTGCACACCCGTGCGCGCCACGGTTTCATCGCGGAACTGAATCACTTCGGGGTAATTGTGTCCCGTATCGACGTGCAGCAGCTTGAACGGCAGCTTGAGCGGGCGGCCTTCGAGTTTGAACGCTTTGACCGCCAGCGCCAGCAAAACGACGGAATCCTTGCCGCCGGAAAACAGCAGCGCGGGATTTTTCGCTTCGGCGACGACTTCGCGGATGATGTAGATGGATTCGGCTTCGAGCCAGTCTAGGTGGTGGTTTTGAATAGACATATTGTTCTCTTTAGCAAAACTCGGATAGGCGGTACTCTAAAGAGGTCGTCTGAAAAACGGAAAGAATGGTTTGTTTGAAGCAAAGATGATTTCGTTATATTGGCGGGGTCGTCTGAAAGGGGATTACCGTTTTCAGACGACCTTTTTGCCGCGCGGCAACGGAAACGGCACATATAACCAAACTCGATAAGATAAGCAAAAACCATTCTTTCCGCCGAAGCCTGCGGGATTTTAAGATGGGCGGCACGATAGCTTAATAAGAGAACACGCCATGAACCATTATCCCCTGTTTGCCGATTTGAACGGCCGCCCCGTCCTGCTGGCGGGTGCGGGCAAAGTGGCGGAACGCAAAGCCGAAAGCCTGTTGCAGGCAGGGGCTGCGGTCAGGGTTGTCGCCCGCGAACTCAATCCCGTTTTCCAAAAATGGGCGGACGAAGGCAAAATCGAATGGCTGGGCAGCGAATTTCACGAGCACGATTTGGACGATGTGTTTTTCGCCGTCGCTGCTACCGACGATTACGCCTTCAACCGCCGCATCTTCCAAGCGGCGGAGCAGCGGGCGAAACTCTGCAATACCGTCGATACTGCGGATCTGTGTTCCTTCACCGTCCCCGCCGTTATTGACCGCAGCCCGCTCAAAATCGCCGTCTCCAGCGGCGCGACCGCCCCTGTTTTGGCGCGCAAGTGGCGGCAAATCATCGAAACGCTCATCCCGCTGCATACCGGTCAAATGGCGGCACTCGCTGGCAAATGGCGCAGCGCGGTCAAAGCCAAAATCAAAGGCACGGCAAACCGCCGCCGTTTTTGGGAAAACCTGTTCGACAGCCGTTTTAACGCGCTTGCCGCACAGGGCAACCTCGATGCCGCCGAAGCAGAGCTTGCCGCGCAGCTTGACGGCTTCGGCGCGGCAAAAGGCGAAGTCGTCCTTGTCGGCGCAGGCCCCGGCGACGCGGGGCTGCTCACTTTGCATGCTTTGCAGGCGATACAGGCGGCAGATGTCGTGTTCCACGACGCTTTGGTTTCAGACGACGTCTTAAGCATGGTGCGCAAAGACGCGGACAAAATCAGCGTCGGCAAACGCGCAGGCTCGCACCACGTCCAACAAGAAGAAACCAACCGCCTCTTGGTCGAATACGCCCGACGCGGTTTGCGCGTCGTCCGGTTCAAAGGCGGCGACCCCTTCGTTTTCGGACGAGGCGGCGAAGAAGCCCAAGTTTTGCGAGAGGCACACATCCCCTACCGCATCATCCCCGGCATCACCGCCGCACTGGGCGCGACCGCCTACGCAGGCATCCCCCTAACACACCGCGACTGCGCCCAAAGCGCGCTCTTCGTGACCGGACACAGCAAACACGACGGACACCAACCCGACTGGCGCACGCTCGCCCTGAGCAACCAAACCCTAGTCGTCTATATGGGTACGCTCAAAGCCGCCGAAACTGCCGAAAAACTGATGGCACACGGACGCAGCGGCGACACGCCCGTCGCCATCGTCTCTAACGGCACGCTCCCACAGCAAAGCGTCGTGACAGGTCGTCTGAAAAACCTGTCCGAGTTGGCAGAAAACGCCCCGCGTCCCGCGTTGATTGTTATCGGCGAAGTTGTTTCCCTGCGCGACGAATTGAAATGGTTTCAAGAAAACCCCGCGCAAAGCCGCCTTCACACAATGCACGAACAAGCCGCCTGAAGCGTTGGTTCAAATTATTTAAATAAACAAAAGGTCGTCTGAAAACCAAAATCCGGTTTCAGACGACCTTATTCAAATCTCGATTACTTGCCTGAAGCCTTTTGCAACAAAGCGTACAACTCGTCTTTCAGTTTCAATTTGGCTTTTTTCAGCTCTTCAATCTCATCAGCACCGCTGGTAACAGGATTATTAACCAAACCTGTAATCTTATCGTCCAACTCATTATGCTCGTCAAACAGACGGGCGAAGTGAGCGTCTTCTTGTTTTAATTTGGAAATTAAATCGCGATATTCTGGAAACATTTTGTTTTCCTCTTTCGTTAATATGAATAAAACGGCGCAATGCCAAGAAAAGTATGTAACTGCCAGTAGTTTTATTATAACAAAGCTGCCATTTTTATCCAGCCCCTTGCCAATCAAACCCTGCATTGCATCAAATTTATCCGGCAGCCCGAAGCTGGAAAATCTGATTTGATCAGAACAGAACAAATCAGATTTCAATCGTCTGAAAGACAGAGATTTGATGGATTAAAAATTTCCTATTCCACAGATAATTTTTCAGACATAACCATCAAAAAGTAAATGGTTACAGACGGTTTAAATCAGGAAAACACCGTCTGGTTTCGACATATGGTTAACTGAAGATGGCTGGGGCTGGGACTGCGCCTCTACACCTGCTCCCTCGGCTACGGGTTTCAACACGCAGTCGCCTGAAGGCGGCTAGCAAAATCAATTGTCAGTACGGTAGAGGTCGTCTGTTTCAACACACAGCCGCCTGAAGGCGGCTGGACCATCAAACGGCAGGCCTTCCATGTGGATAACGTTTCAACACACAGCCGCCTGAAGGCGGCTGGGACCGCTTCGATAGCCTGATGGTCAGCATTATTGACGTTTCAACACACAGCCGCCCGAAGGTGGCTGATGCCGCTCAGACGGCCTTTTTCATAGTCGGCTTGTTTCAACACACAGCCGCCCGAAGGCGGCTGGTCCATCGCGCTTTGAACACCTGCCGCACACGCAGTTTCAACACACAGCCGCCTGAAGGCGGCTGGCTTCAGTTCCCGTCTTACCAGTGTCGGGGACAAGAGTTTCAACACACAGCCGCCTGAAGGCGGCTGGTCTCATGATTGTTAGTTTCAAATTTTAAAGGTTGTTTCAACACACAGCCGCCTGAAGGCGGCTGCACCAAATAGTTGTACTTTCCCATCCTTGTTGCCCGTTTCAACACACAGCCGCCTGAAGGCGGCTGGGATCGTCAGGTGGTGGCGGTGGTTCTTCTAATAGAGGTTTCAACACACAGCCGCCTGAAGGCGGCTGGTACCTTCCTGCCCACCTACCACAAGCGTGTTTCTTGTTTCAACACACAGCCGCCTGAAGGCGGCTGGTATCTGCGTCAGCACTATAAGTTAAGCAGTATTGGTTTCAACACACAGCCGCCTGAAGGCGGCTGGGAATGCCCTCAAATCCGCCGCGATGGGTGCGTATGTTTCAACACACAGCCGCCTGAAGGCGGCTGGGACCACTTGAGAGGAAGTAATACTTCGCAAAAACGTTTCAACACACAGCCGCCTGAAGGCGGCTGGCAACGCTTAATACGGCGGAAATGACGGACTATCAGTTTCAACACACAGCCGCCTGAAGGCGGCTGGCTCAGATGGAAGCTGAAACGGGTCTGACAGTGAGAGTTTCAACACACAGCCGCCTGAAGGCGGCTGGAACAAGATTCAGGCGGGCTTTTGCGTTTGGAAAGTTTCAACACACAGCCGCCTGAAGGCGGCTGGCCCGAACGGCTCAAAACTATGGCGGTATCGATTCAGTTTCAACACACAGCCGCCTGAAGGCGGCTGGAGATTCTGTTGGACGTTTCGCTATACGGTTCAACGTTTCAACACACAGCCGCCTGAAGGCGGCTGGTTCCGTTGGAGGAAATCGTCAAGACGTTTGGTCATCGTTTCAACACACAGCCGCCTGAAGGCGGCTGGCGGTTACTTTTTCAACCAACTGCTCGGCTTTATCGTTTCAACACACAGCCGCCTGAAGGCGGCTGGCTTGGTTGTCAGAGTCAGGTTTGATGATGTTCTTGTTTCAACACACAGCCGCCTGAAGGCGGCTGGCTCCGTAAATTCGGCAGGCGAAGAAGCCGAAACAGTTTCAACACACAGCCGCCTGAAGGCGGCTGGGATCTTGCTTAACATATCGTGTACTTTTACATTGTGTTTCAACACACAGCCGCCTGAAGGCGGCTGGGTCTATATCTACTCTTTCTGCTACTTCGTCTATGAGTTTCAACACACAGCCGCCTGAAGGCGGCTGGGAGCCACGCATATCGGGATTGTTTCGGGCAAACGGTTTCAACACACAGCCGCCTGAAGGCGGCTGGAAACCCGACAAAAGAGAATAACCCATATAAGCAGTGTTTCAACACACAGCCGCCTGAAGGCGGCTGGCGGGTAATTCTTGGACTATACGCATGACCATTAAGTTTCAACACACAGCCGCCTGAAGGCGGCTGGCAATCCGAGCAAGCCAATCAAATCGGCGGGCATTCTGTTTCAACACACAGCCGCCTGAAGGCGGCTGGTCACATATAGGCGACCACGAGAATGAATGACGACCGTTTCAACACACAGCCGCCTGAAGGCGGCTGGCATTTATGTATGCCCTTTTTAAGGCTTCGTTTAGTTTCAACACACAGCCGCCTGAAGGCGGCTGGTCTAATTTTTTCCATTTCACTTTAATCACATTGCGTTTCAACACACAGCCGCCTGAAGGCGGCTGGAGAGGATGAAGAGGGTGTCCTTTCCATCAAGGCTGTTTCAACACACAGCCGCCTGAAGGCGGCTGGACCTTTTTATTTGGAGATAAGAAATGCAAATCACTGTTTCAACACACAGCCGCCTGAAGGCGGCTGGCATAGTCGGAATCAGGCATGCGCAGGAAGTTAGTTTCAACACACAGCCGCCTGAAGGCGGCTGGACAGTCGATTTGGTCGTCATGCTGGCCGTTCGGGTTTCAACACACAGCCGCCTGAAGGCGGCTGGTCCCATTATTCGTTAATGGGATTTTTTTATGATTGTTTCAACACACAGCCGCCTGAAGGCGGCTGGATCATCATGTAATTCAACTTCTATTCTTACAGAATGTTTCAACACACAGCCGCCTGAAGGCGGCTGGGTTGGGCATGAATCCCGTTGATTTTGCAAAACAGTTTCAACACACAGCCGCCTGAAGGCGGCTGGGTTCGGGAAACTTGTTTCAAACATCTTTTTCTTGTTTCAACACACAGCCGCCTGAAGGCGGCTGGTGGTGGCACGTTCAAACCTGACAATCTGCAATTTGTGTTTCAACACACAGCCGCCTGAAGGCGGCTGGACCATCTCTTGGATAAACGCCTGTCCCGTGCTTTTGTTTCAACACACAGCCGCCTGAAGGCGGCTGGCTGCCTTTAAGGCAGCCTCAAGCGTACCCGTAAAGTTTCAACACACAGCCGCCTGAAGGCGGCTGGATAGGGGGGCAAGTAAGGGTAACGCTATTAACCAAGTTTCAACACACAGCCGCCTGAAGGCGGCTGGTTCAGGCAACTGCTCGGACTCAGGCTCCGCTTCTTGTTTCAACACACAGCCGCCTGAAGGCGGCTGGCCGAGCGTTTGCCGTCAAGATGTTCGACAACTCCATGTTTCAACACACAGCCGCCTGAAGGCGGCTGGCGGGCGTGTAGGTCATGCCGATGGCGGGCGGGTAGTTTCAACACACAGCCGCCTGAAGGCGGCTGGGCTTTTGAGTTTTTCGAGCTGGGCATACATTTTGTCGTTTCAACACACAGCCGCCTGAAGGCGGCTGGCCAAATATTGCAGGCGCGTGGCATCGTCGGTCTGTTTCAACACACAGCCGCCTGAAGGCGGCTGGTTAACGCGCACGCCGCCGTCGCGTATCGATGACGTTTCAACACACAGCCGCCTGAAGGCGGCTGGAGCCAAATATTGCAGGCGCGTGGCATCGTCGGTCTGTTTCAACACACAGCCGCCTGAAGGCGGCTGGGGAATCATGGCGGCTTTGGCTTTGATTTTGTCTTGTTTCAACACACAGCCGCCTGAAGGCGGCTGGCAGCCCTCGGGCGTTTCGATGCTTCGCTGCCAAGCTAAGTTTCAACACACAGCCGCCTGAAGGCGGCTGGCAGACCCTGAATTTGGCGGCGACAAGTTAAACGAGTTTCAACACACAGCCGCCTGAAGGCGGCTGGATAAGGAGCGACAAATGATTATTGATTCTTTACTGGTTTCAACACACAGCCGCCTGAAGGCGGCTGGGATTTTGCATTGCGGCGCGAACCGCTCGCCATGGTTTCAACACACAGCCGCCTGAAGGCGGCTGGTGGGTCAGTTCTACACCTGACATCTCGTAGCTTTGGTTTCAACACACAGCCGCCTGAAGGCGGCTGGTTTCTCAAAAATTCAACGGCTTCTTTTTTTGTTTTGTTTCAACACACAGCCGCCTGAAGGCGGCTGGACGGCAAAATCGACCTCGTTGAAGCCTATTCCACCGGTTTCAACACACAGCCGCCTGAAGGCGGCTGGTCCTCCAGTTCGCGCTTGATTTCGGCGTCAGTTTTGTTTCAACACACAGCCGCCTGAAGGCGGCTGGCGCGGTGTTCGGCGTAATTGCGGGTGTGATGGTCGTTTCAACACACAGCCGCCTGAAGGCGGCTGGGATTCCGCTTGTGCGTAAACCGACATTTCCCACGGTTTCAACACACAGCCGCCTGAAGGCGGCTGGGATGTAACCGCCCTCGTGAGAGAGGACGCGGTTGATGTTTCAACACACAGCCGCCTGAAGGCGGCTGGGTGTCCATTCAAAAAAATTCTGTGTCAGCTTACGGGTTTCAACACACAGCCGCCTGAAGGCGGCTGGGCAAACGGCGCAGCGATGCGGGCAAGACGGAGCTGTTTCAACACACAGCCGCCTGAAGGCGGCTGGGTTTTGGCGACGGCAAAACAAGCATGGGCGGAGTATGTTTCAACACACAGCCGCCTGAAGGCGGCTGGGTCCGACTGCCCCTCAAGATAATCGGTATAACTGTTTCAACACACAGCCGCCTGAAGGCGGCTGGCTGTGCTCGACGACATGGTAACCGACTGGTTGCCGTTTCAACACACAGCCGCCTGAAGGCGGCTGGCGGCGGGTTTGTGGAGCGTGGCGGCGGGGGTATTTGTTTCAACACACAGCCGCCTGAAGGCGGCTGGGGGCGGTTTTTTGATTTTACACATTACAGATTATGGTTTCAACACACAGCCGCCTGAAGGCGGCTGGTTGCCGCCGTTCGTGCGATGTTTTCTGACGATGAGTTTCAACACACAGCCGCCTGAAGGCGGCTGGAACGGATAATCAGACCGACATAGTGGGTCTTGCTGTTTCAACACACAGCCGCCTGAAGGCGGCTGGTTCCGTTGCCATCATGTCTTTGCCTGCAATGGCAGTTTCAACACACAGCCGCCTGAAGGCGGCTGGCGGCGGCGAAGTGCCGCTGAACATTGATTTGAAACAGTTTCAACACACAGCCGCCTGAAGGCGGCTGGGCTTAACCCGCATATCGTTCATCCCGCCTTTGTGTTTCAACACACAGCCGCCTGAAGGCGGCTGGGACCATCTATCACGTCGTGGCAAGAGCTACACCCGTTTCAACACACAGCCGCCTGAAGGCGGCTGGTCGTAAACCATTTCCAATTTCACAAAACCAAGTTCAGTTTCAACACACAGCCGCCTGAAGGCGGCTGGAAAGACCGCCGAAACCGATTAACAGGGGCAAAAGGTTTCAACACACAGCCGCCTGAAGGCGGCTGGGTACAAGACATCTCTTTAAAAGGTCTTGAAACGAAAGTTTCAACACACAGCCGCCTGAAGGCGGCTGGGGAGCAGCCAAATCAGCAAGACGACCAACAGCCTGTTTCAACACACAGCCGCCTGAAGGCGGCTGGCCCACATTACTACACAAAAAAAGGATGAAAAATGTTTCAACACACAGCCGCCTGAAGGCGGCTGGGCTATTCCCGACTATATGAAGTTTGGCGCGGTGCGTGTTTCAACACACAGCCGCCTGAAGGCGGCTGGGCAAGTTAAATCACTGGCTGACGTGCTGATGTCGCTGTTTCAACACACAGCCGCCTGAAGGCGGCTGGGCTTTTGGTTCATAATGCCCTTTCGTCTTACCTGTTTCAACACACAGCCGCCTGAAGGCGGCTGGCGCAGCGAAGTGGCAAACCTGCCCGATAACCGTTGTTTCAACACACAGCCGCCTGAAGGCGGCTGGTTGGCATCTGCGCCTTGGCGATTGTAGCCTTCTGAGTTTCAACACACAGCCGCCTGAAGGCGGCTGGTTACTTTAATGCCCGAAATTTGGTTCAGACCGTAGTTTCAACACACAGCCGCCTGAAGGCGGCTGGTTCCAAGCCCAACACTGATTTGCCCAAACGGAATAGTTTCAACACACAGCCGCCTGAAGGCGGCTGGGACTTGCCGTCGGGCGAGCGCAGGAAGACATTGCGGTTTCAACACACAGCCGCCTGAAGGCGGCTGGCTTGTCTAAATAGTAACAACTGCATTGACGCAAAAAGTTTCAACACACAGCCGCCTGAAGGCGGCTGGGGACGCCCTCCCCTTGACTTGTGGTTAGGTTGGTGTTTCAACACACAGCCGCCTGAAGGCGGCTGGGCAAAAGACCCTGAAAGCAGGGCAAACATCAGGGTTTCAACACACAGCCGCCTGAAGGCGGCTGGGTCTCGCCCGATAACAACAAATCCCAGTATTCCTGGTTTCAACACACAGCCGCCTGAAGGCGGCTGGACCGTTCCGTATCGCGGTGCAAGTGCCAATCGCGGGTTTCAACACACAGCCGCCTGAAGGCGGCTGGCATTAAACCACCTTGCCCATAGACACGGCGTAGAAGTTTCAACACACAGCCGCCTGAAGGCGGCTGGCCGAAGCGGTAGAGCCGGTTGAAGCCGAGCAAGCTGTTTCAACACACAGCCGCCTGAAGGCGGCTGGATTATCGGTAACGGCGGTGCGCCATTGATTAAACTGTTTCAACACACAGCCGCCTGAAGGCGGCTGGATCTCTCCTACGACCGCACTTTGCAAATGTTTTTGGTTTCAACACACAGCCGCCTGAAGGCGGCTGGCAACATACAGCACGGATTGCATCACTACATCCAAATGTTTCAACACACAGCCGCCTGAAGGCGGCTGGGGCTGTCCTCCTTCAGGTTTGAAAAATGGAAGTTGTTTCAACACACAGCCGCCTGAAGGCGGCTGGTGCCGTATGTTAGTTTTCTCATATGATTTCTGCCCGTTTCAACACACAGCCGCCTGAAGGCGGCTGGATTCTTTTATCTCATGGGCTTCTCTATAAGAGTGTTTCAACACACAGCCGCCTGAAGGCGGCTGGTTATGATAGCCTCTCCGTCCTGGCTTTCCGAAATGGTTTCAACACACAGCCGCCTGAAGGCGGCTGGGCAGCATTGGCAAAAACAGTTTTTTTCCAATACGTTTCAACACACAGCCGCCTGAAGGCGGCTGGAACACGCCGCCAGCGACAGCGTGAGGGGATCGAAGTTTCAACACACAGCCGCCTGAAGGCGGCTGGGTTGTGGCCACACAACACGGCAGTTTCCGGATTAAGTTTCAACACACAGCCGCCTGAAGGCGGCTGGACGTACTGATTAAGCTCGAACAGGCGGAAATCATCGTTTCAACACACAGCCGCCTGAAGGCGGCTGGCAATTTGTCTGTGGTAGATAAAGAAAGGACTGCCTGTTTCAACACACAGCCGCCTGAAGGCGGCTGGTTTGATGTTCGGCTCCAATACTGCCCCCGAACCCTGGTTTCAACACACAGCCGCCTGAAGGCGGCTGGGCAAGATAAATTCGATTTCCCAATGTTCGTTAGATGTTTCAACACACAGCCGCCTGAAGGCGGCTGGATTATGTTGGATCGGCGGTTGACCCGTCTCGAAAACGTTTCAACACACAGCCGCCTGAAGGCGGCTGGCTAACCACCTGATGTGAGCTATCATTCATTGGCTGTTTCAACACACAGCCGCCTGAAGGCGGCTGGAAAGGTTGTCGCAAAGTTTGTTGTCGTTTTCGGGGTTTCAACACACAGCCGCCTGAAGGCGGCTGGGCAGCAGACTTATAAAGACCGAACGCTTTTTTATCGTTTCAACACACAGCCGCCTGAAGGCGGCTGGTTTAGATTTTAGACCTGAAAACGTTTTCCAAACCGTTTCAACACACAGCCGCCTGAAGGCGGCTGGAGTCAAACTGACCTTTCCTGATTGCGATCCGATGGTTTCAACACACAGCCGCCTGAAGGCGGCTGGAAGACCGAAGCCAAGCGGATGGAAGCAAAAGTAGGTTTCAACACACAGCCGCCTGAAGGCGGCTGGGTGGGCGCCTCCGGGTGCGATTATCGTAGTTGACGTTTCAACACACAGCCGCCTGAAGGCGGCTGGACGCATAGACGGCATGATTAAGCAGCAAAAAAGCCTGTTTCAACACACAGCCGCCTGAAGGCGGCTGGATCGTGGGATTTCGGTGTTTTATCCGGCAGATGTGTTTCAACACACAGCCGCCTGAAGGCGGCTGGCTCACCATCTCGCTCACACCCCGTATCTGTTCAGGTTTCAACACACAGCCGCCTGAAGGCGGCTGGTTCTCATAGGCAAACCCATGCAAGCGGTTGTCAAGTTTCAACACACAGCCGCCTGAAGGCGGCTGGGTAAGTCCATGGCAGGCATCGCGCCTTTAGTCAGCGGTTTCAACACACAGCCGCCTGAAGGCGGCTGGAACGTGTAAAGTTCATCATCATTTCTGGCATAGGTGTTTCAACACACAGCCGCCTGAAGGCGGCTGGCATTGCATCGGGTACGGAGTGGTAAATCAGCGTATGTTTCAACACACAGCCGCCTGAAGGCGGCTGGCTACAACGTCTTTCAAATATTCAACGGCCTTTTGATGTTTCAACACACAGCCGCCTGAAGGCGGCTGGTATCGGGCTTAATTTGATTTTGGGTGGGCATGAGGTTTCAACACACAGCCGCCTGAAGGCGGCTGGATCACGACGATATTGACAGTACAACCCATTGACAGTTTCAACACACAGCCGCCTGAAGGCGGCTGGCCGGTTGGAAATCACGACCATATCACCCTTGCGGTTTCAACACACAGCCGCCTGAAGGCGGCTGGTTCCGCCTGCGCGTAAACCGACATCTCCCAAGGGTTTCAACACACAGCCGCCTGAAGGCGGCTGGGCATGGTTCGTCTATGGCGCATTGGAGGAGCTATGTTTCAACACACAGCCGCCTGAAGGCGGCTGGGACCTCCGCTCCGAAGTCCTCGCCCTCTCCCGTGCTGTTTCAACACACAGCCGCCTGAAGGCGGCTGGAAAACCTTTTTAAACATGATAACCCCTTAAAATCTTGTTTCAACACACAGCCGCCTGAAGGCGGCTGGAAACCGCGCCGATTTATGATTCAGTTCGGAAAGTGTTTCAACACACAGCCGCCTGAAGGCGGCTGGGCGCGAATCCGACAACCGATTTTTCCCTGAACGTGTTTCAACACACAGCCGCCTGAAGGCGGCTGGGGAAAAATGACACATGAAATCACTAAGAATCAAAGTTTCAACACACAGCCGCCTGAAGGCGGCTGGCGAAAATCTCGACTTTTACGCGGACAGATATATCGTTTCAACACACAGCCGCCTGAAGGCGGCTGGAAGGTCGAGCAGGGCTGAAGCTGATGCGCGAATTTGTTTCAACACACAGCCGCCTGAAGGCGGCTGGCAATGTATATTTTGGAGGCAACAAAAGAATAAAATTTGTTTCAACACACAGCCGCCTGAAGGCGGCTGGCTTTTTCCTGCGCGCGCCATGCGGCACCCAAGGTCGTTTCAACACACAGCCGCCTGAAGGCGGCTGGGTTTTCAGACGACGTTTTCGGGTCGCGCAGTTCGTTTCAACACACAGCCGCCTGAAGGCGGCTGGAACATGTCGCTGAGTTGATTGCAGAGCGCGAATTGTTTCAACACACAGCCGCCTGAAGGCGGCTGGGAGTGTAACTCACCCTTGTCGTTGATTGCTGACAGGTTTCAACACACAGCCGCCTGAAGGCGGCTGGGATGGGGCGTAAAGCAACCACGCCCTCATTGACCGTTTCAACACACAGCCGCCTGAAGGCGGCTGGTACACATTGCGGATAATGTGCGTATAGCTTCGAGTTTCAACACACAGCCGCCTGAAGGCGGCTGGACAGCATCTTCCGCCGATGCCTTTGACCGTTGGTTGTTTCAACACACAGCCGCCTGAAGGCGGCTGGAACCATTTTCTCGATACCCAATGCCTTCCATTTCAGTTTCAACACACAGCCGCCTGAAGGCGGCTGGTTATCAGGATGCCCCAAAGAGGGTAGGTAATCATGTTTCAACACACAGCCGCCTGAAGGCGGCTGGTCGACTACCTTGCCGACCGCAAAATGGTCGAGCTGTTTCAACACACAGCCGCCTGAAGGCGGCTGGCGGCGGCGGCAAATGGCTCAACCGCGCCTTAATCGTTTCAACACACAGCCGCCTGAAGGCGGCTGGCTTCCGCCGCCGCGGTATGCCGGTAGTCGACCGCTACGTTTCAACACACAGCCGCCTGAAGGCGGCTGGCAGCATTGCGCTGCTCGGACAAGACCAAACCACCGTTTCAACACACAGCCGCCTGAAGGCGGCTGGGCAGTTCGGCGCAAATATCATCCAAGGGTTGTGGTTTCAACACACAGCCGCCTGAAGGCGGCTGGACGGTTTGGATAAAACCCGCACCAGCTTTGTCGGCGTTTCAACACACAGCCGCCTGAAGGCGGCTGGAACCTTTGGGCAGCTTCACATATAGGCGACCACGAGTTTCAACACACAGCCGCCTGAAGGCGGCTGGACAATTTAAATTAAGGGCGTGTTTAATTCCCAAATGTTTCAACACACAGCCGCCTGAAGGCGGCTGGGGAGAGCCATAACCATGTTCACGCATATAAACCGTTTCAACACACAGCCGCCTGAAGGCGGCTGGGTCACTTGTCGCCCGCATTGTTCGGATCGCATAAAGTTTCAACACACAGCCGCCTGAAGGCGGCTGGGCCGTTAATGCCTACCTTTTTCATGTCGTCTTCGTTGTTTCAACACACAGCCGCCTGAAGGCGGCTGGATATTCGCCTCTTTTGCCTGGGATTAAGTCATAAGGTTTCAACACACAGCCGCCTGAAGGCGGCTGGAATGCGTCATCACATAATTCATCAATATTTTTTAATGTTTCAACACACAGCCGCCTGAAGGCGGCTGGGCATACAAGGCGCGTGTTGCGGAAATAGCAAGGCAAGTTTCAACACACAGCCGCCTGAAGGCGGCTGGGCCCGCACGAGGCGGGCAATTCCCCTGAACGCGAGGTTTCAACACACAGCCGCCTGAAGGCGGCTGGGTTTTGAATAGCCTTGTTACGATGGTCAATAACGGGTTTCAACACACAGCCGCCTGAAGGCGGCTGGGTCTTTCAAAGCGGCTGCTTGGCTTTCCTGATTTTGTTTCAACACACAGCCGCCTGAAGGCGGCTGGTAAACCCATTTTTGATTTAAAGGCGTTGATTTCTGTTTCAACACACAGCCGCCTGAAGGCGGCTGGACCGCCCTTTCGGACGGTCTGCGTGGTTACTCTTGTTTCAACACACAGCCGCCTGAAGGCGGCTGGAAAAGCACCGCAATGGGTAATAAACCTATCGCCGTTTCAACACACAGCCGCCTGAAGGCGGCTGGGATGATAAAGACACCTCGCCGTTATTTTCGACAACGTTTCAACACACAGCCGCCTGAAGGCGGCTGGGTCGTCCTTAAATTCTTCATACGCATTAACGGATTGTTTCAACACACAGCCGCCTGAAGGCGGCTGGCCGCGCCAAGCCTGCCCTGAGATTTAAGCCGAAGTGGTTTCAACACACAGCCGCCTGAAGGCGGCTGGAAACCAGCGGCGAATTGGTTATTTGTAACTGGTAGTTTCAACACACAGCCGCCTGAAGGCGGCTGGGACCAAACATTTGTCAACATCTCAGCACCGAGCGGTTTCAACACACAGCCGCCTGAAGGCGGCTGGGAGGGAGTCTGGCCTCTTATGCATTAATGTCGATGTTTCAACACACAGCCGCCTGAAGGCGGCTGGGCAGGCGGCCGCTTTTTCCCCATTGCAACAACAGGTTTCAACACACAGCCGCCTGAAGGCGGCTGGGCCAGCTTTTGTAGGGCTTGAAATTCGCTCTCGGAGTTTCAACACACAGCCGCCTGAAGGCGGCTGGGTACTCTGCGGCGTTGCCGCGTCCTAGTAATACAAGTTTCAACACACAGCCGCCTGAAGGCGGCTGGCGCCTTGCCCGCGACTTTTCCGGCAGATTCGGCAGCGTTTCAACACACAGCCGCCTGAAGGCGGCTGGCCGTTCTGTCGAACTGTTACCCGTGCAGGATATGGTTTCAACACACAGCCGCCTGAAGGCGGCTGGGGCAACAACGATTAGACGATTCTTTTTTCTGTTGTTTCAACACACAGCCGCCTGAAGGCGGCTGGCTTGAATAGTTTTAATATTGTAAGGATTAATATTAGTTTCAACACACAGCCGCCTGAAGGCGGCTGGATCATCGGCTTACCGTCAGCGGTGATTATGGGCTTTGTTTCAACACACAGCCGCCTGAAGGCGGCTGGAGCTACGATATAATAACAACATCGAAACACAAAACGTTTCAACACACAGCCGCCTGAAGGCGGCTGGCTCACTGGCAAACGCGCCGCCAAGTGTAACAAAGTTTCAACACACAGCCGCCTGAAGGCGGCTGGTTTGTATTTCCCGTCTGATTTAACTCGTCCGTTTGTTTCAACACACAGCCGCCTGAAGGCGGCTGGCGTGAAAGCAGAGCGTCCGTGCCTTCCATATTTGAGTTTCAACACACAGCCGCCTGAAGGCGGCTGGGAACTCACCGGCACAGGTTGCGGCGTCGCAAAAGTTTCAACACACAGCCGCCTGAAGGCGGCTGGAGCAGCATGACGGCGGTCAGCCTGCCGATGGCGGGGTTTCAACACACAGCCGCCTGAAGGCGGCTGGGGTTTTTTCCGCCATATGCATCAGTTGCCACAAACCGTTTCAACACACAGCCGCCTGAAGGCGGCTGGGTGCGGCCAATACCTATTATTCCGACAGAGGACGCGTTTCAACACACAGCCGCCTGAAGGCGGCTGGGCAGACAATATTGCCGACATAATGGTCCGAGAAGTTTCAACACACAGCCGCCTGAAGGCGGCTGGGTTCGTAGTTTGGGCTGCACAGGTAGGCGGTACCGGTTTCAACACACAGCCGCCTGAAGGCGGCTGGCAAACAACTGGCAAAGCATGGTCTCCAAGTTGCTGTTTCAACACACAGCCGCCTGAAGGCGGCTGGGTGTCGGGTGTCGGATTGTTTTACGAGGTATCGGGTTTCAACACACAGCCGCCTGAAGGCGGCTGGACTTTAAAAAGGAATAAAAATGCTGAATAAAGTAAGTTTCAACACACAGCCGCCTGAAGGCGGCTGGTCCATTCCCTGCCGATAGGTGTATATCTTTGTAGTTTCAACACACAGCCGCCTGAAGGCGGCTGGGTGAAAACGCAAAGACCAGCGCATAACCAATCATCGTTTCAACACACAGCCGCCTGAAGGCGGCTGGCTACGGCGTAGAGACTGAAAAAATTTCCAACATGTTTCAACACACAGCCGCCTGAAGGCGGCTGGGTCGCACAGCAGGCAGAGGGTCGGCGGTTCGATTATGTTTCAACACACAGCCGCCTGAAGGCGGCTGGCTTATCGTGGGTAACGCCTAGTCGCTGTTTGAATGTTTCAACACACAGCCGCCTGAAGGCGGCTGGATTTAGAACAAAATGCTAATCATATAGACGGCTTGTTTCAACACACAGCCGCCTGAAGGCGGCTGGATGCGTAAAGGGTGGGTTTTGGTTGATGGTGATATTGTTTCAACACACAGCCGCCTGAAGGCGGCTGGATCGCCTACCATACTTTGTATTTGTTTTATGTAGTTTCAACACACAGCCGCCTGAAGGCGGCTGGCTGCTTCCACGTCCCAGTAGGCAGGACTCAAAAGCGGTTTCAACACACAGCCGCCTGAAGGCGGCTGGTGATTCACGTTCATTTATAAAGCTCCCAAAAATAGTTTCAACACACAGCCGCCTGAAGGCGGCTGGCGGAACAGGTTGGATTCTTTACCTTCCAGACCGACGTTTCAACACACAGCCGCCTGAAGGCGGCTGGTGGACAAAATGCCTGGTACTGCCACTAAAGGTGCAGTTTCAACACACAGCCGCCTGAAGGCGGCTGGTTCATATTATCCACGAGAGAAAAGAGTAATGAAGTTTCAACACACAGCCGCCTGAAGGCGGCTGGAGCCTCTCTCAAAAGCCTTGCTCCATCAGGTTTCGCAGCCCTGATTTCGCTAAGCTCCCAAAAAAAGCGCGAACACGAGTATAACACAGCCTTTTCCGTTACACCCGCATTCACAATATCTTGATTGTTAAAGAACAATCCCAGTTCGCCAACCTTGCAGCATTTTCATGAGAACCGTAGGTTGGCGATTCACACAATCAACGTATCCTTAAACACATCCACCGCTGGCTTCGCGCCGTAGTGTTCCACTTTGCGCCGCCATTTACTACCCAGATGGTAAAAGCGCAGGCTGTCGGTTTCGGGGTTGTAGGTTTTCAAGAGTTTGTCTTTTAAAACAACCCACTGGTCGGGCGCGATGTCGCATTCGAACACTGAATACTGCACGCGCACGCCGTAGTCCAGACACAATTTCGCCACGCGCCGCAGCCTTGCCGGTCCTTCCGCGTCTTCCAGCGAAATATCATAAGTAATCAGCATCAGCATTTTGTATTCCCATGTGCAGGCTGCTTTAGAGGTCGTCTGAAAACATCCAACCCGTTTTCAGACGACCTGCAAACCTATCTCATCAAAAACGGCGGATATTCCGCCAAATCCCCGCGCAAGTGCCGCGCCAACAGCATGGCCTGAATATACGGCAGTAGCCCGATTTCCACTTCTTCGCCTAAAAATGGATGCACAATTTTCTCCTGCTTTTTCGCCTGCAAGGCTTGGAACAAGAGCTTACGCGCATCGGCTTTTAAGCTCACCGCGCCGCTTGCTTCGGTAACGAAATCCTGCGGTTTGATTTGCCCGCGGTTAATCAATGAAAGCACCAACCTGTCCGCCCACCACGCGCGGAATTCTTCCAAAATATCCTGCGCCAAACTGTCGCGCCCCGGTCGGTCGGCGTGTAGAAAACCTACCTGCGGATCCAGCCCCACGCCTTGCAGCGCGCCGCTGATGTCCTTGCCCAGAA
>ERZ773008.338-NODE-338-length-33513-cov-3.635394_pt1 | contig 33513 bp, 30 predicted proteins | sample MGYA00580664_ERZ773008 | MGnify/ENA primary metagenome ERZ773008 (study PRJEB29015, sample SAMEA2738016) | human oral metagenome | biome: human oral; feature: human-associated habitat; material: dental | place: China | collected 2048 ...
GCACATGCCTGTATCTGCCGTGACGATCGCATCCTTCGCGGCCGTCTCATTCAGCAGGTGGGCGGCGTACTCGGGGTGGATCGGGCGCATCTTCTCGACGTTGCGCGTGTAGGCGCCCACGGGAGCGTGCATGATCTCCGAATGCTTCTTGATCTTGGCTGTTAGGAAGGCGTCGGAACGATCCTGCCGCAGGTGGGGGAGGAGAGCCTCGATGAAAGGCTTCACTTGGGCGTGAATCGCGAGGCCCACGTCCGTGCGGCGACCCAGCTTCTCGGCGTGCGTATCCACCTGAATCGTTGGAGTAGAGGGCAGGAACTGGTCGTAGGGGAAATCCGTGCCCAGCAGGATCAGCACGTCCGCGTCGCTCATGCCTTCCGCAGCCGCGCCATAGCCCAGCAGGCCCGTCATACCCACGTCGAAGGGATTGTCGTACTGGATGAAGTTCTTGCCGCGCAGCGAATGACCGATCGGCGCCTTGAGTGCATCCGCCAGCGCGATCACCTCGTCGTGGGCGCCCTCGACACCCGCACCCGCGAAGATCGCGACCTTGTCCGCCTTGTTGAGCAGGGCGGCCGCCTCTTCGATGTCCGCCGCATTGGGGGCCAGCGTAGCGGGGCGAGCAGGCGCGTAGGTGGGAACGTGATCGACGGCCTTGAGGTCGGACACGTCACCGGGAAGTGTTATGACGGCGACGCCGCCCAGGCCAACCGCGTGGCGGATCGCCGAGTTCACGGTGCGCGGCGACTGCGCCGCGGAGGAAATCAGCTCGTTGTAGACCGAGCACTCCTCGAAGATGCGGTCCGGGTGGGTCTCCTGAAAGTACATCGACCCGATCTGGACGCTCGGAATGTGCGAGGCAATGGCCAGGACGGGTGCGCCCGTGCGGTTCGCGTCGTACAGGCCGTTGATGAGGTGAAGATTGCCCGGGCCGCACGAACCCGCACACACCGCGAGCTTGCCCGTCAACTGAGCCTCCGCAGACGCGGCAAACGCCGCAGCCTCCTCGTGGCGGACGTGAATCCAGTCGATGCCGCCCTTCTTTGAGCCGCCGGTCTTGCGCACTGCGTCAACGATCGGGTTCAGTGAATCGCCGACGATGCCGTAGATGTGGTGGACGCCCGCGTCGACGAGCTGCCCGACGATCTGTTCTGCGACGTTCATGTCATCTCCTTAATTTGTTTGGGTCAAACCTTGCAAAATCACAATAGGTATGACTAAGGTCCCGTGTCGCTATAGCGTGATCGATGGATCAGCGAGGGGTGTCGGTGGAAGACTCGCGCCTTCCTCCGTTAGGATGGCAGGGCCCCAATAGCTCAGTCGGTCAGAGCAGCGGACTCATAATCCGTCGGTCGTCGGTTCAAGCCCGACTTGGGGCACCAACGCATCGGCATCTCGCCGCCGCCCGGTGGGTTTGTAAGGCGCGGGGATCCACCCGCCCATCCCGTCGGGGGTGGGCATGAGGTCTGCGGGCTCGATGCCAAAGAAGCTGGCGGCACTTAGGATTTCTGCCAGCGACCAGCCCACTCGACCACGAAGCTTCCGGCTCACACTGGAGTGAGACAGTCCAAGGTTTGGAGCGAATGAGCTTGCGGATAGCCCTGCCGAAAACAGGTATTGATTCAACGTCATTCCGAGCGCTTCGTCGGCGCTCATGATGCCTGGCTTTACCATCGTCTGGGTCATGAAACTAGCGTAGCAAATATCCGCAAAATTGTGCAAACGCTGCACATGTTGCACTTGACTGCACAAGCTGCGCATTGCACAATTTCTCTATGAATGTGCAAAAAGTGCCAATGCTGCTCACATCTGGCGAGGCTGCCAAGCTTGTAGGTGTTTCTCCGGACACTCTGCGGCGGTGGGCGAAGTCGGGGCGTGTTCGGCATGTGGTGACGCCGTCGCGGCGAATTCTGTTTGACCCTGCGGACATCGAGGCGATGTACAGGACTGTTGATCCTGATAGCGAGTCGTCGGTGCCGGATGTTCCGCTACCTGGTTTGGGCGGGGCAGGGAGGTGACTCATTGTGAGCATCTACGGTGTCGCTTGGGCGTTGGATAGGGTTCGTGGGATCTCGGTTGGCGCGAAGATCGTGTTGATCTCGTTGGCGGAGTTCGCTAACGAGCAGGATGTGACGTGGGTGTCGCGAGAGCGTCTCATTAGCCGTGTGGAGTGCTCGACACGCGCGCTGAGTGGGTACTTCAAGGAGTTGGAAGCGTGCGGGGCGCTGACTCGCGAGGCGCGCTACGAGTGGTGCACGTCCGAATCGTGCTCGCGTACGGGTGAGCATAAGCATCGTCGTGGCACGGTCTATCGGATTCATCCAGAGCTGCGTATCGACATGCGCGAGGCCACAAGCGCAGATTCTGCGTCTGTGACGGAATCGTTGGAATCGCAACGAAAGTCTCACAGTGGCAGTATCTGCGCCAGTGAGGACACAGTGGCAAATTCACGTCGTTCACAGGCGCAGACGTCTGCGACCATTACTTATAGGAAAGAACCGTCAATAGAACCACCAAACCTAACCCCCCCACCCCCTGTGGTTGAAGGTTCGGTTGGGTTGGGGACCGGCTTCGCCGATCAAGTGGCTGTTGAGGGGGAGGCTGCGTCGCCGGTGGCGACGTCAGCGCCCCCAGTGGGTCGCAGAGGCCCTCAGAAGCCCCGTAGAAGTCCGAAGTCTGAGGCTGATCGTGGTGCTGAAAGTGCCTCAGAGGCTGATCTGGCGATTTTGGCGGCGTGTGTACCTGCGTCGATGCGGGTGATGGACGCGCGGGGTCTTGGTCTCGTCGTTGATTTGCTGCGCGAACGGCTGGATGCCGGATGGACGCCAGGGGAGATCAAGCGGTTGCTGGATTCGCCGTTGCCTGATCGTGTTGCTCGGATGTCGGGTTTTGTGGCTTCGCGGCTGCGTCGTCTGGTGGCTGTGGGGGAGTCTCCTCGAGCTCAGGCTGCGGCTGCCACGCGTGAGCGTGAACGCCTTGAGGCCGAGCGAGCTGCCGCCGAGGATGAGCGTCTGGCGCAGACGGCTCCGTCGTTGTTGCACATGCGGATTCATGACATGGCGAAGGAGCTGGCTCCGGGGTTGTCGCCCGCTCGGTGCGCAGTGGTTGAACTTGCGGTTCAGCAGGCTCTTGCGGATGCGTGGCGTCGGGAGAACCCTCAAGGTGGTAAGCCGTCGCCGTCAGTGCTGCTGGAGGTGCTCGCGTCATCTGGTGAGCAGATCGCGGGTCGTGTGATTGCTGAGCATGTGGACGGGGAGGTGGCCTGAGATGGTGGATGTGGTCTTGTCCTGGCCTGCCTGGGCTCGCGAACAGCGCAAATTAGGTGCATCGGCTCGCGCCTGCCTCCGAGAAATTGCTGTCCTCGCAGATGATCGCGGCGCCGCGATCGTCGAAATCTCCTGGCTGGCGCAAGCCGTCGATCGCAGTGAACGCACCGTCTGGCGCGGCCTGGCAGCCCTCGAAGAACGCGGTCTGATCGTGCGCGAAGAACGCCGCGAAGAAGGACATCGCGCCGCCTCGCGCTTCCAGCTGGTCCGTGACCCCGCAGTTGCTGTGGAGCGAACCCGCAATCGGATTCAGAGCCTGGGCGTCGTCGTCGACGTCTTCACTGGAGGTGCGGTTGATCCGGATGACAACGAGGAGTTACGCGCTGTCCTTGTTGAGGCGTGCCAGGCGGGCTGGGTTGGACGGGGGGCAAGCCGGTTAGCTGTGACATTACTGGAGCACGGTCCGAAGCAGTTTGGGCGTCTGGCGGTTCGCCAGGCACGCTTCGAAGGAGAGGTGGTGTCAAACGCTTTGGCTGATGTCTTGACGTTGGCGTGGCTGGAGGCGCGTGCCTCCGCTGCGTCGATGATTCGTGCCCGCCGACCGTGGGCGGTGTGGTCGCGGGCCGTTGAGTGCGCGGTTGCGGAGGAATCGTTGGCAAGCCTGGAGGATCGCAACGCTGTGACCACTGCGGGGATTGTCCCTGAGGAGGGCGTGCCTCTCGCTGGTGGGGCCGGGGAGCTGTATGTGGGGATTGATGAGCTGACGGGACCTTTCGTGCGCGTCATTGACGTGTTGCGTGAGGTGGGTATGCCGTCGACGCTCGCGTGGGCGGGCAGTGTGCGCATCGCGCAGATCGCTGCTCATGTCTCGGTCGCGAATGCTCACACGATGGCCGCGCGCGACGCCACGCTCGCCTCCCTCGGGGTGAGTCCTGCAGCTGCACGCGCGTGGATGACGCTCCTGGTTGGGTCACGGCGTGGGACGGTATTGAATGCCCTCGATGCCGATCAGAAATCGCTGGCTGAACAGGCCGCTGTCGTCGCAGCCGCGTGGCGCAATACGTTGCTTATTGCGTAGATCACATAGGTGTGATTGAGGTGCCTGACAAAAGTGTCAGGTAGCTCCACTTTCGTTGGAGTTTCAGGGTTTTTATGGTTGGTCAGGAAATGTATGGCCGTCGATCTGCTGAATGTCTTTGATGATGTCGTCAATGAGTTCTTGGTCGTCGATGGTGGCGTCGTCTTCGACCCATTCACTCTTGACGGTTATCTCGAGGCGCTGGAAGACACGCATGTGGGACATGTCGATGCCTTGGCGCATCGCTTTGTCGATGGCTTGTGCGATCGCGTAGGCGCGATCGGTTGAGGGCCATCCTGCGGTGTTGAGCTGGCCACCGGCGCCGGGAGGGCGGCCGTCGAAGGTCACGGCCCAGTATTCGAGACGTTCAGGCTGGGAGTTGTGGTTCATGAGGGGTGCTCCAGGAGGTGTCAAACGATCTGCATTAATGATGCCATCTTGGCTGGTTGTCAGCGTGCACGTCGGTGTGCGTGTACGTGCTGACGGATAGGGCGTAGAGAGAGGAGCGCACATGCCGTCTTATCCGGATCTAGGTCTGACCTCACCTGCACAAGAATCGTGGCAGGCCCCTAAAGGTTCGTCTGTGCCGATTCCACCCCCGCCCGCTGTGGCCGCTGCGCGCCCGTGGACCCCGGGCGTCGATGGGCTTGCCGTTCGTCGGCACATCCGGCGCTCCGCCGTCGATGGTGCCCCTCTCCTGTGGATCGTGGGTGCCCACGGCGGCGCAGGAGCCTCGACCTGGGCGCATCTGCTAGGTGCCGGTGATGCTGGTGTTGCGTGGCCGCAGCACGTCAACCCAACGCGACTTTTGAGCATCGTGGTCTGTTGTCGCTCAACTGCGGCGGGGCTGCGTGCAGCGCAGGAAGTGGCTATCGAGTGGGCGTCAGGTGCCCTCCCTGGGCAACTCGTTGGCCTCGTTGTTGGGGCTGATGCCCCCGGGCGTCTCCCTCGTGAGCTCCGTGATCAACTCCAGATCACGTCGGGCGCATTCCCGCATTGTGAATTCGTTCCGTGGCAGGCGCAGTGGCGCTTCGCCAAGGAAAGCGACGTGAATGCCGATCATTCGCGCCGTATCACCAAGATTGCAGCCACCGTGGCGGCATGGACCGAAAGGACATTCAGGTGATCATTATGACTCGACTGACCACGCTACTTGGGACTGATACATCAGTTGTTCCCGACGTGAAGCCGAAGACCATTGCAGGACTGGTGAGTCAGATCAGTGATCTGTTGGGCAATGCCATGTGGATTGGCATTATCTGCGGAGTCCTCGGCCTGATTATCGCAGGCGGGATGATCGCCCTTCACAACCGGCAAGGGCCTGGAGCTGGTGGCGAAGCCGTCGAAAAAATCGGGTGGACCATTGCCGGTGTACTCATCGTCGTGTCGGCACCGATTATTATCAGGCAGTTTGTCTAAAGGAGCGATGTGATGAGCGATAGCGATGAGGAAAGGGACCGGAGTCCATTCGCATCCCCGTGGGTGATCGCCTCGGGTCTGATTGTCATTGTCATTGTGGCTATGGGGATTGGACTGGGAGTGGGGCTGGCAATGCGTGGCTCTACAATGAAGCAGCCGTCGAATCAGTCAGGCCTGCCGACCGGCAGGCCAACGGTGATCACTCCGTCACCGAGTGCAACGCCATCGCTCATGCCCTCCCCGACCCCCACGGAGGGAGTGCTCGGAATGGACTACATTTCGCAGCCTTGTTACGTCGATGAGGTCAATATGTTGCCGCTGGGGCAAACCCCTCGAGCGACGCGCGTGAGCACTGTCCAGGGAGGTCGGTCGGTCGAGGTTGCAACTAAGGCGGGACCATTCGCTGCTATGGATCGCACAAATCTGTCGTACTGCTACTCACATACGGCTGAAGGTGCGATCACAGCGGGTGCGAACTTCCTCCTGCATTCAACATGGGATACCGAACGACGCGACTCGATCGCGATGGACCTTGCAGACAATTCTGACGGGGCCCTCGCGGGTAAGGTTTTTGACTCGAGTCGCTCGCAGTCTGGTGTCTACTCCATGCAGGAAGCGCATATCACGGGCTACTACTACGAAATCCGTGATGAGAACAATGTGCTTGTTGTCTATACGTTTACTCTCGGAGACGATCCCAAGACACTGACCATTCCACTGCGCATGACGTGGGTGAAAGACTGGAAAGTCGTCTACCCCGAAACCCCTGATGCCTGGGGAATCGGTGAACTCACGGATGAAGCAAAAACTCGCATCACCCCGTGGAGCGTCTAGCATGGGGATGCTCGAAAACCTTGTCAACGAGGTGACAAAGTCCCTCGGAGAAATCATCCTCAATCTGGGAACGTGGTGGGTGAAGGCACCTGTTCCCTCGCTCTTCGTCACCTCTTCTCCAGCGTATAAGCTGCAGGATTACCTGCGCTTTCTCCTGGCTGCTGTAATGATCGCGTCCCTCATTGTCGCTGGAATCAAAGTCATCATTGACGGTCGTGGTGATTCACTGCGCCAAGTTGCACAGTCTCTTGTCACAGTCGTCGTCATTTCGGGAGCTGGGCTCACGTTGGCATCAACTCTCATTAGCATCTTTGACGAGACGGCGGTATGGCTCTTGGATTCAGTCACGGAAGAAAGCGCCGAAACCTTCGGAAAACGAATCATTCCGGTCCTGTGGGACAGTAGCCAAATTCCGGGGGGCACAACTGCTGTTCTCCTGCTTGCACTGGCAGGGACAATTGCGAACGTCATTCAGATGGCGATGATCTGGATTCGATCGATTTTGCTTATGGTGATTATGGGTTTGGCCCCGATCATCGCGTCAACGATTAGCACGTCATGGGGGCGTGCATGGGCGGGGAAAATCCTGGGCTTCTTCTCAGGACTTGTCCTCTACAAGTTGGCTGTATCAGTCATTTATGCGACAACAATCCTCTTCCTGACCTCGGAGAGTGGCCTGGAGGGTTTTGTTTCTTTTCTTGTCGGTGTCATGCTCATGGTGTTCGCGGCCATTTGTCCGTTTGCACTCGTGGGGCTGCTCATGCCCACGGGAGCGATGATTGCTTCCTCAATGGGCGGGGTTGGTGGCGCGGCTACAGGGGCAGCGACAGTCGCCTCGGGCGCGGTCGACGTGGTGCATAGGGGGCATGTATCGGCAGAGGCATCACCGGCACCGTCATCTCATGACGGTGCAGCCAGCGGAGCGGGTTCTCCGTCGGGTGCTACTGCTGCGCCCGATGCCGGAGCGGTGGGCTCGAGTGGTGCCGCCGGTGCAAGCAACGGTGCAGCCAGTGGAGCGGCTGCCGGGGCGGCCGAAGGCGGTGCCGCTGCAGGCAGTGCAGCTGCTGGAGCTGCTACTGGCGGCGCGGCCCTCATCGTGCAGGCCGTCGCAGATGGCGCTTCGCAGGCACAACGGGGAATCAGCGATATGGTCGAAACCAGTGCGGAAGGAGCACACGCATGAGCACGATCGGTGCAACAGAGACACAGATCCGTACGTACGGGAACTGGCGTCACCCACGTCTAGCGGGCCTGGGCAAACTGAGCTTCTTCCAGACGATGGCGCTACTGGCACTGCTCATCGTGTCAATCCTTGTCTATGGGTCGCTTGGCCTCGCGCGGGCAGCTGTTCTGTTGCTGTCGGGGCTGTCTGTTTTGGGGGCGATGGAGATCAGAGACGCCCATGGCGTGAGTGTGTGGGACAAGATGGTTGAGCGTGTGTCGTTTGCTCGGCGTCGTCGAGCTCTACGTACCGTGTACAGGTCCGGGCCGATCGGTGTTGTCCCGGGTGGGCGCGCTCGTATTCCTGGACTGCTTTCGGGATCGCGTATCAGCGAGCACGTTGATTCGTATGATCGCCCGTTTGCCCTCGTTCACCACGGCAATACTCACGTGAGCGTCATCATGGGGGTCGCTCCGTCGGGTATTGCACTGGTCGATCAGGAACGCATCGACCAGCAGGTCGCGCACTGGGGCGCGTGGCTTGCTGACCTGGGAAGCGAAATCGGCATCGTTCAGGCCAGTGTCTGCGTGGAGACGGTGCCCGATACGGGTGGCTCCCTTGAGCGCCAGGTGAACGCTCGACTTGACGTGAATGCTCCTGCGATCGCGCTGAGCGTTGTGCGCGAGGCTGTCTCGCAGTATCGCGCGGGGGCGGCGCAGCTGCGCTGCATGCGGCCACGGGCGCGCCGGTGTTCGGCCCTGCGCAGGTTTCGCTGCCTTCGCCCACACCCGCGCCCTTGACCGTGGTGCAGGGCGGCGATGCCGTGCCGCTGCTGGGCTTGCAATGGCAGGTGCTGGCCGTGCCGGGGCATACGGCCACGCACGTGGCCTACTTTTGCGAGCGGGTAGAAGCCAATGGCGTCAGCGCGCCGCTGCTGTTTTGCGGCGACGCGCTGTTTTCAGGCGGCTGCGGCCGCGTGTTTGAAGGTACGCCCGCGCAAATGCTCGCCTCGCTCGACGCGCTGGCCGCGCTGCCCGATGACACCCGCGTGTGCTGCGGCCACGAATACACGCTGGCCAATTTGCACTTTGCCCGCGCCGTGGAGCCTGACAACGCGCAACTTGCACATTGGCAGGCGCGCTGCCAGGCGCTGCGCGAAGCGGGCCGGCCCACGCTGCCCAGCACCATTGGGCAGGAAAAAGCCATCAATCCTTTTCTGCGCTGCCGCGTGCCGCAAGTTGCGAGCGCCGCGCGCCGCGCGCCCGTGCCTGCGCCCGCCGTGTCTGGCGCAGGCTCTGCCAGCGGCGAGGCTGCGGATGCCGTGGCCGTTTTTGCCGCCCTTCGTGAATGGAAGAACCGTTTCTCATGACCACCCAACGCACTTTGCAGGCGCTGGCGCTGGCTGCCGCCGTTTTTCTGGCGGGCTGCGCCACCCGGCCTGCCACGCCCCCGGCGTCTGAACCGGCTGACGCTGCCGCATCCACCGACGCCCGCCCGCCCGCCTCGCCAGCCGCTGAAGAAGAAGGCCCGCAGGCGCAGATACGCCCTTCGCCCACCGGCCCCGGCGCGGGCATCCGCCCTTACGTGCCCATGTCGCCGCTGACGGTGCGCGACATGCAGGGCCGCCCCGTCACGCCCCTGAACGCCCCGGCGGACATCTGGGAGCGCGTGCGCGGCAACTTCGCCATGCCTGATCTGAGCAATGACCTGGTGCGCAAGCAAGAGCAGTGGTACGCGGGCCGGCCCGACTACATCCAGCGCATGGTCGAGCGCTCGCGCATGTATCTCTTTCACATCGTCGAAGAAGCCGAGATGCGCGGCATGCCTTCCGAGCTGGCGCTGCTGCCTTACATCGAATCGGCCTTCAACCCGCAGGCCGTCTCCAGCGCCAAGGCTGCCGGGCTGTGGCAGTTCATGCCTGCCACGGGCACCCATTTCGAGCTGCGCCAAAACGCCTTGCGCGATGACCGGCGCGACATCATCGCCTCCACCAACGCCGCGCTGGACTACCTGCAACAGCTGCACGACAAATTCGGCGACTGGCACCTGGCCCTGGCCGCCTACAACTGGGGGCCGGGCAACGTGGCCAACGCGCTGGAGCGCAACCGCAAGGCGGGCCTGGGCCTGCGCTACGAAGACCTGCGCATGCCCGACGAAACCCGCAACTACGTGCCCAAGCTGCAAGCCGTCAAAAACATCATTGCCGACCCCGGCAAGTTCGACGCCTCGCTGCCCGACATTGGCAACCACCCCTTCTTCGACACCGTTGCCATCACCCGCGACATCGACGTGGCCCTGGCCGCCGAGCTGGCCGGCGTGCGGCTGGACGATTTGCGCGCCCTCAACCCCGGCATGAAGCGCTCCGTCATCTTCGCCCAGGCCGCCGAGCACATCCTGCTGCCCTGGGAAAACGCCGCCACCTTCAAGCAAAACCTGGCGGCCATGGACCCCAAGGCCCCGCTGGCCAGCCACACCGTGTGGGTGGCCCCGCGCACCATGAGCGTGGCCGAAGCCGCGCGCGAAGTGGGCATGAGCGAAGACGCCTTCCGCACGCTCAACCACATTCCGCCGCATGTGAAGGTCAGCGCCGGCGCGGCCCTGCTCGCGCCGCGCGGCAAGGGCCAGGCGCTGGCCGTCAGCGCCAGCATCGTCAACAACGCCCGCGTGGCCTTCACGCCCGAAGTCGTGCTGCGCAAAACCGTGCTGCGCGCGCGCAAGGGCGACACCATCGACCGCATCGCCCGCCGCTACGACCTGCCGCCTGGCACCGTGGCCGGCTGGAACAAAACCAGCGCCACTGCCAGCCTGAAGGCGGGCCAGAGCATCACCCTCTACCTGCCCATGCGCGCGGGCAAGCCTAAGGCCGCCCCCCGCAGCAAGGCCAGCGCCAGACGCGCCGCCGCCGCCCAGGCCGGCAAAGGCCGGGTCAAAGTGACGGTGGCGCCAGGCAAGGCCAAGGCTGGCGCGGGCAAAGCGCCCGCCAAGGCTCCGGCGGGCAAAGCGTCTGCGGCCAAAACCAAAGCGGCAGCGCCCGCCAAGGCGAAGGCCAAAAAATAGCCTCAGCCAGACTTCGGGCGGGCATTCAGGGCAAGCATTCAGGGCAGGGCATCTGCCGCCTGCCCTTGGAGCCGAAAGGAGCCAGGGCAAGGCATGGCGGCGAGCCGGCCCTGGACGCACGGGCTGCGCCATGCCTTGCAGCCTTGCCGAATGCGAGGGGGTATTTGCTCCTCGATTCATAGCATGAGGTCCTAGTGCAATGGGCGCAAGAGCCGTTTTTCAACCTTCAAATTAGCTCTTGTTTTTGATGCAGTATGGCGGATGGAGCCAGGCTGCAAGGCCCGCTCCATTGGCTCCATTCGTCTGCCACGGACAGGCTTGGGGTTCGTTCTCAGCGCCGCGCCAGCTGCCGCAGGCGCACGCCGCCTGCGGCGAGCGCGCCAAAGTAGATGCCGCCAGCCGCCGCCATCAGCCCCGCCAGCAGGGCCACGCGCTGCAAGGGCGCGGCGCGCAGGGCGATCCAGTCGAAATGGCGGCTGCCCCAGAGCAAAAAGGCAGCCATCAGCAGCGTGGCGGCCAGCACCTGCAAGGCAAACAAACGCCAGCCGGGCTGCGGGCGGTAGCTGCCACGGCGGCGCAGGCCCCGCAGCAGCCAGGCGGCATTGACCAGCGCGCCCAGGGCGATGGAAAGCGTGAGCGCTGCATGCTGCAAGTGCGGCACCAGCAGCAGGTTCAGGCACTGGGTGAGCGCCAGCACGGCCACGGCAATCTTCACGGGCGTGCGAATGTCCAGGCTGGCGTAGTAGCCGGGGGCCAGCACCTTCACGGCCACCAGGCCCACCAGGCCCGCGCCGTAGCCGGCCAGCGCCAGCGCCACGCGCTGCACGTCGCCCGCGCTGAACTGGCCGTAGTGAAAGAGCGTGGCAATCAGCGGCGTGCCAAAAACCAGCAGCGCCGCCGCGCACGGCAAGCCCAGCAGCACCACCAGGCGCAGGCCCCAGTCCAGCATGGCCGAGTAGGCCGCCTCGTCGCCGCTGGCGCGCGCAGCCGTGAGCTGCGGGGTGAGCACCACGCCCAGCGCCACGCCCAGCAAGGCGGTGGGAAATTCCATCAGCCGGTCGGCATACCACACCCAGGTGACGCTGCCTTTGGCCAGGTGCGAGGCAATTTGCGTGTTAATCAGCAGCGAAAGCTGCGCCACGCCCACGCCCAGCAAGGCGGGCAGCATGAGCGAGAGCACTTGGCGCACGCCTGCGTCGGCCCAGGCGGCGCGCAGGCGCTGCCAGCTCAAGGCAATGTGCGGCAGCAGCCCCAGGCGGCGCAGCGCAGGCACTTGCACTGCCAGCTGCAATGCGCCGCCCAGCATGACGCCGGCGGCCATGGCGTAAATCGGCTCCAGCCCCAGCCGCGCGAAAAGCGGCGCGCCCAGCCAGGCGGCGGCAATCATGCAAAGGTTCAGCAGCACGGGCGTGACGGCGGGCACGGCAAAGCGCTTCCACGTATTCAGAATGCCCGCCGACAGGGCCACCAGCGACATGCAGCCGATGTAGGGAAACATCCAGCGCGTCATGCGCGCGGCGGCCTCAAAACTGGCCGCATCCAGCCCGCTGGCCAGCAGCAGCACCAGCAGCGGCGCGGCCAGCATGCCCGCCAGGCAGGTGGCCGCCAGCGCCCAGGCCAGCGCGGTGGCCACGGCGTCAATCAAATGCCGCGTGGCCTCGATGCCATCGCGCTCCTTGCTGGCGGCCAGCACGGGCACGAAAGCCTGGCTGAACGCGCCTTCGCCAAACAGCCGCCGCAGCAGATTGGGAATGCGAAAGGCCACGTTGAAGGCGTCGGTCAGGCCGCTGACGCCAAAGGCCGAGGCCATGAGCCAGTCGCGCAGTAGCCCCGTGACGCGCGAGGCCAGCGTGAGCAGGGAAACGGTGGAGGCGGATTTGAACAGGCTCATGCTGGGCGGGCAGGCAGAAAAGCGGGAGCGTATTTCGCTCCTCGATCAATAGCATGATCTCCCCGCGAAATAAGCGGGAACGGCCTTTTCAAGGTGCCTGAATTTGCTCCTTTTTCTGATGCGGTTTGCAAGAGGCGGCGCCAGCAGGGCTGCGGCGCTGCGGCCGCGCGGGTTGGGCGTTTCATGGAATCGGATGGCGGTGACGGACGGAGGGCTGCGCTGTGGCACGGACCGGCAGATGCCAAGCCCAGGCTGCCGCGCCGATTGTCGCGGGCCTGCCTGCGGTGCAGCCGGGCGCTGGTCAGCGCAGCAGCCAGGCCACGGCGCAGCCTACTGCGATGCCGCCTGCGATTTCAAAGGGCGTGTGCCCCATGCGCTCGCGCAAACGGGCCTTTTCTTCAGGCCGCAGCTCGTTCAGCGCCTGCGCGTGGCGGCCCACCTGGCGGCGCAGGCTGGCGGCGTCGAGCATGACGATGAAGGCCAGCGTGAGCGCCACGCCGAAGGCCGCGCTGTCCAGCCCCTCGCGCAGGGCCGTCAGCGCGGCCATGCTGCTGACGATGGCGCTGTGGTTGCTGGGCATGCCGCCGTAGCCAATCAGCCCGAAGGCCGGCTTGCCCGCGCGCAGGCTGTTGATGGCGAATTTCAGGCAGCCCGCCGACAGCCAGGCGGCAAACGGGGCCAGCAGGTAGCTCCAGGTTTTCATGACCCCGCCAGCCTCCATGCGCACAAGAGCAGCCAGGCGAGCACGGCGGCCATCAGCTGCCAGTCGGACAGCAGCACGTCCGTGGGCGATTCGCCGCCTTTTTTCATCTCCACCACGTACCAGTAGCGGAACAGTCCGAAGAGCACCAGCGGAATGCTCACGATCAGCTCCGGATGGGCCGACATGACGTAGAGGCTGTAGAACACCAGCGCGCCCGTGGCGGACATTTCGGCGTAGCGCTCAATCAGCGGCAGCGAATAGCGTTGCAGCACCTGCCGCCCCTTGTCGCCCGAGCGCGCCAGCTCCTGCCTGCGTTTGATGGCCGCCATGTACAGGGCCAGGCACAGCGTGGTGACGAACATCCAGGAAGACAGCTTCACCTCCAGCGCCACCGCGCCCGCCAGCGCGCGCAGCACGAAGCCGCTGGCGACGATGAAGATGTCGATCACCGGCTGATGCTTGAGGCCGAAGCTGTAGGCCAGGTTCAGCGCCAGGTAGATGCCGATGACGGCCATGACGCCCGGCTGCATCCACGCGCCCGCAGTCAGCAGCGCGCCCAGCGCCAGCAGCAGCGCCAGCGCCATGCGCGGCGTCACGGCGCCCGACGCCAGGGGGCGCTCGTGCCGTTTGACGGGATGCTGCCGGTCGCGCTCCACGTCGCGCCAGTCATTGACGATGTAAACCGCCGAAGACGCCAGGCAAAACAGCAGCGCGGCCAGCAGCGCCTGACCCGCGCGGTCAGCCTGCCAGAACTGCCCCGTGAACAGCAGCGGAGCCAGCACGAAGCCGTTCTTGATCCACTGCCGGGGACGCATCAGCCGGATCAGCCCGGCAGCGCAGCGCGCGGCGGAAGCGGCCGGGCCATTACGATTCATGATGGTTTTCAGGGAAACAAAAGGTTTTTCACACTTTACTTCATGCGCATTGCACTGCTTTATGCCTTGTTCGCCGTGGCGGCGACGGCGGTCAATATCGCCTCCCAGGCGCTATGGCTGCGATTCGCGCCCCAGCCGCTGGATACCGTAGCGGCTTCCATCATGGCGGGCACGCTGACCGGGCTGGCCGTGAAATATGCGCTGGACAAGCGCTACATCTTCTGCTTCAAGCCGGAAAATGCCGCGCATGACAGCCGCCTGTTCATGCTTTATTCCCTGATGGGCATTTTGACAACGCTGGTTTTCTGGGGCGCGGAATGGCTGTTTGAAATTCTGTTCAGGGATGATTTCATGCGTTATCTGGGCGGCGTGATGGGCCTGGGAATCGGTTATGCCGCCAAATACCACCTGGATAAAAAATTCGTTTTTGTGCGGCAGCCGGCGTGAAAACCGCCCGCTTTTTTTCAAAATGAAAGGGAAATGCCATGCCGAAAATGCCCGTTGAAAGCTGGGGCCGCCTGACGCGCGATGCGCACGACTGGCAGGCGCTCACGCAGGCCGATGGCCCGGCGTTGCTGGCGCAGCTGCAAGCGGGCCGGCCCGGCATTGCATATGGCGCAGGGCGCAGCTATGGCGATGTGGCGCTGAACCCCGGCGGCACGCTGTGGGCCACGCGCGGGCTGGACCGCTTCATCCGCTTTGACGAAAACGAAGGCGTGCTCACCTGCGAAGCCGGCGCGCTGCTGCGCGACGTGCAGCGCCTGGCCATCCGGCGCGGCTGGATGCTGCCTGTTTCGCCCGGCACGCAAATGGTGACGGTGGGCGGGGCCATCGCCAATGACGTGCACGGCAAAAGCCACCACAGCGCGGGCAGCTTCGGCCAGCACGTGCGCAGCCTGCGCCTGGCGCGCACCGACGGGCAGGTGATTGACGCCGCGCCCCAAGGCGGACAGGCAGACTGGTTTGCCGCCACGGTAGGCGGCCTGGGGCTGACGGGCGTGATCACGCAGGCGCAGTTGCAGCTCGAACGCATTCAAAGCCCCTGGTTTGAGGTGGACGTGCAGCCCTTTGGCAGCCTGGCGGAATTTCTGGCGATCAATGCCGAAACCGGGCAGCAAGGCTGGGCGCACACCGTCTCGTGGATCGACTGCCTGCGCCATCGCGGCGGCACGCGGGGCATCTTCATGCGCGGCAACCTGGTGAAAGAAGCCGTGCGGCGGCCCGCTGCGCGCCAGCGGCGCTGGCGCATGCCGCTGACGCCGCCGTTTTCGCTCATCAACCCCTTGTCGCTGCGCCTGTTCAACCTGGCCTACTACCACGCCCACCGGCTGAAGGCGGGCCGGGGGCTGGCCTATTACGAGCCGTTTCTCTACCCGCTCGATCACATTCAGGACTGGAACCGCTTCTACGGCCCGCGCGGCTTTTACCAATACCAGTGCGTCGTGCCGCACGCGGGCGGGGCCGAAGCGGTGCAGGCCATGCTGGGCGCCATAGGCGCATCGGGCCAAGGCTCGTTTCTGGCCGTGCTCAAGACGATGGGCGACACGCCCTCGGCAGGCATGCTGGGCTTTGCCATGCCCGGCATCACGCTGGCGCTGGACTTTCCCAACCGGGGGGCGTCCACGCTGGCGCTTTTCGAGCGGCTGGACGCCATCGTTCATGAAGCGGGCGGCCGCATCTACCTGGCCAAAGACGCGCGCTGGCCGCGCAAATATTTCGAGGCCGCCTACCCCCGGTTGCAGGAATTTCTGCCCTACCGCGATCCGGGCATCAGCTCGGCCCTCTCGCGCCGCCTGATGGGCGCCTGACGAGCACCCAATAAGCGCCCGGGACATTTTTTTGAAAACGCATCCTCATGAGCCGCAAACACATTGCCATCATCGGCGCCACCTCCGCCATCGCCGAACACTGCGCACGCCTGTGGGTCGAGCGCGAACCCCTCACGCTGACCCTGATAGGCCGCGACGAAGAAAAACTGCGCCGCATCGCCGCCGACCTGAAAGCGCGCAGCCCGGCGTCCGAAATTGCCACGTACGCCCAGGCCGATCTCACCAGCGCCGCCGCCATCGCCCAATGCGTGGCCAGCCTGCAAACGCCCGCGCCGCCTGATGTGGCGCTCGTGGCCTTCGGCCTGCTGCCCGACCAGGACGCCTGCGAGCAAAACCTGCAAGCCAATGCCGACGCGCAATGGATCAACGGCGTGGCCCCCGCGCTCTACGCCGAAGCGCTGGCCAACGCCATGCAGCAGGCCGGGCGCGGCGCCGTCGCCGTCATCGGCTCCGTGGCGGGCGATCGCGGGCGCAAATCCAACTACGTCTATGGCGCGGCCAAGGGCCTGGTTGCCCGCTACATGCAGGGCCTGCAACACCGCCTGGCGCTGCAAAAAAGCTCCGTGCGCGCCGTGCTCATCAAGCCCGGCCCCACCGACACGCCCATGACTGCGCACCTGAAAACCGGCACTGGCCGCGCCTCAATGGCCGCGCCTGAAGAAGTGGCCCGCTGCATCGTGCGCGGCATCGACCGGGGCAGGGCGGTGGTTTACGCGCCGGGCAAATGGGCGCTCATCATGCTCATCGTGCGCTGCCTGCCTGACTTCGTGTTCAGACGCATCAACCTATAATCCGCCGCTTTGCCAGCAACATCCACAAACCTTCAAGGAACATACACATGGCATCAGCCAAACCCAAAAAGAAGAACCCGCGCCTGGCCTCCGGCCGCAAGCGCGTGCGCCAGAACACCAAGATCAACGCCGCCAACACCTCGCTGCGCTCCAAGTACCGCACTGCCGTGAAAAACGTGGACAAGGCCGTGGCCGCAGGCGATCTGGACAAGGCCAAAGCCGCCTTCGCCCTCATGCAATCGGTGGTGGACACCGTGGCCGACAAGGGCATCTTCCACAAGAACAAGGCCGCCCGCGACAAGAGCCGCCTGTCTGCCAAGGTCAAGGCGCTGTCCCAAGCCGCAGCAGCCTGAGCTTTTCTTTTCCAACACAGCCCGGGCGGGCGCATCAAGCCCCCGCCTGCCGTTTGAAACGGGTGCGCTGCTGGCAAAAGCAAAAAACCGCCTCAAGGCGGTTTTTTTGCGCCTGTGCGCCAAGGCCACCCACGCGGAACAGGCCGGCGGCCCGGATGGCTGCTTTTCGCTATTCAAACAATAGCTGCCTGCGCATATTCCATCAGGACCCCAGGCTTTTTTGTCCCCTTGAATTCGCTCTTGTTTCAAGAGCAGCAGGTCTTTGCGCCTGGCCCGCCGCCATGCCTGCGGCGCTTTTTTCAGAGGGCGGCAGGCGCTGATGGTTGATAGCCGCTGGCGCTGCATGCCGGTTTGCGGCTTTGGCAGGCCCGTTCAGCTGGGGCTGCCAGGCGGCATTTGAAAAAGGAGCAAATTCAAGCCACGAAAAACTGCCTTTGCGCCCATTTCGTCAGGATCTCGCGCTATGAAAAAAGAAGCGAAAACAGGCCCTGACGGCTCGCTTCAAGCCAGACTCAAGCCCGGCCCCTGAACAACACGGCTCGCGGCCGCTCACGCCTCGCGCCGCAGGGCGGGAAAGAGGATGACGTCGCGGATGCTGGGGCTGTCGGTCAGCAGCATCATGGTGCGGTCTATGCCCACGCCAATGCCGCCCGTGGGGGGCATGCCGTATTCGAGGGCGCGCACGTAATCGGCGTCGTAATACATGGCTTCGTCGTCGCCCGCGTCTTTGGCGCTGGCTTGCTGCTGAAAGCGCGCGGCCTGGTCTTCGGCGTCGTTGAGTTCGCTGAAGCCATTGGCCATTTCGCGGCCGGTGATGTACAGCTCGAAGCGCTCGGTCACTTCGGGGCGCGCGTCGTTGGCGCGGGCCAGGGGGCTGATTTCGGTGGGGTGCTCCATGATGAAGGTGGGCTGCCACAGCTCGGATTCCACAGCTTCTTCAAAGTACATCACTTGCAGCGCGGGCAGGCTGCGCCGGGAAAGCTGGTCTTTTTCTTCGCTCAGGCCCAGCTTTTTCAGGCGCGAGATGAGCGCGGCGGCGTCATCCACGTGCGCGCCAATGTCGGTGTGCGCGTGCAGCGCTTCGCGGATGGTCATGCGGGCAAAGGGCTGGCTCAAGTCCACGCTGCGGCCCTGGTAAGTCAGTTGCAGCGTGCCCAGCAGCCGCTGCGCGAGGGTGCGGAACAGGCGCTCGGCGCAGTCCATCTGGTCCAGATAGTTCCAGTAGGCGGCGTAAGACTCCATCATGGTGAATTCGGGGTTGTGCCGCACGCTGACGCCTTCGTTGCGAAAGCTCCGGTTGATTTCAAACACGCGCTCGAAGCCGCCGACGATCAGGCGCTTGAGATACAGCTCGGGCGCGATGCGCAGAAACATGTCTTGCTCCAGCGCGTTGTGGTGGGTGACGAAGGGCTTGGCGTTGGCGCCGCCCGGAATGGGGTGCAGCATGGGCGTTTCCACTTCCATGAAGCCTTCATTGACCATGAATTCGCGCAGCACGCCCAGCGCGCGGCTGCGCAGGGCAAAGCGCTGGCGGGCGCTTTCGTCCATGATGAGATCGACATAGCGCTGGCGGTATTTCAGCTCCTGGTCCTGCATGCCGTGGAATTTGTCGGGCAGCGGGCGCAGGCTTTTGGTGAGCAGGCGCAGGCGCGTGGCGTGAATGGAAAGCTCGCCTTTCTGGGTTTTGAAAACATAGCCTTCGGCGGCGATGATGTCGCCCAAATCCCAGCGCTTGAAGTCGGCATAGGCTTCTTCGCCCACGTCTTCGCGCGTCACATAAATCTGAATGCGGCCCGTGGCGTCTTGCACGGTGGCGAAACTGGCTTTGCCCATTACGCGCTTGAGCATCAGGCGGCCGGCGATGCTGGCGCTGATTTTTTCGCTCGCTTGCAGCTCATCGCCCGTTTTGCCGCCGTGCGCGGCCTGCAAGGCTGCTGCGCGGTCCTGCGGCTTGAAATCATTGGGAAAAGCCACCGCGCCGCCAGCGGCCTGGCGCTCGCGCAGGGCCTTGAGCTTTTCACGGCGCTCGGCAATGAGCTTGTTTTCGTCTTGCGGCTGTTCGCGGGCGGGCGCGGCATTGGCGTGATCGGCTTGGGTCATGGGGGCGGTCGGTTCTTGCGAAGGAAAAACGGCGAATTTTAGGAGGGCGTTCAGGAAAGGCCGCTTTGGCGGCAGCCTTGGGCGGGCGGCGATGGCATTCGCCCTGCACGTCCGCAGCGCGCGTATTTTTCAGGGTTTTCACCAGGCGGAGCGCCGTTTGCGCCTTTTCTTTCCGTATAAACCCGCCCGGTGTTTACCCGCCCGGTGTTTACCCTTCCGGTAATTACCCGCCCGGTGTTTACCCTTCCGGTAATTACCCGCCCGGTATTTTCCCTTCCCCGCGTTTTCATGGATTCCGCCAGCCTTGCGGATTTCTAGAATGGTTTGGCGCGGGCTGATGAATGCACATGAGCGCCCGCGCGTTTCGTCCATGAAACCAGGAGACACGCGATGAATGATTCCATGACCGCGCGCATCAGCCGCAGCCCCAAATATCAGAAGCTCAAGCGCACGCGCAGCCGCTACGGCTGGACGCTCAGTATTCTGATGCTGATCGTTTTTTACGGCTATATCTGCCTGATTGCATTTGACAAGCCATTTTTATCGCGCCCCATTGGCAGCGGCGTCATGAGCATTGGCATTCCGCTGGGTCTGGCCGTGATTGTTTTTTCCGTCGCCATCACCGGCCTGTACGTGCGCCGCGCCAATGGCGAGTTTGACCGGCTCACGCAGGAAATCATTCGTGAAAGCCAGGAGGAGGGCGCAAAATGAAAAACCGGTTTTTTACCCATTCCATTATCCATTTTGTTTTTGCCGCGCTGGCTTTTCTTGCCGCAGGCGCGGCCCATGCGGCTGGCGATGTGGGCGAGACGGCCAAGCAGGCCACCAACTGGACGGCCATCATCATGTTCATGATGTTCGTGCTGGCCACGCTGGGCATCACCAAATGGGCGGCCAAGCGCACGCGCTCGGCGTCTGACTTCTACACCGCAGGCGGTGGCATCACTGGCTTTCAAAACGGGCTGGCCATTGCGGGCGATTACATGTCCGCCGCCGCCTTTCTGGGCGTTTCGGCCGCCGTGATGAGTTCGGGCTATGACGGGCTGATTTATTCCACCGGCTTTCTGGTGGGCTGGCCCATCATGACCTTTTTGCTGGCCGAGCGGCTGCGCAATCTGGGGCGCTTCACGTTTGCGGACGTGGCGGGCTACCGCTTCAGGCAGGGGCCTTTCCGCGCCTTTGCCGCCAGCAGCACGCTGGTGGTGGTGGCGTTTTATCTGATTGCGCAAATGGTGGGCGCGGGCCAGCTCATCAAACTGCTTTTCGGGCTGGATTACTGGATTGCCGTGGTGCTGGTGGGCACGCTGATGATGGTTTATGTGTTTTTCGGCGGCATGGCGGCGACCACCTGGGTGCAAATCATCAAGGCCGTCATGCTGCTGGCGGGCGTGAGTTTCATGGCCTTCATGATCATGCTGAAATACGGTTTCAACCCCGAAGCGCTTTTTGCCGATGCCGTGCGCGTGCGCACGGATATTGCCTCGCGATTGCCGGGCGCCACGCCCGAATCGGCGCAAAAAGCCGGGCTGGCCATTATGGGGCCGGGCGGATTCATTAAAGACCCCGTATCGGCCATCAGTTTCGGCATGGCGCTCATGTTTGGCACGATGGGGCTGCCGCATGTTTTGATGCGCTTTTTCACCGTGCCCAATGCCAAAGAGGCGCGCAAAAGCGTGCTCTGGGCCACGACCTGGGTGGCTTATTTCTTCATTCTGATTTTCATCATTGGCTTTGGCGCCATTACCCTGGTTTTGACCAATCCCGAAATGGCCAATACCGAAACCGGCATGATTCACGGCGGCGCGGGCGCATCCAACATGGCGGCGGTGCTGGTGGCCAAAAGCGTGGGCGGCAATATGTTCTACGGCTTTATTTCTGCCGTGGCTTTTGCCACCATTTTGGCCGTGGTGGCGGGGCTGACGCTTTCGGGCGCCACGGCGGTGTCGCATGACTTGTACGCCACGGTGTTCAAGGGCGGCAAAGCCCGCGTGGCAGACGAGCTGCGCGTCACGCGCATCACTACGGGCGTGCTGGGCGTGATTGCCGTGCTGCTGGGCATTTCGTTTGAAGGGCAGAACGTGGCCTTCATGGTGGCGCTGGCCTTTGCCATTGCCGCATCGGCCAACTTTCCGGTGCTGCTGCTGTCGGTGATATGGCGCGGCTGCACCACGCGCGGCGCAGTGGCCGGGGGCTTTCTGGGCCTGATTTCGTCGGTGGCGCTCACCGTCGTCTCGCCCTCGGTGTGGGAGAACGTGCTGGGCAACCCGCCCGGCTCGGCGCTGTTTCCCTACTCGTCGCCTGCGCTGTTCAGCATGAGCCTGGGCTTTATCGGCGTCTGGCTGTTTTCAGTGCTGGACGGCAGCGCCCGCGCGCGTGAAGAGCACCAGGCCTTCGAGGCGCAGCAGGTGCGCTCCGAAACCGGCCTGGGCGCGGCGGGCGCCACGGCGCATTAGCGCCCTGCGCCGCGCCCCTTGCTCCCGGCGGGCGAGCCAGCCTGCCCGCACGCCCGCCGGAGAACATTAAAAACAGAAGCAAATATGAGGGGTTGAAAATGCCGTCCTGCGCTCTTTTCACTAGGACATCATGCTATGAATAGAGGAGCGAAATGGCGCCGCAGTCTTGGCACGCTTTGCACCAGGGCTGCGGCAACGGCTTGGGAAAGCGGCTTTCCGCGCGGCGGGCGGCCTGAGATTTTCAGAACCCGTTGTCGCCATCCAGCAGGCGGCCCAGGCCGCCGAGCACGGAGCCTTCGCCCACGTCCTTGCCGCCCGTCTGCGGGGCGGCGGCCAGCATGCGGCCCGCCATGCGCGAGAAGGGCAGCGATTGCAGCCAGACTTTGCCGGGGCCGGTCAGCGTTGCCAGAAACATGCCTTCGCCAGCGAACAGCATGCTCTTGATGCCACCGGCGGCGCGCACGTCCATGCTCACGCCGGGGTGGAAGGCGACGACGCAGCCGGTGTCCACGTCAATGCGCTCGCCTGCGGCCAGATCGCGCTCGACCAGCGTGCCGCCCGCGTGCACGAAGACCCAGCCGTCGCCTTCAATCTTTTGCATGATGAAGCCTTCGCCGCCGAACAGGCCCGTGAGGATGCGTTTTTGCAAAAACACGCCCAGCCGCACGCCGCGCGCGCCCGCCAGAAAGCTGTCTTTCTGGCAGATGATGCAGCCGCCGTGCTCGGCCAGCCGCAGCGGCAGCACGGTGCCGGGGTAGGGGGCGGCAAAGGCCACGCGCGCCTTGCCGCGCCCCTGGTGGGTGAAGACGGTGGTGAACAGGCTCTCGCCCGTGACGATGCGCCGCCCGGCGGACAGCAGCTTATTCATCAGGCCGCCTTCCTGCTGGGAGCCGTCGCCGAAGACGGTGCCCATTTCAATGGCGGCGTCCTTGTACATCATGGCTCCGGCTTCGGCCACGGCGCTTTCGCCGGGGTCCAGCTCCACCTCCACGAAGGGCATGTCGTTGCCCACGATGCGGTAGTCGATGTTGTCGCTTTGCATGCGCGCCAGCTGCTCGGGCAGCGGAATGGGCGGCATGTCTTGCGGCAGGCCGCTTTCAAAGGCTTCGGCGAATTCGGGCATGGCGCGGGCGGGCTGCCAGCCCGAGAGGCCCTGCCGCCAGCACAGGGCGGCCGGGTGCTGGCGCACATAAGCGAAGGCCTGGTCGGCGTCAAACGGCCCCAGGCGCTCGCTTTGGCCGGGCTGGATGAAGTACCACTGAGACAAGGGAAAGCTCCTTTCGTTGAACAAGCCAAGCTGATTGGCGTGAAGGGCCGATTGTTGGGCCTGTGAGCGCAGTTCAGCGCTTGCCCGTGGGCGCCAAAAGCGCGGCTCCGGGCGGGCTTGCGGGCGATTTGAACGGATGCCGCCCGCCAGAGAGCATCAGAAACAGGAGCGAATTCAGGGGGCATAAATGCCGCCTTGCGCAATCTCCACTAGGACATCACGCTATTGATAAAGTAGCGAAAATAACTTGCCTGTCCGCTTTTTTGAGGTGGGGCCAGGAGCAAGTTCTCAAGCCGCCCGGCCAGCGCTGCCGCGACGGCAGGCGTGATTCCGAACAAGGCCCGGGCAGGGCGGCGCCGGCAGGAGCGTTCATGGGCGCTGATGGCGGCCAGCCAGCCGCACAATGCCGCTTTTCCCTGCCACTCTTCTTTTGAAAGGAGCCTCCCATGCTGGACAAGCAAGCCATTCTTGATGCCTACCAGTTTCGCCATGCCTGCAAGGCGTATGACCCGGCCCGCAAGATCAGCGACGACGATTTCCGCTTCATTCTGGAAACGGGGCGGCTGTCGCCCAGCTCCTTTGGCCTGGAGCCTTGGCGCTTTGTGGTCGTGCAAGAGCCGCAAACGCGCGCGCTCATCCGCGACATGGCCTGGGGCGCGCGCGAAAAGGTCATGGAGTGCAGCCACTTTGTCGTCATCCTCGCGCGCCAGCCCGCCATGCTCTCGCCCGATGGCGACTATTTGCCGCGCTTCATGCGCGAAGTGCAGCATTTGCCAGAAGAGGCGGTGCAGATGCGCCTGCGCTTTTTCCGCAATTTCAGCGAGAAAGACTTTGAGCTGGCCGGCCACCCGCGCGCTTTTTACGACTGGGCCTGCAAGCAAACCTACATCGCCCTGGGCAACATGCTCACGGCGGCGGCCATGATTGGCGTGGATTCCACCGCCATCGAAGGCTTTCCGCTGGAGGCCATGAACAGCGCGCTGGCCGGGCGCGGCCTGTATGACCCGGCCCAGTTCAAGCTGAGCGTGATGGCCGCCTTTGGCTACCGCCTGAACGCCCCGCAGCCCAAGACGCGCCAGCGCCTGCAAGACGTGGTGCAGTGGGCGTGAAAGCCGCGCCAGCGCGCGCCTGCGCTGGCCGTTCGTGAAATCCGTAATCGATTTCACCGGTGCGATAGCTAAAATCTTCAAGCGCGCTGCAAGCCGCCCGCAGAGGCGGCTGCGCGCACAGGAGACACATCATGCCGGCCACCCCCCGAATCACCCCCAACACCTTCCGTGCCGCGCCCCATGCGCCCGCCCGCCGCGCGCTGCTGGCAGGCGCTTTGGCCCTGGCCCTGCCGGGGCTGCCTGGGGTCCGCCCCGCGCGGGCCGCTGCGCCCCCGCCTGCCATTCAGTGGACGCTCGCCGCTGGCTACGGCCCCGGCGTTTTCATGACCGACAACCTCCGGCAATTTGCCGTCCGCCTGAGCGAAAGCAGCCAGGGCCGCCTTCAGGTGCAAGTGCAGGCGCTGGGCCAGCCCCACAGCATGGCCGACATCCGCAAGGCCACGGGCGAAGGCGCCATCACCGGCGGCCAGGTGCTGGGCAGCGCCATGAGCGCCGAATTTCCCATTGCGGGCATTGACAGCCAGCCCTTTCTCACGGCCTCGCCCCAGGACGCCCGCCGTCTGTGGAAATACCAAAAGCCCGTGCTTGAGAAAGCTTTCGCGGACCGTGGCCTGAAGCTGCTTTACGCCGTGCCCTGGCCCGGCCAGGGGCTGTATGCCGTCAGTCCCCTGAACATCGGCGCCGACCTGCGCGGCCTGCGCATGCGCACCTACAACATGACCACCGACTTGCTTGCCCAATACGCGGGCGCGCAAGCGCTGGATTTGCCCAGCGGCCCCGCCCTGGAGCAGGCGCTGCAAAGCGGCGGCGTGGATCTCATGCTGACTTCCGGCGCCACAGGCGTTGAGATGAGCGCCTGGCGGCGCTTCAAATACTTCTACGACCTGCGGGCCTACTACCCCAAAACGCTGGTTTTCGTCAGCGCCCGGGCCTTCAACGCGCTGGATGAGGCCCTGAAAAACCTCGTGCTCCAAGCCGCCCGCGCCGCTGAAGACAGCGGCTGGACGCAAAGCGAAAACCAGTCCCGGCAAGCCCTGCAAACCCTGCAGCGCAATGGCATGGAAGTGCTGGCCGCGCCCCCCGGCCTGAAGCTTTTTTTCGACCGCTTTGGCGAGCGCTACGCCATAGACTGGCTCAAGCAAGCAGGCGGCAGCGAAGCCAGCCTGGTTTTCGCCCCCTACCACGCCAACAAGTGAGCGGCAGCGGGCGCCAGCGCGCGAAAGCCGCCAGCTTTGGGTCAGCGTTTGGGCTTGCCTGCGCGCCTTGCGCCCATCCTGATGCGCTGCCGCGCGCGGCCGAGGTTTTGGAAACCTGCTCTAAGCTCGGCGCCAGCTCAAGGAGGCTGTGAATATGGAATCCATTCCCAAAACCGCTCTGGTCGTGGGCGCCACGGGGGCCGTGGGCCGCGAGCTGGTGCGGCAGATGTGCGAGATGCGGCCCGATTACGGGCGGGTGATTGCCTGGGTGCGCAAGCCGCTGAATTACCGCCACGCCAAGCTGTTTGTTGAAGAAATTGACTTCGACCACATGGACGCGCTGCCGCCCGAGCAGGTGCATGACATTTACTGCGCCCTGGGCACGACGCTGAAGCAGGCGGGCAGCGAGGAAGCCTTTTTGCAAGTGGATGTGGAATACCCCAAGGCGCTGGCCCAATGGGGCCGCAAGGCGGGCGCGCGCTGCTTCGTGCTGGTTTCCGCGCCCGACGCCAGCCGCAGCTCCAAGCACTTTTACTTGCGCGCCAAGGCCAAGGCTGAAAAGGCGGTGCGGGCGGCCGGTTTTCGCAGCCTGGTGATTGCGCGCGCGCCGCTGATTGACGCGCAGCGCCAGGACTTTCGCTGGACGGAGCTGCTGGGCATTGCCGCCTTTGGCCTGTTTGGCCGCCTGCTGCCAGGCAAGTACGACAAGTACCGCCCCATGTCCGCCGGGGCCATTGCGCAGGCCATTCTGGCGGCCACGCAGGAGCCGCGGCCCGGCGAGCAGGTGGTGTATCCCTACGAGTTCTTCCTGCCGCCGCGCGCCGATGACAACGCAGACGACGATGACGAGGCCGTGATGGGATGAAGCGGATGGAAAGAACAATGGAGAAAGCGCCAAATCAGCTCCTGAATCAATAGCTACAGGTCCTAGATGAATAAGCGCAGAACCTATTTCTAGCCCGCCTGAATTTGCTCCTCTTTCTGATATGAAACCCCATGCCGCCCAGCCGGGCGGCTGCAAAGGCTGACCGATGAATCTGGATTACGACACGCTCAGCATCATGCTGTTCGCGCTCTTTGTGGGCCTGCTGGCCGCTGGCGTGCCGCTGGCGGTGACGCTGGGGCTGGCGGGCACGGCGGTGGTGGCGCTGGCCGACCTGGGGCTGTCTTCGGTGCCGCTGAACGTGTACAGCAGCGTCTCCAAATACCCGCTGCTGGCCATTCCGATGTTCGTGCTGGCGGGCATCATTTTCGAGCGCGCGGGCATCGCTGGCTCGATGGTGCGGCTGGCTTCGGCCATCGTCGGCCCGCGCCGGGGCGGGCTGGCCGTGACCACCATTTTGGTGGCGATGGTGCTGGGCGGCATTTCCGGCTCCGGCCCCGCCGCCTCATCCGCCGTGGGGGCGGTAATGATTCCGCAGATGCTGCGGGCGGGCTACCCGCGCGGCTACGCGGCCTCGGTGGTGGCGGCGGGCGCTTCCACCGACATTCTCATTCCGCCTTCCATTGCTTTTGTCATCTACAGCATGCTGGTGCCCGCCGCTGGCGTGCCCGCGCTTTTTGCCGCCGGCCTGCTGCCGGGCGTGCTGGCAGGCGTGGCGCTGATGGCCGGCGCGGTGTGGCTGGCGCGCGCGGGGCGGCTGGGCAACGAGCAGGACCTGCCCCGCCCGCCGTTCTGGAAAAGCCTGCGCGAAGCCATCTGGGCGCTGATGGCGCCCGTCATCATTCTGGGCAGCCTGCGCACCGGCGTGGTCACGCCCACGGAAGCGGCCGTGCTGGCCGTCACCTACGGGCTGCTGGTGGGCGTGCTGGTTTACAAGTCGCTCAACTGGCGCGCCATTTATGAAGTGCTGGTGGAGTCATGCGAAGTTTCCGCTGTCATCCTCACCATCCTGGCGCTGGCCTCGGTGTTTGCCGTGGCGAGCAACGCGCTGGGCACCTTCGAGCACATGGCGGCCTTTCTGGTGCGCTCGGTTTCGTCTGAAACCGCGATGCTGCTGGCCATCAACGTCATCTTGCTGCTGGCGGGCATGTTCATCGACGGCATTTCCATCTTCTTCATCTTCCTGCCGCTGTTTTTGCCCATCATGGCCCACTTCGGCTGGGACCCGGTGTGGTTCGGCGTGCTGATGACGCTCAACATCGCCCTCGGCCAGTTTCACCCGCCCGTGGGCCTGAACCTGGTGGTGACTTGCAAGCTGGCCAATGCCTCCATGGAATCCACCACCCGCTGGGCCTTCGCCCTGGCGCTGTTCATGCTGGCCGTGCTGCTGCTGTGCACCTTCGTGCCCGCCGTGTCGCTGTGGCTGCCGAAGGCGCTGGGGTATTGAGGAGTCTTGCTCCGGAAAAAGGAGCGAATCCAAGAATCAAAACGCGGCGCTTGCGCAGGCGCAGACTGGAGAAGCTGCTATTGAAGAAGGAGCGGGCCAGGGCCGCGCGCAGGCGCGGCGTTGATGGCGGCGCTTTGGGCGCTTGCGGCCCCTTCAAACCCGGCTGATCGTGCGGCCCGAAAAGCCGAAGGCCAGCGTCAGCAGCAGGCACAGCCAGCAGAAGGTGGCCCAGGGCAGGTAGTCGAGCACGGGCACGCCCAGCGCGTGGCTGATGAACACGCCGCACACGCCCCAGGGCACCAGCGGGTTGATGACAGTGCCTGCGTCTTCCACCGTGCGGGCGATGTTGCGCGGGTGCAGGCCCAGCCGCTCGTAAACGGGCTTGAAGGTGTGTCCGGCCAGCAGCAGGCTCAGGTATTGCTCGCCAATCAGCACGTTCACGCCCAGCGAGGTGGCGGCCACGCTGAAGGTGGCGCGCCCGGCCGTTGTCAGCATGTGGCTGATGCCCGCCAGCAGCGCGGGCAGCACGCCCAGCGCGTTCAGCAGCCCGCCCAGGCTCAATGCCAGGATCACGATGGTCTGCGTGAAAAACATGCTCTCGATGCCGCCGCGCGAAAGCAGCCGCCCCACATCGCCCAGCTCCAGCCCTTCGGGCGGGTGGTAGCCCTTGAAGAAAAAGCCGCCCAGCTCGCCCAGCGCCGGCCCGCCGCTGGCGTAAGTGATGAGCAGCGCCACGGCAATGGTGATGCTGATGGCGTAAATCGTGCTCACCCGCCGCAGCGCCAGCGCCACCAGCGCCACAAAGGGCAGCAGCGCCCAGCCGCTGATCAGGCCGCTGGCGGCCAGTTGCTGCTGAAAGAGCTGCACGCCCGCCAGGCCGCCTTCGCCCACTTGCGCAGGCAGCAGCCACAAAAGCAGCGCCGTGAGCAGCCAGGCGGGCGCCGTGGTGTAGCTCATGTTGCGGATGTGCTCGAACAAATCGATGCCGACGATGGAGGCGGCAATGGCCGTGGTGTCGGACAGCGGCGACATCTTGTCGCCGAAAAACGCGCCCGAAACCACGGCCCCGGCCACGATGGCCGGCTGCGCCCCCAGCGCCTGCCCCATGCCCATGAAGGCCACGCCCAGCGTGGCGCAAGTGGTCAGGCTGCTGCCAATGGCAATGCCCACCACGGAAGTGAGCACGAAGGCCGACACGTAAAACAGCCCCGGCGCAATCGCCCCCAGCCCGTAGTACATGAGCGTGGGAATGGCGCCCGACATCATCAGCGCCGACACCAGCAGCCCGATGAAGAAAAACAGGTAAATCGCGCCAATGCCCGACATCACCCCGCCGGCCATGCCGCGCTGCATGTCGGCAAAAGCCAGCCCCTTGAGCCGCCCCAGCGCCAGCAGCGCGCACAGCACGAGGATGATGGACACGTGCGGCGCCCAGCCAAAGCCGATCATGGTCACGCCCATCACGGCAATGCAGGCGGCGGCAAGCAGCGCCGCTTCGGCGGGCTGCATTTCAAGCAGGGGTTTGGCGTTCATTGTTTTTGCAAAAGTGTGGAAGCTGTATCCAGCCGCCAAGCATAGTAGGGTGGCAGTGGCGGCCGCAGCTTTTGGGGCCGACTTTATTTGCTCCTTCATCCATAGCATGAGGTCTTAGTGGAATGTGCGCAAGGCAGGTTTAAAGCCCGCCTGAATTTGCTCCTGTTTTTGATAAAAAACGCGCCACGGCAATCCAGCCCGCCCGGCTGCCCGCGCGGCAGGCGGGGCATGGCCTACCATGCCTTGCATGAGCGATGAAGCATTGACCCTTTTTCTGCCCTGCGCGGCAGGCGTGCAAGACTTTCTGGCCGATGAAGTGCACGGCCTGACCGGCCTGGCCGGGCAAGACCTGCTGATCGAGCGCGGCGGCGTTTACGCGCGCGGCCGCTGGCGCGACGTGATGCGGCTGAACCTGCACAGCCGCCTGGCGCAGCGCGTGCTGCTGGAGCTGGCCCACGCGCCGTGCGAAAGCGAAGACGCGCTCTACGCGCTGGCGCGGCGCGTGCCCTGGGAAGACTGGTTTGGCACGCGCCACACCTTCCGCGTGGACGTCACCGCGCGCGGCAGCGCCTTCAAAAGCCTGCAATTTGCCGCCCTGCGCGTCAAAGACGCCGTTGCCGACCGCTTTCGCGAGCGCAGCGGCGCGCGCCCCAGCGTGCAAACGCAGCAGCCCGACGTGCGCATTCACCTGCACCTGGACGGCGCACACGCCAGCTTGCTGCTGGACACCAGCGGCGAGCCGCTTTTCAAACGCGGCTGGCGGCAAGACAAAGGCGACGCCCCGCTCAAGGAAACCCTGGCCGCCGCCATGCTGGCCGCCAGCGGCTGGTGGCAGCCCGCCCGGCGTGCAGTCGCCGCGCAACCGCTGTATGACCCCTGCTGCGGCAGCGGCACCATCGTCATCGAAGCGGCGCAACTGGCGCTGGGCCTGCCGCCCGGCGGCCAGCGGCGCTTCGCCTTCGAGCGCCTGCCGCTTTTCAAACGCGACGAATGGCAAGCCATGAAAGACGAAGCCGAAGCCGCCGCCCGGCCCGCGCCCGCCGCGCCGCGCATCTTCGGCAGCGACGTGTCGCACCGCATGGTGGACTTCGCCCAGCGCAACGCCGAACGCGCCGGCGTGGCGCAAGCCGTGCAACTGCGCGGCGGCGACGCGCTCCAGCGCCAGCCGCCTTGCGCCGGGCCGGGTCTCATCCTCATGAACCCGCCCTACGGCGAGCGCATCGCCGTCGCCGGCAAAGCTGGCGCCGGAAAAGAAACGGGCTGGAAAACAGGCCAGGGGCGCGAAACCTTCCAAACCGCCACCTTGCGCCGGGGCGATGAAAACAGCCCCGGCCAAGAAAGCGCCCACGACTTCTTCGAGCAACTCAGCCAGCACTGGAAAACCCACTTTGGCGGCTGGACCGCTTGGCTGCTCACGCCCGACGCCCGCCTGAGCGCGCGCCTGCGCCTGAAAGAAAGCCGCCGCGTGCCCCTGTTCAACGGCCCCATCGAATGCCGCCTGCTGCGCTTTGAACTCACTGCCCGCCGCCCGGCCAGCGCCCCCGGCCCCGCCGCATGAACCTGGTCATCGACACCAACTGGGCGCTGGACCTGCTGCTGTTTGACGAACCCGCCGCCGCCAGCGTGCGCGCCGCCTTGCAAACCGGGCAAGCGCGCTGGCTGGCCACGCAAAGCATGCGCAGCGAACTGGCCCGCGTGCTCACCTACGCCGCCTTGCAAAAGCAGCTGGCCGCCCGCCACTGCGCCGCCGAACAAGTGCTGGCCGCCTTCGACAACCTGGCCCGCCTGCTGCCCGCCGCCCCGCGCGCGCCCGTGCTGTGCAGCGACGCCGACGACCAGCCCTTCATCGACTTGGCCCTGGCCCACCAGGCCACGCTGCTGACCAAAGACCGCCGCGTGCTCGCCACTGCCCGCCGCCTGGCTCCGCTGGGCGCGCGCGTGGCGCAGCGGTGGAATGCGGTGAATGAAGCGCGAGGCCAAACGGCAAACAAATGCTTCCATTCGCAACAAATCTTGAAAAGCGGCGGCGCCTGACTGCCTGCCCGCATGCGGCGTCCAGCGCCCGCCTTCCCCCAGTGCGCATGCCCTGACAGGCGCCGTGCGCGCAGCTTTGCGTCATGCCGGAACCAGGGTAAGTATGTAGCTGTATGCATGCACAGCCTGGTAACCGCACTAGCTTGCCATGCCGGCAGGAGAAGTCATCCAATCGGCTGCTTCAACTCTCTTGAACTTTCACGAAAGGAAACATCATGGCAGGCGGAAAAGGTGGATCGGGCGGCGCGGGTGGCGCTGGCGGCGGACGTGGCGCAGGCGGCAGCCGTGGCGCGGGCCGTGGACATTCTTCCGGTCATTCTTCGGGCGCCAGCCGGGGCAAGGCGGCCCGGTCGGCATCAAGGACGGCGGCGCGCAGCCCGGCTTCGCGAATCGGCGCTGCTTTTTCGCACGTGGCCAGCGCCGTCAAGGCCGCATTCAATTCAGTTGCGGACAGAGTTGCGCCCAAAGGCTCCTTTGCTGGCAGCCTGCTGGGGCGGCTTGCCACCAGGCTGGGGGTTCCCAGTTCCGTTGTTCACAGCCGGTTTGCCGATGTCGCCTACACCGCGCTGACCGCTGCCAGCCCGGCGTTGGCGCTGGCTGACGGTCTGGCCAGCACCCAAAAGAGCTCGTTCGCTGGCGCCTTTTCCACAGGCGTAGCGCAATTGGCGGCCAGCAAAGGACTGCCCGGCTTTGCCGCCAGGGCGCTGGGCGATCTGGCGGCAGGCCAGCTGTCGCGCGCCCAAACGGGCCTGTCGCGCGGCGCGCTGGATGTGGCGCGCTCCATTCAGGAAGGCTTCGGCAGCGTGTTGCATGACGCCACGCGCTCCCTGGGCCAAAGCTTTGCCAGCCACGTGGCTTCCAAGGTGGAAAGCGCCGTGCCCGGCGCCACCCAGGGGCTGGCCCGCGCAGGCACATCCGTCTGGCGCGCGGCCATGAAAGACGGCATGGAGCAAGTCCTTGGCAAGCAAGGGCGGCAGACCATGCAGGAAGAGCTTCCCATCCTGTTTGGCAACAGCGACATGAACCAGGTCACGCAAGCCCTGGCAGGCACGGGCGTGCCTGAAAACGACAAGGAGGCCCAGGCCATCAATGACCCGAATGCCTATGTTCAGCAGGAAATCGAACGCTTCCTGAGCGAGTTCATCGCGCAAATGGATGCCGCACTGCGCTGAGCACGGCCTCGTCTTCTGTCCCCCGCACACAAGCCCCGCTGGCGCTGCATGGCCCGGCGGGGCTTGCCGGTTTCCGGGCCGGCGCAACCGGGTCGCCAGGCGGGAGGAAAGAAGGTTCTTGCTACTTCATCAATAGCAAACTTTTCCGGTAAATAAAGCGACACAAGGCGTTTTTCATGCCGTTGATTTGCTCCTTTTCTTGATGCAAGGCGGCAAACGGCTTCTCCTGCAAATGGCCGGGTTCATTCGCCGCTTGCGCCGTGCGCGGGCTGTTGCTGGCATGGCCTCTCAATAGAATCGCCCGCCCATGAGCCTGCTTCTAGTCATGCTGCCGCCTGGCCCGCCGGGCGTTTATGCCTACGTCACCTCGCAAGACGGCCTGACGGTGGCCCGCCACGGCAGCGGCGTGGCCGCCACGCTGCTGCCGCCAGCCGGGCGCGGCGTGGAGGTGGTGGCCATCGCGCCTGCTGCGCGGCTGGCCTGGCAGCGCGTGGCCTTGCCCAAGGGCGTCGGCCCCGGATCGGCCCGCTTGCGCCCCGCGCTGGAAGGGTTGCTGGAAGACCGTTTGCTGGAAGACGCGGCGCGCCTGCATTTCGCGCTGGAGCCTTCGGCGCGCGGCGGCGGCGGCGAGTGCTGGGTGGCGCTGTGCGACCGCGCCTGGCTCAAGGCGCATTTGAGCGCGCTGGAAGCGGCGCAGCGCCCCGTCAGCCGCATCGTGCCCGAGGCCGCGCCGCAAGACGGCCCTGTTTCGCTGCTGATCACCGGCACGGCAGACCAGCCCCAGGCGCTGATCACGGGCGAGGGCGTGGAAGCTGGCGTGCAGGCGCTGCCTTTCACACCCGCCGCCCTGGCGCTGCTGCCGCAGGACGATGCGGGCCGCTTGCCTGAAGACGCCGCCGTGCAGGCCGAGCCGCTGAACTACAACGTTGTCGAATTTGCCGAAAGCGCCACCGTCAGCGTGCCGCGCGACACCATGACCGCCGTGTTCACCGTCCGCGCCGAAGCGCGCGAGCGCGAAGCCGCCCACCGCGCCTTTGCCGCCAAAATGAATGCCTTTTCCCGCC
>ERZ773008.340-NODE-340-length-33455-cov-3.852126_pt1 | contig 33455 bp, 26 predicted proteins | sample MGYA00580664_ERZ773008 | MGnify/ENA primary metagenome ERZ773008 (study PRJEB29015, sample SAMEA2738016) | human oral metagenome | biome: human oral; feature: human-associated habitat; material: dental | place: China | collected 2048 ...
AGGTGCGTCTGGCCACTTTTGAGCTGAAGAATCGCGGCTACAACATCGATGCCGTCGACGGCGCGATGAACCGCCTGGAGGCCGCTTTCGTCAACCGTGATCGTGCGGATTCCGTCGCAGCCGAGGGTGAGGCGGCCTGGTACGACCGCGTCGCCGACCGGGCGACCACTCTGTACCCCAGGCTCCAGCGGCCGCGGGGCGAGCGCTTCGCCCACCCGGAGTCGGGGCGCGGCTACAGGATGGACGAGGTCGACGACCTGCTGCGGTAGCGGCCATTGGGCGCGCGGCTTCGCGAGCAGCCTCCACCTGGTGGGGGCGCGCTGAGGAGCGCGGCCGCACCGGCGCGCACGGTCGGGGCGCCCCCGCGGGCGCGCCCTAGTCCTCAGCGACCACACGGGCCGTCGTCGCGGTGATGCCCAGGGTCCCGATGCTCCACGCCGCGTGGAGCGCGCCGACGGGGGTGTCGGCCTCGACGACGAGTGCCGCCGTTATCGGCGCGGTCGCGGTGAGGGTCCCGCCCGAGGCGGGCAGGTCGAGCGTCTGGGGGGTTCCGGGGCTGAGGTGGACGGTCTGCCCGCCGACGCCGGCATCGACTGGCTCCGCCCCGGTGGCCAGCAGAGTGAGCCGGGCACGGACGGCATCGACGCCGGAGGGCGTGTCAACCGATGTGGCGCGCAGGGGATCGGCTGCGAGTTGGGCGGTGACCAGGGCGGTCACGTCGTTGGCCCCGGGCACGGAGGCGCGCGTCACCGGGGAGGCCGGTGAGACGACGGAGCGCGACACCCATGCGTGCGCGGGATCGGTCCACGGCGCACCGATGCGGGCGGAGGCCACCTGCGCGACGACGGGACGGTCGGAGGCGATGGAGAGCGCGACGGGCTCTTTGGAGCGCGTCATCCCGTCGAGGGGGATGTCGATGGCGGTGCGCCCGTCGACGGTGACGTCCCCAGCGGGCAGTGGCGCCGATCCGGAGTCGTCGTGGACGGTGACGGACACCGAGGCGGCCTCGGCCGACGGCACGGCGATGCGCAGGGAGGAGCCCGCGTCCGCCTCGATCCCCGGGATCACGGTGGTCGTGGAGGGGCGCACGGACGGGCTCCACGAGGCGCCCTGCGGGATCTCCCCGTCCATGACGGAGGTCTGGGCCCACGCCGCGACCCCTCCCGCGTCCGCGCTCACGCGCACGGCCAGGTTCGTCTCGTCGGGGAACCACCCCGCCAGCAGCACGGACACGGACTTCCCCGCTGGCACACGCACCTGCTGGGCGCCCTCGCCGATCTTCCCGGATCCGCCGTAGCCCTCGATGGAGGCCGTGGAGGCCGTGGCCGAGGGGTTGGCCAGTGCGAGGACGACGTCGGAGCCGGAGGTCGTGGCCCCGGCGGCGAGCCACTGCTCGGACATGGGGGTCGAGCAGCCCGTCACCGACAGGCCGGCGAGCTCGCCCCCTCCCTGCCCGGCGACGACGAAGGCCGACGGGATGGGTGTCCCGGCGCCGGTCCCCGACTCGGTGACCGTGGCGGGCGCGGGGGCCAGGGGCGCGGCGCTGGTGGTGGACCAGGCGCCCCCGGGGGCGCTCTGATCGGTCTTGAAGGGGTTGGTGACGCCGGGAGGGCAGGCGAGGGTGACGGAGCTGGGCGCCACGTCCAGGGGGGCCGTGGGCACGGACTCGGTCCGCGGGGCGGGCGCCCACGCCTGCGCCGAGGCCACCAGGCCGACGCAGGCGGCGCCTGCCGCCAGGGCGGCCAGCGGAGCGGGGGGTCTTGTCATGACCGCCTCCTCAACGGCACGGATCCGGCTGCGGCGACCACCAGCGCGAGGCCGCTGACGGCCCACCACGGGTAGGTCCACCAGGCGCGGTGCACGATGGTGAGCCGCCCGGCGCCGGCCAGGGCGAAGCTCTGGCTCCAGCCGTCGGCGCTGGCCACGGGATCCAGGGAGCGCCCGTCCAGGGTGGCCCGCCATCCGCTGTCAGCGCGTTCGGCCAATGCGACGGTGGGGCCGCTCGCCTCGACGGCGCCGTCGGTCGTGAGGTTGGTGGAGCCGGCGTTCGCCCATCCGCCGCCAGTGGCCAGGATCCGCACCCGCGCGCTCTGCGCGCCGTCCGGGCGCAGGCGCCACACGGCCCCGGCGTCGGTGTCGCCCACTTTCTCCAGCCCCGGCGCGCGCGCGAGGCCCTGGGCGATGTCGTCGCCCCCGGGAGCGCCCAGGGGTACCAGGATCGTGTCGATCCCGTGGTCGGCCAGGGCGGCCGCAGTGGCCTCGTCAGGGTAGACGACCAGGGTGAGCGCCAGGCCGGCCAGCGACGCGGTCGCCGGGTCGCCGATGGCCCCCTGCTGGGCGGTGGCGCGCGAGCGGGCGAGGGCGAGGGCGCGGGTGAGGGGGCTGGCCTCGGTCATCGCCCTGCCGTTGCCCCGCCAGATCTGGGCGGTCAGGGTGTCCGACGGGCTGCCGGTGAGGACGAGGATCCGCCCGGCGCGGGCCGACAGGGCGGCCTGCGCGCTCACAGCGGGCACCAGCGGCGAGCGCACGGCGTGGACGTGCTCGTCGAGGGACATCGTGTAGGTGGAGGCGCCGGCGAAGGCGCTCTCCTGGGCCGAGCGCTCCCACGCGCCGCCCGCGATGGCCAGCAGCGGGACCAGGCAGGCCGCCAGCGCCAGCCGGCGTGGCGCCATCGGGTTGTCACGGCAGAAATTGAAAGCAAATGACATGGGCGGATACTCCTTTGCGCACAATGCAAGCGATTCTTGTTGAATTGCCAGGCTCCATTCAGGAATCACGGCCCCGTTCCGGAAATTCTTGCGGCGCGCCTCCTGACAAAAATCACCCGCAAACCAAAGGCTTTACAGGCAATGACAGCCAGCTCTTCAGGAAAAGAACTTTTCGACACCTTCACGCGCCACGCGGCGGCGTGGACCGGCGCAGGCCAGGCATCTGGCGCTGTTCAGATTGACAGGCAGCGCCTGCACATTGGCGCGCGCTGCGCCTCGCCCGCGATAGACAGCGGCACGGTAGCCGCCCAGAGTTTTGGCGGCGGACTGCTGGCCTGCGCGATGCAGGGGCAGCTGCGCCAGAGCATCACGCGCCACAACCGGCAAGACGAGAAATACGCCCCCTGCCTGGGCCTGAACGCGCAGCTGGCAGGCGGCTTTTCATGGGTGGACGGGTGCGGGCGGCGGCACGATAGCGGCGCACAGGGCAAGGTATGGAGCCAGAACGGCCCGATCCAGTGGCGGCAAAGCACCCTGCTGGCGGGCGCGGTCTCGCAATGCCATGTTGCGGCCAGCGCCGCCTTGCTGGAGCGCTGGCTGGCCGATGCGCCCGGCAGCATGGCGGCGCGGCGCATCGAGGGCTACCTGCTGGCCCGCCATCAGGCGGAGGGTTACCGGGCCAGCCGCCTGTCAGGCTTTGTCACGCGCGCGGCCATACGGCTTCAGGCGCTGCTGACCACGCAGCCGCCCGCGCTGGCGCAGCGCCTGCAAATCGAGGGGCTGGCGCTGGCGATACTGGGTGCGTGGCTGGACATGCCGCATGAAAGGCCGGCAGGCGGGCCGCAGGGCCGCCATCGCCGCGCGGTGCATGACGCCATCGACCTCATCCGCGCCCATCCGGCGGATGACTTTTCCATCAGCGCGCTGGCGCGGCGCGTGGGCCTGAACGAGTGCTATCTCAAAAGCGGTTTTCGCGAATGCACGGGCATGGGCATTGCCGCCTACGTGCGCCAGCAGCGCATGGAGCAGGCGCTGGCGCTGCTGGAGCAGGGCTGCCAGCCGGTGCATGAGGTAGCGCGCCACGTGGGCTACCGCAACAAAAGCCACTTCGCCCGCGCCTTCCGCCTGGCGCACGGCTGCCTGCCTTCGCAGGTGCGGCCCGGCGGCGGGGAAGACGTGCCAGAGCCGCCAGAACCCGGCGGAGCGCCCGGCTAGGCGCCCCGGCGCTTCATGGCAAGCCAGCGCAGGCTGTTGGCAGACGGGCAAGGGTATCTTGCTCCCTTGTCAATAGCATGAGGTCCTGGCAGTACGGGCGCAGAAGGCGTTTTTCTTGGCTTGAATCCGCTTCTCTTTTTGGAGCTGCTGCACCTCTTTCAGGCTCGCGCGCGCCGCGCCTGCACGGCTTCGGCCAGCACGTTGATGAGCGCCTCGGAATCGTCCCAGCCCAGGCAGGCGTCGGTGATGCTCTGGCCGTATTCGAGGGTGGCGGGGTCGTCCTGGCCGGGAATGAATTTCTGCGCGCCGGCGCGCAGGTTGCTTTCCAGCATCACGCCGCTGATGCGGCGCGAGCCTGCGCTGATCTGGCGGGCCAGGTCGTGCGCCACATCCAGCTGCTTTTCGTACTGCTTGCTGCTGTTGGCGTGGCTGCAATCGACCATGAGCGTTTCGGGCAGGCCGGCGGCGGCCAGCTGCTGGCAGGCGGCCTGCACGCTGGCGTCGTCGTAGTTGGGCTGCTTGCCGCCGCGCAGGATGAGGTGGCAGTCGGGGTTGCCCTGGGTGTGCACGATGGCGACCTGCCCGCTCTTGCCTACGGAGAGAAAGTGGTGCCCGCGCGAGGCGGCCTGCACGGCGTCGATGGCGATTTTCACGTTGCCGTCAGTGCCGTTTTTGAAGCCGATGGGCGCCGAAAGGCCGCTGGCCAGCTCGCGGTGCACCTGGCTTTCGGTGGTGCGCGCGCCAATGGCGCCCCAGCTGATGAGATCGCCAATGTATTGCGGCGAAATCACGTCCAGAAACTCGCTGGCGGCGGGCACGCCCAGGCGGTTGATGTCCAGCAGCAGCTGGCGCGCAATGCGCAGGCCCTCGTCGATGCGGCAGCTCTCGTCCAGATACGGGTCGTTGATCAGCCCTTTCCAGCCGACGGTGGTGCGCGGCTTTTCAAAGTACACGCGCATCACGATTTCCAGCGCGCCAGCGTGGCGCTCGCGCAGCGGCTGGAGGCGGCGGGCATAGTCCAGCGCGGCGGCGGGGTCGTGAATGGAGCAGGGGCCGATGACCACGAGCAGCCGGTCATCCGCGCCCCGCATGATGCGGCGCGTGCGCTCGCGCGTGGCGGCCACCAGGGTTTCGGCGTGCGTGCCGTTGATGGGAAAAAAGCGGATCAGGTGTTCGGGCGGGGGCAGCATGGCAATGTCCTTGATGCGTTCGTCGTCAGTCGGGCCGGTTTTCTCGTAGGGCAAACGCCAGGACGGGGCATTACGGGGCATCGTGGTTCTCCTTGCAAAACGTGAATGGATGGAATGGACATGAAAAAACCGCCGGGCTTGTGAGGCTCCGGCGGTTTCGGGTGAATGTGATCGGGAAGCTTTGCGGCGCGCTTTCAGCAACAGGCCAGCCTCTCGTCCGCCGGGGACAGAGAAAACCAGAACCAAAACCAGAAAGCGCGGCTGAAAGTCATAGGCGGCGGACTCTAGCACACCGGCGGCAGCCCCCTGCCCTGCTCATGGCCAGACGCTGAACAGGGGCCGGGAGGCAAAGAGCCAAGGGCTGGCAGAAGAAAAGGACAGGGTCGAATTCGCTCTTGTATCCATAGCATCAGGTCCTAGTGGAATGAGCGCAGGCGCCTATTTTCGGGCTGCTCAATTTGCTCTCTTTTTCTGCATTGATTCGAAGCGCCCGAAGCAGCGCTTTTCGCGCTCACGGGCGGACTTTGAGCAAGCTCTTGCGCGCCGCAAGTCAGCGGAACAGCCCTTCCACCCTGGGATCGGTCTGCACGTCGATTTCTTCGGAGAGCATGAGGGTGTAGGACGCCTCGTCCATGAGCTTTTGCGAGGTTTTGGCGGAGCCTTCCAGGTTCACGGCCACCACCATCACGCGCGTGCCCAGGCCGTTGAGCTTGCGAATGAGCGGCACGAAGTCCGAATCGCCCGAGACGAGCACCACCACATCCAGGTTCTTGTGCGCGGCCAGGTCATAGGCTTCCAGCGCCATCCAGACGTCGATGCCTTTTTCTTCGGGCGGATCCAGCGCCTCGTTCATGGGGTGATAGTGCGCCACGATGCTGGAGTGCATCAGGATCTGGTCCTGAAAGCGGTCCACTTCCAGTTGCTTGACCGGGTCTTTCATGGCCTGCACGGATTTGAGCGAAAAGCGGCCCCTGAAAAAGTGTGCTTCGGTGATTTTGCAAAGGTCGGCGTTGCCGTCCGTTTCCAGCCTGGCCACGCGCGCGCGAATGAAGTCGTGCAGTCCGTCTATCGAAAGGTAGCTGCTGCGCTCATGGCGGTGTTTGTAATGGTTGCTGATGCGCCAGAAAAAGGTGCCGTCGTAAAAAATGCCAATACGGATCATGGAGCTTGGTTTGGTTTTCATCTCTTTTGGGGTTTGCCCGGTTTATGGTTTGGAATGAGCCAGAAAAACCAAGGCCGGGAAATTCACATTCCCGGCCTTGAATGAATATTTTCCCTGCGGATTATTCAGCGCGGTAATTCGGCGCTTCCTTGGTGATTTGCACGTCATGCACGTGCGATTCACGAATGCCGGCGGCGGTGATTTGCACGAATTCGGCCTTTTCGCGCATTTCCTCAATGGTGGCGCAGCCGCAGTAGCCCATGCTGGCGCGCAGGCCGCCGGCCATTTGGTAAATGATGGCGACCACGCTGCCTTTGTAGGGCACGCGGCCTTCAATGCCTTCGGGCACGAGCTTGTCGGCGTTGGGGTTGCCGGTGCTGCTTTCCTGAAAGTAGCGGTCGGCACTGCCTTGCTGCATGGCGCCAATGCTGCCCATGCCCCGGTAGCTTTTGTAGCTGCGGCCCTGAAAGAGCACGATTTCGCCCGGCGCTTCTTCGGTGCCGGCGAACACGCCGCCCATCATCACGGCATGCGCGCCAGCGGCCAGGGCCTTGGCGATGTCGCCGCTGTAGCGCACGCCGCCATCGGCGATGAGGGGCACGCCCGTGCCTTTGAGCGCCGTGGCCACGCTGTCGATGGCCGTGATTTGCGGCACGCCCACGCCCGCAATCACGCGCGTGGTGCAGATGCTGCCCGGGCCGATGCCGACTTTCACGCCATCCGCGCCCGCCTCGGCCAGCGCGCGGGCGGCGGCGCCGGTGGCGATGTTGCCGCCAATCACATCGACTTGCGGCCAGTTGTTCTTGACCCAGCGCACGCGCTCGATCACGCCCTTGCTGTGGCCGTGGGCGGTATCGACCACGATGGCGTCCACGCCGGCTTTGACCAGCGCTTCCACGCGCTCTTCGGTGCCTGCGCCCACGCCCACGGCGGCGCCCACGCGCAGGCGGCCCGAAGCATCACGCGCGGCATTGGGGAAGGTGGTTTGCTTGGTGATGTCCTTGACGGTGATCAGGCCCTTGAGTTCAAAGGCGTCATTGACCACCAGCAAGCGCTCCAGGCGGTGCTTGTTGAGCAGCTGCTTGGCCTCTTCCAGCGTGGCGCCTTCGCGCACGGTGATGAGGCGCTCGCGCGGCGTCATGATCTCGCGCACGGGCATGTCGTAGCGGGTTTCAAAGCGCAAATCGCGCCCGGTGACGATGCCCACGACCTTGCCGTGGTCCACCACCGGAAAGCCGCTCACGCCCAGCTCGTGCGACAGGTCGCTGACTTGCCGCACGGTGTGCTCGGGCGTGATGACCACCGGATCGCGCAGCACGCCCGATTCATGGCGCTTGACTTTGGCCACTTGCGCGGCTTGCTCCTGCGCCGTGAGGTTTTTGTGAACGATGCCCATGCCGCCTTCTTGCGCCATGGCAATGGCCAGGCGCGCTTCCGTCACCGTATCCATCGCGGCGGACAGCAGCGGCAGATTCAGGCGGATGTTGCGGGTGAACTGGGTGGAGAGATTGGCGTCCTTGGGCAGGACCTGGGAGAAAGCTGGCACCAACAACACATCGTCGAAGGTGAGCGCATTGCCGATCAGGCGCATGGGGTATGGCTCCGCAAAAAATGAATTCTACTTGCGGCCTCCAAGCACACGCATGCAGCACGCGCATGCCGCCAGATTCAGCCCGTTTCTGCGCATTACGGCACATTTGCCCCGCTAAACGGGCATTGGCGCGCGGCCAGGCGCGACGCACAATAAGCGCCTTCATTGACCCAGAGCCTTGCAGCCCCATGAAACTCACCGTCCGCGCCCTTGCCGCCGCCTCCTTCGCTGCCCTTGCCGTGGCGGCCAGCCTTCCGGCCCATGCCCAATACCAGTGGATTGACGGCAGCGGCCGCCGCGTTTTCAGCGACCAGCCGCCGCCGCCCGGCACGCCGCAGAAAAACATACTCAAGCAGCCCGCCGCCCGCCCCGCTGCGCCCGCCCCGGCGGCGGACGAAGCCGAAAGCAGCGCCGCCGATAGCACGGCCGCCCCAGCCGCTGCGCCCCAGGCATCCACACCCCAGGCCGCTGCGCCAGCAGCGCAAGACAAGGCGCTACAGGAAAAGCTGAAAAAAGCCGAAGCCGAAGAAGCCGCCAAGAAGAAGGCGGAAGCCGACCGGCTGGCCGCCCAGAAGGCCGAAAACTGCAAGCGCGCCATCTCGGCCAAAGCCCTGCTGGATTCAGGCCAGCGCATCATGCAATCAGACGGAAAAGGCGGGCGCTCCTTCATGAGTCCCGAACAGCGCGCCGCCGAAACCAAGCGCATCGAAGAAGTCATGCGCAACGACTGCAATTGAGCGCCTGTTCAGCACCTGTTCAAAGCGCCCGCGCTTGCATGCCAACCGCCTCTCGCAGGCGGTTTGTTTTTGCAGATGACGGCTGCCTGCGCGGCAGATGCGCGGAGCAAACGAAGCAGAATTTATTTGCCTTTTTGCTTCTTGATCAATAGCAATATCTCGGCGCAGATAAAGCGCAATCCCCATTTTTGGCTGCCTGAATTTGCTTCCTGTTTAATAGCAAGCCAGCTTCGAAGAGGCCGTCCCGCCTCCCTCAGACCATCCCCCCGCATGAAAAACCCAGAACTGCTGCTGCCCGCCGGCAGCCTTGAAAAAATGCGCGCCGCCTATGACTTTGGCGCCGACGCCGTTTATGCCGGCCAGCCGCGCTACAGCTTGCGCGCGCGCAACAACGAATTCCGGCTGGAACAGCTGGCCCAGGGCATCGCCGAGGCGCACGCGCGCGGCAAAAAATTCTTTGTCACCAGCAACCTTTATGCGCACAACGACAAGGTGCGCAGCTACCTGCGCGATCTGGAGCCTGTGATTGCGCTGGGGCCGGACGCGCTCATCATGGCCGACCCCGGCCTGATCATGCAGGTGCGCGAGAAGTGGCCGCACGTGCCCATCCATTTGAGCGTGCAGGCCAACACCACCAACTGGGCCGCCGTGCGCTTTTGGCAAAGCGTGGGCGTGGCGCGCATCATCCTCTCGCGCGAACTCAGCCTGAAAGAAGTGGAGCAGATTCGCCAGGCCTGCCCCGGCATGGAGCTGGAAGTGTTTGTGCACGGCGCGCTGTGCATGGCCTACTCGGGCCGCTGCCTGCTTTCGGGCTACTTCAACCGGCGCGACCCCAACCAGGGCACCTGCACCAACGCCTGCCGCTGGAACTACGCCACGCACGAGGCCGACGTGGACCCCAACACCGGCGAAGCCCTGGCGCAAGGCGCGCGCCTGGCGGATTTCAGCTTCGCCAGCGAGCAAGAGCGCGCCGAAAAAGCCGCCAATGAAGCCGTGCATGACGGCGCCATGCCAAGCGCCACCGGCCAGCAGCGCCATCCCAAAGCCGACAAGGTCTATCTCATCGAAGAAGAAGGCCGCCCCGGCCAGCTCATGCCCATCATGGAAGACGAGCACGGCACCTACATCATGAACAGCAAGGACTTGCGCGCGGTTGAACTGGTAGAGCGCCTGTGCCGCATTGGCGTGGACTCGCTCAAGATCGAAGGCCGCACCAAAAGCCTGTATTACGTGGCTCGCACCGCGCAGGTGTACCGCCGCGCCATTGACGACGCCGTGGCGGGCCGCCCCTTCAACCCCGCCCTCATCACCGAGCTGGAGGGCCTGGCCAACCGGGGCTACACCAGCGGCTTTCTGGAGCGCCACCCCATTCAGAGCTACCAAAACTACGAAACCGGCCACTCCACCTCTACCCGCAGCCAGTTCGTGGGCGAAGTGCGCGCCTGCGCGGACGGCTGGGCCGAAGTGGAAACCAAAAACCGCTTCGCCGTGGGCGACCTGATCGAAATCATCCACCCCGCCGGCAACCGCACCTGCCGCCTGGCGGCCATGAAAAACGCCGAAGGCCAGAGCCTGCAAGTGGCCAGCGGCAGCCCCTTGCGCGTGTGGATTCCGATGGACGGCCCGGCCGATGGCGCGCTGATTGCCCGCGTATTCGAGCCGCAGGCCGCGTGAATCCGGTTGTGGCTGATGGGCGTTGCGATGCCTTCAGATGCTGTCCGCCATCTGGCCGTGAGAGGCGAAAGCGCAGAAATCGGAATGGGGCAGCAAAGCGCAAACTGAAAACGGAGCTTGCGGCCCGCTGAGAATTTGCAAGGCCCACGAGGACCCGAGTCCGCGCTTTTGTGCCCCTGGGCAGAGGGCAAACAGGTTCCAGACGGCTCCCGCCCGTCAGATTACATCAAAAAAAAGAGCAAATCTGGAGGGTGAAAAGTGCCGCCTGGCGCAGTTTCCACTAGGACATCATGCTATGAATCAAGGAGCAAAATAACGCAGAGCGCTGAACCCTGCGAAGCGCCCATTCCGGCCAGCTTTTTTGCGCCTTGCTGGCGGAGACCAAACAGGTTTTCAGTCCTGCCGGGGTGAAACGCGGGCGACTTCGGAAATGCCGACCACGCCAAAAAACAGGGCGATCAGGCGGTTGAGGTTGGTGAAGGCAACTTTTTTTTCCTGTGCCTGAAGATCGGCCGCCCAGTTGAGCAGCATGCCGGCGGCGGCGAAATCCACGCGCAGCACGAAGCGGCAGTTCAGCTCGACGTAGCGGGCATCGCCGAGGCGCTCGCGGATGGGGGCGAGGATGGCCGTGGGGTCGTCCAGGATTTCGCCGCTGAGCTGGGCGCGCAGGTGGCCTTCGATGAGCTGCACGTCTTCTTGCGGGGCGTGCGTGTCCTGCGCGGCTGCGGCAGGTTCTCCGCCCAGCTCGGCCAGGATGGTTTCGCCTTCGGGCGTCATGGCCGTGTAGTGGCAGCGAGGGGCTTGCCAGGCAGGCGGGGAAACTTCGTAGGTGACGCAGTAATTGAGCGCCACAAGGTCGAATTCATCCATTTCCCCCATCAGGCGCAGCAGAGCCAGGCGCGCTGTCCACCACTGCGTGTCGGTGTTGCGGTCTTCGTTGGGGGTTTTTTCGGCCAGGATGTCCAGCAGTGCTTCCGTACCGAGGAATTTGATGCGGTCGCCGCTGTCGGCCCAGCGGTGCAGCTGCTCTGTCAGGGCTGGCAGGGCATCAGGGTTGATGCTTTTGAGCGAGCGCCAGTCGATGCGCCAAGGCGGCGTGTTGCGCTTGATGGCGCCTGCCAGCGCGGCCATGGATTGCACGCTGAGCGTGGCGGGCGCAGCCCATTGGGCCAGCGCCGCGCGCACATTTTTCGGACTGGCATGGCGGGCCATTTGCGCCAGCTTTTCAGGCGTGAGCATGCCCCACTGCGGGGCCGAGCGGCCAAAGCGGCTGGCAAATTCAATGGCGGTTTCGTCGAATTTGGCTTGCTGCGCCGTGGCGCGGTAGAGGTCGAACAGGCATAGCCAAGTGTCTTCATGATCCTGACGCGGGCCGCCTTCGGCAATCAGCGCGCGCAGGCTTTCTTCGGCTCCGGCGGCGTCACCATTGGCGAAGCGGATGGCGCTTTCTTCCAGCTCCGCGTCTTGCGGCATTTCGGCGGAGACTTCCACGTTGAAGTCGCCCATGATGCCGAAGGTGTAGGCGTCGCGGTCTTCTCCTGTGGCGTGCGGAACGTGCTCGTGAGGGGCGTCAGCATGGGTGGGCGGCTCTTCCGCTTTGGTGGCGGGGGCATCCACCAGGGTGTCGTGCTCATCTTCCATTGAAGGCGGAACCACTTCGACCACGCCTTCCGGCAAATGGGACATGGGCACGGTGGCGGCGAAAGCCGTGTTTTCGACGGCGGGCGGAGCATGGGGCGCGGGTTCGGGAGGAGGCGCCTGGGGTTCGGGCGCAGCGTCGTTGCGGGGTTTCTTGAACCAGGCCTGCGCCATCTGTTCTTCGATCTGGTCGATCTTTCTTTCCAGCGTGCGGGCGCGGTGAGGCCGGACGGCGTCAGGAGGAGCGCTGTTCAGGTAGCTGGATGGGCCTGCGTCTGAACTGGAGCTCTTGTTTTTGGCCACTTCGCCACGGCGGATTTTGCGCAGCGTTTCGAACTCGTCGCGGCGCGAGGCGTCGTTGCGGCGCTTGCGCTCGATCATGTCCTTGAGCGCCTGCCGCGTGTCGGACGCATCCTGCCGGGAATCCAGCTGGTCCAGATCTGACCAGCCGGTGGCCGAGTTCTTGACGAACTTGGCCATCCGCGAGAGCAGGCCGCTGGGAGAGGTGTTCTTGCTCATGGGCGCATTATGCGAACGGGCGCGGGTGGCCAGCCGGACGCTTACTCGCCAAACATTTTTTGCTTGAGTTCGCGCCGCTGCTGCGCTTCCAGTGAGAGCGTGGCCGTGGGGCGCGCCAACAGGCGGCCCACGCCGATAGGCTCGCCGGTTTCATCGCAATAACCGTATTCGCCCATGTCAATGCGGGCAATGGACTGCTCGATTTTTTTGAGCAGCTTGCGCTCGCGGTCGCGCGTGCGCAGCTCCAGGGCGTGTTCTTCCTCGATGGTGGCGCGATCGGCCGGATCGGGCACAACAATGGTGTCTTCGCGCAGGTGCTCAGTGGTTTCGTCGGCGTTTTCCAGGATGCCGTTTCTCAAGCCAACAAGCTTGTGGCGGAAAAAGGCCATCTGCGCTTCGTTCATGTACTCGTCATCGGGCATGGCAAGCACCTCGGCGTCGGTCAGCTCTTGAGCGGGCTTGTTTTTCCAGTTGTCGGCCAGGCGCGGATCTTTCTTGATCAGGGTCGCGGCGGCAGGCTTGGCAGCGGGGGGAGGCAATGTCTTTTTGTGGGCCGTGGACGTTTTGGCCCTGGACTTGACCGTTGCCTGCGCGGGCGGCGTTTGCCGGGTGCTGGCGGCCTTGGAAGCAGTTTTTCCAGCCGTGGTTTTCATGAGGCACTTCTCCCTTGGTTGGAGCCTGGCGCAGGGGCCGGGCGAAAAAATAGGCGGGCGATTGTATAGAGCGTGTCTGGCCCCGAAGCCGGGTTCAGACCAGGCATTGCGACAGCCCTTGTTCAAAGATGTCGCGCGGCAGGTCGATGCCGATGAACACCATCTTGCTGACGCGCTTTTCGCCTTCAGCCCAGGCCGGACCCAGGTCGCTGCCCATGAGCTGGTGCACGCCCTGGAAGATGACTTTGCGCTGCACGTCCTTCATCCACAGCACGCCCTTGTAGCGCAGCATCTTGGGGCCGTAGATATTGACGATGGCGCCCAGAAAGTCTTCCAGCCGGGCCGGGTCAAAGGCGCGTTCGGTGCGGAAGACGAAGCTTTTCACGTCGTCGTCATGCGCGTGGTGGTGCGCGTGATGGTGGTGATGCCCGTGCTGGCAGTGGCCATGCGCGTGGTCGCAGCCTTCGTGGCCATGGTCATGGTGGCCGTGACCGTGTTCATGGGCGTGGCCGTGCTCTTCTTCCTTGAGAAAGTCCGGGTCGATGTCCAGCCGCGTGTTCAGGTTGAAGCCGCGCAGATCCAGCACACTTTTAAGCGGCGCCTGCCCGAAGTGCGTGACGTGCTGCCCCGCGCGCGGGTTCATGCGCGCCAGACGGTGTTGCAGCGCGGCCAGCTCGTTGCCCGACACCAGATCGGCCTTGCTGATGAAGATCTGGTCGGCAAAGCCCACCTGGCGGCGCGCTTCCTGGCGCTCATCGAGCTGCTGCATGGCGTGCTTGGCATCGACCAGGGTCACGATGGCGTCCAGCAGATATTGCTCGGCCACTTCGTCGTCCATGAAAAAAGTCTGCGCCACGGGGCCAGGGTCGGCCAGGCCGGTGGTTTCGATGATCACGCGCTCGAAGTCGAGCGCGCCGCTGCGCTTGCGGGCGGCCAGATCGGCCAGGGTGGCGCGCAAGTCTTCGCGGATGGTGCAGCACACGCAGCCGTTGTTCATCTGAACGATCTGCTCTTTGTCGTCGCTCACCAGAATGTCGTTGTCGATGTTCTCCTCGCCAAACTCGTTTTCGATGACGGCAATCTTCTGCCCGTGCGCCTCGGTCAGCACGCGCCGCAGCAGCGTGGTTTTGCCGGAGCCGAGAAAGCCGGTGAGGATGGTGGCGGGAATGAGGGACATTGGATGCACAAGGGCCGGTTTGAAAGGGCGCGGAGTGTACCGCCGCATTTGCGGGCCTGCCTGGCGGTTCGGCATGCCTTGAAACCATGTTTGCAAACGGTTAATACGGCGACAGGGTTTCTATTGTTTCGATAGCAACGAATCCAGCAACCACAGGCGCAAGCGGCGAATCGGCTTTCTGGCATTGACGAAACGCAACAAGAAGAAATCTGGTTTGCAATACCATTCACAGCTCATCTCTTATAGAGGAGTTGCAAGATGAAACCTTTTCAGACCATTGCCCAATCCATCGGCCTGGCGGCTCTGCTGGCTTTTGGCGCAGCCGCGCAAGCGGCGGATGTGGCGCTCACCCCGAATGAAATGGCGTTCAAGGACGGCCGCGCCGTGCTGGACGACAACAGCGAATTCACCACCAAAACCATCCGCGTCACCATCGAGCCAAACAAGAAGCTGGAGCCGCACGGCCCGAAAGAAGGCTATTTCTTCGTGACCGTCATCAGCGGCACGCTGGAGCTGGGCTTTGGCAAGACGTATGACGAGGCCAAGCTCAAAACCCTGCCGCCCGGCAGCATCTTCACCCACCCGGCCGGGCAGCTGCACTTCGCCAAAACGGGCAAAGACCCCGTGGTGCTGCAAATCACCGTGATCAAGCCCAAGGGCAGCGCCGACAAAAGCGAGCACTGAGCCAGCAGGCGCATTTCCCGCTGTTTCACACGCCATTCGTTTCTTCCTTTCGTTCTTCCGGCTGCCCTCCTTATCAGGACGGGCGGCCTTTTTTCCGCCCAATAGCTGTCATGAGAGCTGTCATGAAACCTTTCATCCCACACCCGCACGCCCTGGCTGCCGCCTCGGCGCTGGCCCTGGCCGCGCTGTGCACCAGCGCCGCCGCGCAAACATCCGCTTCCAGCGCGCCCAAGAAAGACAAGGCAGCCCCCGCGCTGCCAGCCGTGCTCGTCACGGACAAGCAGGAGACCATCGCTGGCCAGGTCAGCGTGGACACGCGCGCTCCCGCCGTGGCCCCGCGCATGACCGACGGCGCTTCGCTGCTCAAGGAAATTCCCAACATGGGCGTGGTGCGCAAGGGCCAGCAGGCGGGCGATCCGGTCTTTCGCGGCCTGGGCGGCTCGCGCCTGGCCATCACCGCCAATGACCAGTTCCTCTACGGCGGCTGCGGCATCCGCATGGACACGCCCACTTCCTACATCAACCCGCAGGCGTATGACGAACTCGTCGTCACCAAAGGCCCGCAAACCGTGCTCAAAGGCCCCGGCCTGGTGGCTGGCGCGGTGGAATTCGTGCGCCACCCGCGCGTGTACGACAAATTCAGCACCGAGTTCGACGGCGCCCTGTCGCTGGGCAGCTTTGGCTATGTAGACGCTTTTGGCGACTTCGCTGCAGGCAACCCCCTCGTTTCCCTGCGCGCCATCGCCACGCGGGGCAGAAGCGACGACTACAAAGACGGCGACGGCAACGAAGTGCGCTCCTGGTACACGCGCAAGAGCGGCTCGCTCAACCTGGCCGTCACGCCCACCCGCCATTTGCGCTTTGAACTCTTTGCCGACGCCAACCGCAGCAAGGCCAAATTTGCCAGCCTGCAACTGGACTCGGGCAAGACCGACCGCAACTCCTACGGCGCCAAAGCCGAAATCAGCGACATCAACCCCTTGCTGCAAAAGCTCAGCTTCGAAACCGGCTACAGCCACCAGGACATCATCATGGGCCGCCAGTTCCGGGGCCTGCTGGCGGGCGGCAATCCGGACCGCATCACCCGCAACGCCAAGGCCAGCGCCGAACTCGCCTGGGGCGCCAACCGCACCACGGCCGGCCTGGACTGGTACGCCGACGAGCACCGCGCCCGCCGCGCCTACACCAACCTGGCCCGCAGCCGCAGTGAAACCTCCAACAACATCGGCGTCTTCCTTGAAAACCGCATGAACCTGGGCGAAGACCGCGCCTGGGTCGCCGGCCTGCGCCGCGACCGCACACGCGCCACCACCTACCCCGGCTTCTGGTACGGGCCAAACGCCAAACAGCGCAAAAACCGCTACAACCTCACGGCCGCCTTCACCCGCTTTGAATTCGGCCCGCGTCCCTGGCATCACTACGTGGGCCTGGGCTACACCCAGCGCGCCCCCGACTTCTGGGAACGCAACCGCAACCGCGACATCAAGCCCGAGAAAAGCCTCCAGCTTGATGTGGGCACCCGCTACACCGAAGGCAACTTGCGCCTGAACGGCTCGGCCTTCATCAACCGCATCAATGACTACATCCTCATCTACAAGAACAACCCGCGCCTCAACGACCTGGCGGCCAACTCCTTTGCCCGCAACATCAGCGCCATGCGCTACGGCTTTGAAGCCAGCGCCGACTACGCGCTGCCCGCCAACTTCAAAGTGGGCGGCGACCTGGCCTGGACCTGGGGCCGCAACCAGACCGACCACCGCCCCCTGGGGCAAATCCCCCCGCTGGAGCTGCGCCTGCGCGCCGGCTACGAAACCCAGCAGGCATCGCTCATCGGCGTGATGCGCGCCGCCGCGCGGCAAAACCGCGTCAGCGTGGGCGACGGCAACGTCAATGGCGTCGACATCGCTCCCACCCCCGGCTTTGCCGTCTTTGGCGTGCACGGCCACTGGCGTTTCAACCAGCACGCTCGGCTGAACTTCGGCATCGACAACATCTTTGACCGCACCTACGCCGAGCACCTCACCAAAGCCGTGCAAACGCCCGAGTTCTACAACGGCCTGGGCCTGAACCCCAACGCCGGCTCCACCACCCGCATCAACGAACCCGGCCGCTCCTTCTGGGTGCGGCTGGACATCAAGTTCTGAACCCGCAGGCGGCGAAAAATCAAGGGGCAGAATTTGCTCCTTGATTCATAGCAAACTTTCCCGTGAATGCTGCGACAAGGCCCGTTTGAAGGGCCTTTTTTCTGCTCCTCTTTCTGTAGATTCCCTGCAATCAGTCTCTCATCACCGGCAATCCTGAATCTGGCGCCGGCCAGCCTGCCTGGAAATGGTGTGCAATGCTTCATGGTGCGAAACGGACAAGGCCGGACCTGGACGATGCCCTGGATTTTTGTTCACACGACAGAGAAAATGCCGGAGAAGCCCAGTTTTTTTGATGATGAAAAGGCCATGGCAAAAAGTACCAATATTGCCTCCAATATCAACCAGAAAATAATCCGCGCAGCGGTCGAAAAATAGCCGCCAACCGTGAAGGCCAGAGCTTTTCGATTATGGGCGGGGTCTGCCGGGCAAAACGTATTCCAGCAATGAAAACTGGCAGAAAACCATTGGCTGGCAATATCAACGGAGCGAAGAAAACAGGACGGACAGATGACAACCAGAAGATGCATGGTCATGGCTTTCTGCCTTGCGGGGCTGCATGGCTGTGACATGACGAATAGGGAAACCAATCCTGGAAGCGCCGAAATGAAAGTGGCAAAAACTGGCGATGGAAAAATCCGGAACGAGCTTGACCCCATCGTCAAGCGTTTTCCCATGCTGAAAAACGCAAAATCCATCCAATGGACGAGCGGGGTAATGGGAGATCCGGCCATGCCGGGGCCGTCCCTTTACTGGATAGATGCAGTGATCCGGCCAGACGCTGCATTGCTTGAAAAAATCGGCCAACTGGAAGGCCTTGCCCATGCACAGCCGCCGGGTGACACGCACCCGGCCATCCAGCGCCTGATCCCTGAAGGGCGCTATCAGACATCGCCGGAGCTTGACGGACTTTTCACACATGGAACATGGCTGTGCCATGCCTACTTCGAGCCGTCACAAAACCTTGTGCTGCTACTTGCCAAGGGGCAATAGCAGAGCAAAAGCAGAGCCAGTGTGCAGAGCAAAAATCGAAACCATGAAACGGACTGACTTGGGCTGATCCTCCTGAGCAAGCGCACGCGTTGGATGCCGTGCTGATTGCCGCGCCGGGTTCGGCCAAGAACAATCGCTCCGCTAACCATGCGGCGGCTGGCGAGCACAGCGGGCCGCCCCACCGCATCATCCACGCCCATGCCCACTCCACTTCCCGCCACACTGGCCCAGGCCCTGGCCCAAGCCGCCGCCAGCGGCCTGCCGCGCCCGGAAGCGCACATGCTGCTGCTGCACGCGCTGGGCCGCCCCGCGCACGAGCGCGCCTGGCTGCTGGCGCACGACAGTGACGCACTGCCCGCAGAGCAGGCCCGCCGCTTCGCCAGCCTGTGCCAGCGCCGCGCGGCGGGCGAGCCAGTGGCATACCTCACGGGCCGCAAAGCGTTCTACGGACTAGAGCTGCAAGTGGACGCGCGCGTTCTCGACCCGCGTGACGACACCGAAACACTGGTGGACTGGGCGCTTTCGCTCCTGCCAGCCCAAACCCCTTCCCGCCCCTTGCGCGCGCTGGACCTGGGCACGGGCAGCGGCGCCATCGCCCTGGCCCTGGCCAGCCAGCGCCCGCAAGCCGACATCTGGGCCAGCGACGCCAGCGCTGACGCCCTGGCCGTGGCCGCCGCCAACGCCCAGCGCCTGGCCCTGCGCCTGAACCTGCGGCAAGGCGACTGGCTGCGCGCCGTGGCTGACGCGCCCGCGTTTGACCTCATCGTCAGCAACCCCCCCTACATCGCCGAGGGCGACGCCCACCTGCCCGCGCTGGCGCACGAGCCGCGCCTGGCCCTGACCAGCGGCGCGGATGGGCTGGACGCCATCCACGCCATCATCCACGCCATCGCCCGCGCCGCGCCCGCGCGCGCCCATCTGCGCCCCGGCGGCTGGCTGCTGCTGGAGCACGGCCACAACCAGGCCCCCGCCGTGCGCGCGCTGCTGGCCGCCGCAGGCTTTGCCCGCGTGCAATCGCGCCGCGACCTGGCAGGCATCGAGCGATGCAGCGGCGGGCAATGGCCAGGCAACAAGCCGTCATGAGCGCGAAACGCAGCGGGCGGCTGATTGCCGCCAGGCGCGGGCCGGACGGCTCAAGCAAGTCTTTCAGCTGAGCAAAGCCTGCCCGGCTGCCTCAAAAACAGGAGCAAATTCAAGAAGTCAGAATACCTGCTCTGCGCTTATTTCACTAGGACAGTGTGCTATGAATAAAAGAGCTATAGAAGCCTCTCCTCGCCGCTTATTCAATGCAGCACCTCTCACTGCCCGCTCTTTCTCTTTCCACGGCCCCAAACTGCAGGAAATGCGGCACAGCGGCAACCCGTGTTCGCACTCTTTGCGCCAAGGCTTGGGGCGATGATGGGATATGGGACGGAATTTCAGAAACGGCAGCAACCGCAAAAACCGCGTCAGAACCCGGCTTCGGAAAGCGATGCGCGCAGCGGTTTGCTGTTGCAGCGCCCGCCTCGGAAAAGCGCAGTCTCGGGCGTTCGTGGGCGTTGCATATCCTTGAAAGGCCCATTTCGGTCGGCGCCATGCCTGAAAACTGAAAATCCGGAATAGCCGCGCCGAAAATCTGCCATTCATCCGCCGCTATTTATCCGCCGCTATTTATCCGCCGCTTTCGTGCTGCCGCTCACGCGGCCCCATCGGTTTGATGTTTATCAATCCGGCTGCGAGGCAATTCTTTACAATTGCGTCAAAAAGCTGCCAGCCGAGCGGCCGTCCACGATGAAAACCGCGTCAGGCCCCTGCGTTTCATGGGGCCGTTTTTTCATTGGTGGATTTCTGATGCGTTCCCTCCATTCTCCTTTCTGGCGTTTTTCCGCCCTGGCCTGCGGCATTTTTCTTTTGTTGGGCCAGGCTGCTGCGCAGCAGGCGCAGCGGGCGCAGGAAAAAGACAAAGAAAAAGTCCCGAACCTGCCTGAAGTCACCGTCACGGGCACCAGCATGGCGACGGATTTGCAGACTTATCCCGGTTCCGTTTCCGTCGTGACGCCGCAGCAATTAAGCACGTCCAGCACGGTAATCAGCGTTCTGCGCAATATGCCGGGCGTTTCCGTTGGCAATGACATGGGGCGTGGTCTGGGTGAATCTTTTTATATTCGCGGCTTTGGCTACCAGTCGGAAAGCCGCATCATCATCATGCAAGACGGCGTGCGGCGCTCGCTGAGCATGTATTCCAACCATATTTCCTCTTTCCGCTCCGATCCTGATTTGCTCAAGCGCGTGGAAGTGGTTAAAGGCGCTTCGTCCATTCAATATGGCGGCGGCGCGATTGGCGGCGTGGTGGACATGGGCATGAAAACCGCCGAAGATTTTGTGCAGGAAGGCAAGGACAGGGGTTTTGCCGCCAAGTTGCGTTATGAGCACAACAATTACCGCGAGGGCTATTTGGCCGGAGCTTTCGCGCCCAAGGACCAGCCTTTTGAATTCATGGCCTATGGCAAGAAAGGCAGGCGCGGCGATCAGGAAATGTCGCGTGTTTGGGGCCATATCAACGGTCAGCCCGCCCGCAAGGTGCCCACGGACGAAGACACGACGGTGGCCTATCTGCAAGGCGGCTTCAAAATCACGCCGGAGCAGAAAATTTCGCTTTCCTATTTTGATTACGGAATGGATGTAGAAACCGTCTGGCAAAACCTGTATCACACCAGTCCGAACAGCACGACTGGCCCGGTGATCGGGAAGCTCAAACAGCAGGACTGGATAGCGAAATACACATTCAAGCCCGCCGCCAACCCGTGGATTGATTTGACAGCTACGGCCTTTCATTCCAGGGGCAGCTATGACCGGCATTTCACCATCACCCCCAGCCGCTACAAAAATGAAGACCAGCGTTATGGATTTCGCTTCAAGAACATCTCCCATTTCGAGACCGGCCGCGTCGGGCATCGCCTGCTGCTGGGCGTGGATTATGAAAAACGCAATGAGAATGCCCTTTTCGTGCGCAATGGCGTGACGGATGAGTTCGGTTCCATGCCCAATACTTATATTGATTCGGGCATCTACGGGCATCTTGAATCTTCATTCATGAATGGCGGCTTGACCTTGCAAGTGGGCGGGCGTTATGACCGCTATGAACGCAAGGTAGACAAATATGACTATTCGGCCAAGAAATCACATTTTTCTCCGCGCGTGGGTCTGAGCGTGCGCGTGGCTGATGGACTGTATTTGCTGGGCAACTGGTCTGAAGCTTTTCGCGCGCCTACGCCGCATGAAACGCACTCGGCCGGGGCCATTAATCCGCATCATTACCTTATTCCCAACACCGGACTGAAGCCGGAAACCGCGCGCGAAACCGAAATCGGTTTTTCATGGACGAAAAATGGCCTTTGGGCGGCAAATGATTCGCTGGAAACCAAGCTGATGCTGTTCAGCGGCCGCGTCAAGAACCTGATTTCGCTGGAACTCGTGCGCCCGAATGAAAAGCCGCCGGAAAGCGAGTCGTATGCCATGTATCTGAATACAGACAGCGTCAAGCGACACGGCCTTGAATGGACAGGCACATATCAACAAGCCTGGGGCAATGTGGGGCTGGGCTATTCGCGCATCCGCCAGACCGACCGCGCCACGGGGCGCAACGTGCCTGGCGCTTTCGCCGACAAGCTCAACCTGCACGGTCACTGGCAGGCGGCGCCGGGCCTGCTGCTGGGCCTGAATGTGAACCATTGGTTCAAGCCCAAGCAGAACCCGGAATCCTTCGTGTCGCAAGGCCGGCGCTACTGGTATGTGCGCAAGGCGTTCACCGTTGTCGATCTGGATGCGCGCTGGCAGCCGCGCCCCTGGGCAAGCGGCCCCTTCGGGCGCGACATGGAAGTGACGTTCGGCATCAAGAACGTGTTTGATGCTTCCTACATGAACGCCTTTGTTGCTGAAACATCCCAGCGCGTGGGCAAGGGCCGCAATATCTATGTGGGCTTGAGCACCCGCTTCTGACGCGCAGCCCGGCTGCTTTGCAGGCCGTCCGGCGCTCCCTATCCAGGCTGCCGGGCGGCCTGTTTCTGCTTCTATAAAAAGAGCAACCTTTCAAGGCTCTGCCAGGACATCAGCTGATTTGAGTGCCTTGAATCCGCTCCTGTTTCAGAAGCAATCTGCGCCTATCTACACGCTGGCGATATGCTGCGCGCCTTTTGCCGCCTGGCCCTTGCCCATGATGATTGCCCTGAACCAGCTGCCCCCCGGCGCGTGGCGCCACGTGCGAGGCGTGCTGACCGATATTGACGACACGCTGACGACCGATGGCGCCATCACGCCCGATGCGCTGGCTGCGCTTGAGGCGCTGCGCGCGGCGGGGCTGCCGGTCATCGCCATCACGGGCCGCCCGGCGGGCTGGAGCGAGCCGTTCGCGCGCACGTGGCCGCTGAGCGCCATCGTGGCGGAAAACGGCGCGGTGGCGCTGGCACGGCAGGGCAGCGCGCTGCGCAAGTGGTATTTCGAGCCGGATGCCGTGCGCCGCCAGGCCAACTACGCGCGCCTGCAAGCGGTGGCCGCGCGCGTGCTGCGCGAAGTGCCGCTGGCGCGGCTGGCGCAAGACAGCGCGGGGCGCGAGACGGACATTGCCATTGACCACGGCGAGTTCACGCATCTGCCGCCCGCCGCCATTGAGCAGGCCGCCGCGCTGATGCGGGCCGAGGGGCTGACGGCCACGGTCAGCAGTATTCACATCAATGGCTGGATTGGCGGGCATGACAAGCTGGCCGGGGCGCACTGGATCGTGCAGCTGCTGCTGGGCCGCCGCCTGGCAGACGAAATGGCGCACTGGGTGTACGTGGGCGATTCCACGAACGACCAGCGCATGTTCCAGCACTTTCCCAACAGCGTGGGCGTGGCCAACGTGGCGCGCTTTGCGCCGCACATGGAGCACTTGCCGCGCTACGTGGCGCAGGGCGAGCGCGGCGCGGGCTTCGCGCAGGCGGCGCAGGCAGTGCTGCAAGGGCGCGGCTGACCATGCCGGAGGCGGCGGGCAGGCTCCATGCGCATGCAAGATGCGCCCAGATGCGCGCGCAAGAGCGGGCCGCCCGGCTCTTTTCATGTGCGCTGACACGGTTTTATGTGCAGTAAAACCATTTGTCACACAAGGTACACTTGGCCGTTTGCGACCAGGAATTGATTGCGGATTGCCATGAAGGCGGGCAATCCATTGTTGAACGTTACAGGCCATGACTCATCGCTCCACGGTTCTCATCGTCACCCCCGAGCAGACGCGCTCGGTGCAAGTCAATACGCGCCTGCTGTTGTCCATGCGTCCGCTGCTGATGGGGCTGGGCGCCGTCATCGTGGCCTTGCTGGGCGCGCTGGCCGCCATCGGCTGGGGCTACTGGGGCCAGCGGCAGGCGCAAAGCGAGCGCCATCAGCAGGCGCAGGTTGAACATCAGCAGTTGCTGGAAGAACGCGCCCGCGAAATCGAGGCGCTGCGCCAGCAGCTGGAGCAGGCGCGGGACACCCAGTCCGCCGAAATGGCCGCCAAGGCCGCCGAGGTGGACGCCAAGCTGGCCGAGCTGAAAAAGTCCGAGCACATGCTGGCCGAACTGCGCGAATACCTGAAAGCGCGCGGCGTGAACGTCAAGCCCGTCTCCGTCGAGCCGCCCAGGGGCAAGCCCAACAAGGCGGCGGGCGGCCCCGTTTCAAGCCGCGAAGTGCGCCAGGCCCCTGGCCGCCAGGCGGCGGTGGAAGACGCGGGCGACTTGCTGCAAGTGCTGCAATCCGTGCCGCTGGGCATGCCGCACAACGGCCCCATCAGCTCTCGTTTTGGCAACCGCTCCAACCCTTTCACGGGAAAAGGCAGCGAATTCCACGGCGGGCTGGACCTGAAGGGCAGCACGGGCCAGCCCATCCGCGTCACGGCCAAAGGCAAGGTCCACTTCGCGGGCGTGCAGTCCGGCTACGGCAATGTCGTGATGGTGGACCATGCGCACGGCTACAGCACTGTTTATGCCCACCTTTCCAAAATCAGCGTGAAAGCCGGGCAGCACGTGGAAGCGGGCAGCGTCATCGGCCAGCTGGGTTCCACGGGCCGCTCCACCGGCCCGCACCTGCATTACGAGGTGCAGAGCAAGGGCCAGCGCATTGACCCGGAGCAGTTCCTCTCGCTCAACGCGCCCGTCAGAAAGCAGCTTGAAAAGCCCGCCTCCGAGGCCGTGCCCTGAAGCGGCGGCCCCGCCTTTTTCCAGCCGCTCATCCCAGTCTGTTTTTCCCGCCCTTTCCTTTTTTCTCCCAAGCAAGGCAGCAGCATCATGTTCGGTTCCGGCAAAGACAAAAACACCCCCGCGCCTTTCAGCGCCAGCAAGCAGATTGACACCGTGATTGCCGAGCAGTGCACGCTCGAAGGCGATCTCACGGCGCAAAACTCCATCAAGCTCGATGGCCGCATCCACGGCACGCTGCGCTGCGAGGGCAGCGCCGTCATTGGCGAGACGGGGCTGGTCAAAGGCGATGTCTATGCCTCCGATCTGCTGGTGCTGGGCCGGCTCGAAGGCAACGTTCACGCAGGCCGCCTGCATTTGCAGTCCACCGCGCAAATTCAGGGCAACATCGAAGCCGAAACCCTGCAAGTGGACCCGGGCGCGCGCTATCAGGGCAGCGTCACCATGCGCGTTCCCAACGCCGCCTCTACGCCCCTGCTGCCTGGCAGCGAGAGCGCCACGGCCAAGGCGTGAGCGGCCACCGCATTCTTCGCCAGCGCCCTCCGGGGCGCTTTTTCATGCCCGCCGCCTGCCAATCTGCCCGCAAGGGCCTCTCGCGCAAGACGGGCGCAAGGAATAAGAACCGGCTCGAAGCCTGCCCGTGAGTGCAAAAAGCGCAGCCCCGGGCGCTTTGCCGCGTTTCAGCCCCAAAGGTTTCAGCTCCGGCTCCGGCGGCCCGCTCTGGCGCGCCCGTGCTACAGGAAGGAGCCTGCCAGGACATATCGAAACAGGAGCAAATTCAGGCCACCAGAAATGCCGTCTTGCGCAAATTCCACTAGGACTTCATGCTATGAATAAAAGAGCGAAACAAGGCCGCGCAGGCTGCAAGGCGCAGGCCGCCCGGAGCCGCGCTTTTTGCACTCACGGGCAGGCTTTGGGCCGGTTTTCAGGCCAGTGCCTGGCGCATGGCGGCGATGGTTTGGGCGTAGTCGCTCTGGCCGAAGATGGCGCTGCCGGCCACGAAGGTGTCGGCCCCGGCGTCGGCCACACGGCGGATGTTGGCGGGCTTGATGCCGCCATCGACTTGCAGGCGGATGTCGCGGCCTGATTGCTCGATGCGGCGGCGCGCCTGTTCGGTTTTGCGCAGGGCGCTGTCGATGAAGCTCTGGCCGCCAAAGCCGGGATTGACGCTCATGATGAGGATGAGGTCGATGTCGTCAATCAGCCAGTCGAGCACGTCCAGCGGGGTGGCGGGGTTGAAGGCCAGGCCGGGGCGGCAGCCTGCGGCGCGGATGGCCTGCACGCTGCGGTGCGGGTGGGCGCTGGCTTCGGGGTGAAAGCTGATGGTGGCCGCGCCCGCCCGGGCAAAGGCGGCGGCCAGCGCGTCCACGGGCTGCACCATCAGGTGCACGTCGATGGGGGCGCTTTGGCCGTCTGGCAGGCGGGCGTGGGGGCGCAGGGCTTCGCAGATCATGGGGCCGAAGGTGAGGTTGGGCACGTAGTGGTTGTCCATGACGTCGAAGTGAATCCAGTCGGCGCCGGCGGCCAGCACGTTGCGCACTTCTTCGCCCAGGCGGGCGAAGTCGGCGGAGAGGATGGAAGGGGCGATGAAGTGGCGGGGCGCGGTCATGCGAAGCAGGGCGGGTTGCGGCAGCGGCGGATGAGGCTGCGGGGGAAACCGTGGCTGAAAGGGCCAGTGAAAGGGGCGCATTGTCGCGCCGCTACCATCGTTGCCCATGGCAAAAAATGAATTGGCGGGTGGATGAATGGCTCGTTCGCAGCTTGAACTGGTGCGGCATCTGGAAGCGCTGGATGCCAGCGCGCCGCGCGTGGAGCGGCATTTGTGGCTGATTGGCCTGCTGGACTGGGTGCGCGGCAGCGCCGATTGGCAAAACCCCAGCGAAGACGAGGTGCAGGCCGCGCTCACGCGCGTGCGTTCGCTGCTGGACGCGGTGGCGGTGCGCCCGCACTGGCGGCAGCGCTGGCGGCGCTGGTGGGCGGTGTTCATCACCACCACGGATGAGACGCCGCTGCTGGCGGATTTGGGCTTTGCGCCGCGCGCGGCTTTCTTGAGCGAGCTGACGCGCCGCCTGCGCAAGAAGCTGCTGCCGGTCACGCCCGATTCGACCAACCAGGCCGATCTGATTTACCTGCTGTTTCCGGGCGAGCTGGACGCGCGCTGGCTGCGCGCGCTGGACAAGGAAACGGCCCGCCGCATGGGCGAGCTGCTGTTTGACGAGGAGCCGCCTGGCCCCGGCAGCGCCGCGCAATACGACTACGCCGAGCGCGCGCTGCTGGACGCGCTCACCTACGCCGTCAGCCAGATCAGCGCCATTGGCCTGTCGCCCGGCATTCGCAGCCGCATGTCGATGGAGGCGCGCCAGGCGCGGCGCTTTCATGATTTGCCCGCGATGTTCGAGGCCCTGCGCACGGCCGTGCAGACGCAGGGGCGCTTGTCGCCCGGCGCGCAGCAGGCCATTGCAGCGTTTCGCGAGCATCTGGATGCCTGCCGCGCCAGCGCCAACACGGTGTACGCGCATTTGCAGGAGCACGGCATCTCGGTGAACATCGAGTTTCAGATTCAGCAAATGCGCCAGCGCATCTTGCGCGTCAAGGGCCTGCTGCTGTGCCTGGAGACGGCCGAGCCGGTGCTGGCGGCGGCGCAAATGCTCTCGCACCTGGTGCGCGTCAGCCGCGACACGCTCAGCGTGCGCGCGCTCATTCGCAGCAACACGCAGCTGCTGGCCGCCAAGGTGACCGAGCGCAATGCCGAAGGCGGCGAGCACTACATCACGCGCAACGGCAAGGAGTACCGCCAGATGCTGCGCGCCGCAGCGGGCGGCGGCGCGGTGATGGCGCTGGCCACCTGGGGCAAGCTGTTTCTGTACACGCTGGGGCTGTCGGCCTTCTGGGGCGGTCTGGCGGCGGGCATCAACTACTCGCTGGCTTTCGTGCTGGTGATGCTGCTGCACTGGACGATTGCCACCAAGCAGCCCGCAATGACCGCGCCGGCCCTGGCCGCCAAGCTGCGCAGCCTGAACGCGCCGGGCGCCATAGACGGCTTCGTGACCGAGGTGATGTTTTTGCTGCGCTCGCAATTCGCCGCCATCGCCGGCAATCTCGTCCTGGTGATCCCGCTGGCCTGGCTGCTGGGCCTGGCATTCGCGGCCCTGGGCGATACCCGCATGATGACGGCCGGACACGCGCGCCACGTCATCGCCGACCATCACCTGTTTGGCCCCACGCCGCTTTTTGCTGCCATCACGGGCGTGCTGCTGTTTGCCTCCAGCGTAGTGGCCGGGTGGGTGGAAAACTGGTTTGTCTTTCACAAGCTCGATTCGGCCATTGCCTACAACCCGCGCAGCACGCGCTGGCTGGGCAAAGAACGCGCGCGGCGCTGGGGCTGCTACTGGCGCGAACACATCTCCGGCTATGCCGCCAATATCTCGCTGGGGCTGATGCTGGGGCTGGCGCCGCCCGTGCTCCAGTTCTTCGGCATCCACTTTGAAGTCAGGCACGTCACCCTCGTGGCGGGCCAGATGGCTGCCGCCGCGCATCGGCTCGGCCCTGCCGTGCTGCACGAGAGCGCTTTCTGGTGGGCCGTGGCCGGAGCGCTGCTCACAGGGCTGATGAACGTGGCGTTCAGCTTTCATTTCGCCTTTCGCCTGGCGCTGACGGCGCACAACATCTCCAACGTGGAGCGGCACCGCATCTACCGCGCCGTCTGGCGGCGCATGTGGCGCCACCCTCTGGGCTTCATCCTGCCGCGCAAGTCCGACGCGCGCCTGGTAGCCGAAATGGAAACAGCCGCCGCCGCTGACGGTGAAAACGCGGCCACGGACAACCCGGCTTCTCCCAAAGAGCCGCCAGCGCGGCAAGACTGAAAGCCGTGATTTGCGCGGCGCGCGGATTTGCGTTCAGCAGATGGGTTCCGTATCAATGGCCGGTTATCTTTTTGTATTTTCATTTGGAGTTTTGGAATGAATCCAGTCGTTTTTGCCGTGTGCCTGATGCTGGCGCTGTCGCTGGCGCGCGTGCATGTGGTTTTCAGCCTGATCATCAGCGCCTTTGCGGGCGGGCTGATGGCGGATATTCCGGCCGCCACCATTTTGGCCGCCTTGCCGCCCGATGCCGTTGCGGGCGTGACTGAACCGGGCGTGGTGCTGAAATTGAAGTATCTGGTCAAGGTTTTTGAAGAAGGCATTACGGCGGGCACCACCACGGCGCTGTCTTACGCGGTATTGGGCGCTTTTGCCGTGGCCATTTCCTATTCGGGGCTGTCGCAGGCCATGGCCAATGTCATTGTCAGGCGCGCCACGCAAGGCAGCGGCCATTATGTGAAATGGCTGCTGATAGCGGCGCTTTTGCTGATGAGCATCATGAGCCAAAACCTCATCCCCATCCACATCGCCTTCATTCCGCTGGTGGTGCCGCCGCTGCTGGCGGTGATGAACCGCCTTCAGCTGGACCGCCGCATGCTCGCCTGCGTGATCACCTTCGGACTGGTTTGCACCTACATGTTCGTGCCTTATGGTTTTGGCGACATTTTCCTGAACAAAATCCTGCTCGGCAATATCAGCAAATTCGGCATGGATGTATCCGGCGTCAATATCTACCACGCCATGTTCATTCCCGCGCTGGGCATGCTGGCGGGGCTGGCGGCAGCCATTTTCTTCAGCTACCGCAAGCCGCGCCATTATCAGGATTTGCCGGTTGAAGGGGCGGCGGAGCAGGTGGCGGTCAAACGGGAAAATATTATTGTCGCGGTGATTGCCGTGAGCATTGCCTTTCTGGCGCAGAAATACACCGGCTCATTGATTCTTGCGGGCCTGCTGGGTTTTGCCATTTTCATGGTTTCGCGCGTGATTCACTGGCAGCAGGCCGATACGGTTTTCAATAGCGGCATTCGCATGATGAGCATGGTCGCTTTCATCATGATTGCCGCCAATGGTTTTGCCGCCGTGATGAATGCCACGGGCGGCATCGAGCCGCTGGTGCGTGACAGCGTGGCTTTTTTCGGCAACAGCAAGGCGCTGGTTTCGCTGGCCATGCTGCTGGTGGGGCTGCTGGTGACGATGGGCATTGGCAGCTCGTTTTCCACGCTGCCGATCATTGCCGCCATTTACGTGCCGATTTGCGTGCACATGGGGTTTTCTCCGCTGGCCACGGTGGCCATCATCGGCACGGCCGGGGCGCTGGGCGATGCCGGCTCGCCCGCGTCGGACTCCACCCTCGGCCCGACAATGGGCTTCAATGCCGACGGCCAGCACAACCACGTCAAAGACAGCGTCATTCCCACTTTCATTCACTACAACATTCCGCTGCTGCTGGCGGGCTGGGTTGCGGCGCTGGTGCTGTAAGCGCCCGCCTGCGGCCAGGCGGCGCAAGAGGGTCGCGCGGGCCGCTGCCTGCCGGGGTTCTAAACTCGGGCGCGATTTTTTCCCCGCCCTTTTCTTCTTTTCCCCTTTTTTCTGGAAAGACCTGACACATGAAGACTTCCTGGTTCTCCCGCGCCGCCGCCGTGGCGCTGGTGGCGGCAGCCAGCCTGCTGGCCGCTTGCGGCTCCGGCTCCACCGTGCAGCAGCTCACGCCCACGCGTTTCATGGCTGTGGGCGACGGCATGATTGATCTGGGCCACGACGGCAAGCGCTACACCATCAACGACGGCTCCATGCTGTGGACGCAGCAGCTGGCCTCCCATTTCGGCCTGACCCTGGCTGACAGCTCCACGGGCGGCCTAAGCTACGCGCGCGGCAATGCCCGCATCATCGCCGCCGATCCCACGGGCGGCGGCGCGCCCAGCCTGTCCGCGCAGGTGGACGCGCTGCTGGCCAGGCTGAACAACAAGTTTGAAGACAGCGACGTGATCATCCTCTCCGGCGGCCACACCGACATCGTGACCGCCGTGAACGAAACCGGCATTTCCGCCACGACCACGGCCACGGTCAAGGCCGCCGGCACGGCGCTGGGCGATCTGGCCAAGCGCCTGTCCGAGGCGGGAGCCAAGCACGTGGTGGTTTCGGGCGTGTACAACCTGGGCCTGTCGCCCTGGGCGCGCGCGCAGGGCGAAGCCAAGGCCAACGCCATCCGCGATCTGTCCGTGGCTTTCAACGACGCCATGCTGCTGTCGCTGGCGGACACGAAATGGGGCCGCACCGTTCTGGCCATCAACCCCGGCCTGTTCTACAACCTGATTGCGAACGAAACGAAGGATCCGCTTTTCGCCAACGCGAAAGACCCCGTGTGCACTACGCCCGATGCCACCACCTGCACCAACAACACGCTGGTCAGCGGCGCCAAGGTGGAGCAGTACCTGTTTGCCGACAAGCTGTATTTCACCCCCCTGGCCAACCGCCTGTACGGCAGCAGCAGCTACGGCAACAACGCCTATTCGAGCCTGCGCGACCACTGGTGAGCGCCTGAGCGCTGGCGGGCGGCGCCCCAGGCAAAGCAGCGTTTTTCGCTATTGGATCAATAGCGTGTGCTCCTGGTGGAAACTGCGCAAAGCGCCTTTTTGATGCCCTGAATTTGCTCCTGTTAATGAAGCAAGCCAGCCTTCAGGCAAGGCGCAGGGGGCCGCCTGACGCGAAGGGGCGACAGGCGGCCTTTTTCATTGGCCTGCCCGCCTCCGCCTTCTTGAGTTTCCGAATCCCCGAATTCCCGAGTTCTCCCCGAAAGACCTGAAACATGCCCATCACCCCGCAAGAGGCGCTGCTGCGCGCCATTGAGCACCGCGAAATCTTTCAGGACGAAATGCTGCACCTGATGCGGCTGATCATGCGCGGCGAGATTTCGCCGCTGATGGTGGCGGCCATCACCGCCGCGCTGCGCGTGAAAAAGGAAACCGTGGGCGAAATCACCGCCGCCGCGCAAGTCATGCGCGAATTCGCCACGCCCGTGCCCATTGCCGACAAAACGCATTTGGTCGATGTGGTGGGCACCGGCGGCGACGGCGCGCGCACCTTCAACATCAGCACCTGCGCCATGTTCGTGGCCGCCGCCGCCGGCGCGCGCGTGGCCAAGCACGGCGGGCGCAGCGTCTCCAGCCAGTCGGGCAGCGCCGATGCCGTGGAGGCGCTGGGCATCCAGCTGAACCTCACGCCGCAGCAAATCGCCCAATGCGTGGCCGAAACCGGCGTGGGCTTCATGTTCGCGCCCAACCACCACCCGGCCATGAAAAACGTGGCCGCCATCCGCAAGGAAATGGGCGTGAAAACCCTGTTCAACCTGCTCGGCCCCCTGACCAACCCGGCTGACGCGCCCAACATCCTCATGGGCGTGTTCCACCCGGATCTGGTCGGCATCCAGGCGCGCGTGCTGCAAGCCCTGGGCGCGCGGCACGCCCTCGTGGTGCACGGGCTGGACGGCATGGACGAAATCAGCCTGGGCGCGCCCACCCTCGTGGCCGAGCTGCAAAACGGCCAAATCCGCGAATACGAAATCCGCCCCGAAGACTTCGGCCTCGACACCCAGCCGCCGCAAGGCATCCGCGTGGCCACGCCCGCCGAATCGGTTGCCATCGTGCGCGCCGTGCTCGCAGGCCAGCCGGGCCAGGCGCAAGACATCGTGGCCCTGAACGCGGGCGGCGCGCTCTACGCCGCCAGCGTGGCCGCCAGCCTGGCCGAAGGCGTGCAGCAGGCGCCGCCATTGCCAGCGGCGCGGCGCAAGCCAAGCTGGAGCAGGTGCAAGCCTTCAGCCGCACTGCCTGAAGCCGCACGAAACACGCAAGGCCACCCCGGCAGCCCACACGCAAGAAAAGGAGCGCGCCCCATGTTCCACCACGACATGCCCACCACGGCGGAGCTGTTCAAAATCTTCGGCACCCTCGCCATCGTCATCGTCATCGCCGCTTTGATGACCTACTTCATGCTCATCAAAACCATCCGCAACCTGCGGCGCGGCATTCATGAAGAAAGCGGCGAGACGGGCAGCAAGACAGAAAGCGCGGCAGGCGGCGCGCCCGGAAATGCGCTAAACAACGCGCCAAACAGCGCACAGAACGACACGCCCAACAGCACACCAGGCGGCGCGCCCGCCGCCGCACCAAGCGCCGCTGAAGCCGCCCGCCAGCCATGAACGACATCCTGCAAAAAATCATCGCCGTCAAGCGCGAGGAAATCGCCGCCGGCCAGAAAAAAATCCCCCTGCCCGCCATGCGCGCCGACGCCGAAAGCCGCGTGCTCACGCGCGACTTCACCGCCGCCTTGCGCGCCAAAGTGGCCGCCGGGCAGGCCGCCGTCATCGCCGAAGTCAAGAAAGCCAGCCCCAGCAAGGGCGTCATCCGCCCCGACTTCGAGCCCGTTGCCTTCGCCCGCAGCTACGAAAAGGGTGGTGCCACCTGCCTGTCCGTCCTCACCGACCGGCAGTACTTCCAGGGCCACGACGACTACCTCCGCCAGGCACGCGCAGCCGTTTCCATTCCCATCCTGCGCAAGGACTTCACCATCGACCCCTGGCAGGTGCAGGAAGCCGCTGCCATCGGTGCCGACTGCATCCTGCTCATCGTCGCTGCCCTCTCCGACGACCAGATGGCCGAACTCGCCGCCTGCGCCCGGGAAAACCAGCTCGATGTCCTCGTCGAAGTGCACGACGGCGCCGAACTCGACCGCGCCCTGCGTCTCGACACCCCGCTCATCGGCATCAACAACCGCAACCTGCACGACTTCAGCGTCAGCCTCGACACCACCCTGAACCTGCAGAAGCGCCTGCCCACCGACCGCATCACCATCTCCGAAAGCGGCATCGCCGGCCCACAGGACATCGCCCTCCTGCGCCAGGGCGGCATCCACGCCTTCCTCATCGGCGAAACCCTCATGCGCGCCCCCGACCCGGGCCTGCAACTGGCCCGCTGGCTGGCAGGCTGAACGTCTCCCCCAGGAACGCCCCCCTTTCAGAGCGCTGCCCTTTTTCGCCGCCTTCCTTTCGAAGAAGAACCTTCCCCCAGCCACGCTGCCCGCAACGGATTGGCCTCGCCAGTGGCCTCCAGCTTCAGCATGGCGGGCGCCGCATCCAGCACGACCTGCGCTGCCAGAAGCTCGTCCCGCCTGAACGCCATCACCTCCACCCGGTCGCCGGGCGAATACCGGGTCAGCACCGTCTTCAGACGGGCCTCCGTACAGCGCAGCCCATCCAGCGCCACCAGCCGGTCTCCTGCCGACAGTCCCGCACGTGCAGCCGCCCCATCGCGCTCTGCGCTCAAAATGGCCAGC
>ERZ773008.344-NODE-344-length-33265-cov-15.490846_pt1 | contig 33265 bp, 31 predicted proteins | sample MGYA00580664_ERZ773008 | MGnify/ENA primary metagenome ERZ773008 (study PRJEB29015, sample SAMEA2738016) | human oral metagenome | biome: human oral; feature: human-associated habitat; material: dental | place: China | collected 2048 ...
AAGTAGTACGTCAAGGCGAGCCAACGCCGTATCATTGCAATTTTAATCCACTATAATAAAGTGTAGGCTGCTTTTGTTCCGCTGATTTTATGCGTTTACGGAAAAAGCAGCCTGCACTTTTCAGACAATCCTTTCGGCAGGCTCGATATATTCCAGCAGCGGCAGCCCCGTGGTTCGGGCGATTTTCTTGGCCGTTGCCACCGCCGCCTGACGGTTGTCGCGCCACAGGAAATCCGCCTTCAACAGCCGCACGTCGTTGCCGCCTTCTTTGCCCGCCAGCCAAATTTCGCCCTCTCTCGCACCCATGCTGCTGTATTTCTCGCGGCAGTAGATACCGCAAAACGCCGACAGCGCATAGTGTTTTTCAGGCTGCCATTTGAAACGGCGCAAACGGTACACGGCCAGCGTATCTTCCTGCGCGTTGTAGCGCGCCTTGTGCAATGTATGCCAATGGTACGCCAGCCGCCATCCGGCAAACAGCAGCACCGCCAGCCAAAACAGCCACTTTTGGCTAAATTCGAACCCGCCCAACAAAATCAACAGCACAAGCAGCAGAAACGGAATGCGCGAGAGCAAGGCGGCAAGCGAATACACGGCAAACTCTGTCTCACCCTCACTTCTCAACGCGGAACGTTCAGGCAGATGCGGCTGCGTTTCATGTCCCGCCTGCCTTGCCTCCTCAAGCGCCGCCTTGATTTCAGACGGCTGCCGCCCAACCGTTTGCCGTGTTTTCCCGTCGCGCCGCGTACGAAACACCGAGCGCACTTCCGATACCGCCACCGCCAATAAGCCGAGCGCCAGCAGCACCGCGCCGAAATACAGCGGCTTGGGCAAGTCGCCACTGTGCCAATCCGCTGCCCAACGCAGCAGCCAAACCGCCAGCCCAGTCCATAACCCAGCCGCCGCCAGACTCACCGCCTGCCGCCACGCGGGCAATATTTCCGGCTTCGGTGCGCGCAATTTGGACAAATCGGCCGCTGTTTCTTCTTGCACGCGGATTTCCGTATTGATGACAGGGCGGTTGGCCAAACCCGTGGTGCGGGCGATATGGCTTTGGATATTGTCCAACCCTTGCAGCGAATCTTTGTGCGATAGGAAATTTTCCTCCAACACCAAATCGTTTTGCCCGTCTGCCGATTCCAGCCACAAACGCCCGTAATAACCGCGGTAGTCGTCCCGCACCTTCTCCGCCGCCACCGCCGCAAACATCGAAAGTGGATATTCCTGCTGCGCCTGCCAACCCCAGTGCCAGCGCCCTTGCAGCAGTACGCCGCGTTCCTTGTCCAACCACAGTAAATCCCGCGCCGTGAACATGCGCCAATACAGGAAACCGACCAGCACTGCCCCGCTGAAAAACAGCAGCGCCACCGCCATACCGAACACCGCCCCCGCCAAGCCGCCGGAAATGTCTGACAGCACGTCCAGCCCGATCACGAGCTGCAGCAACACCACCGCGCAGACCAAGCCGATTTCCATCGCCAAATCTCTGGACGCGGCCGGATACAACATCTCGATTTTGCGTTTGTCTTGATTCATCATCATGTGTCTTTCATTTTTCAGGCAGTCTGAAAGTGCGGATTCCAACAGGGTTAGAACCGTGTGTGCGTTACGGCTGCATCAACCCCCTTGGCATACTGCCTGCCCGCCCCAAACCCCGCCGCCCTACCCCATTTTTATTTTAATCCGCCATATAAAACGCTCAGGCAAAGAATGCCACCCCGCAAACTTTAAGATTTACGGTTTCAATCCGGTACGGACAAATTTCCGTCCGTCAAAACGGTAAAACATGCGCTGCGGTTGGATAACATCATTCTTAACAACAGGGTGGTCGAAAGTGCGCGTGGCGGGGTCGTAGTGAAAATAGCCGCGCCGGCCCACATCCGCACCCACGGTAAAGTTGTATTCGTAATTCACAAAATAGGAAGACTTGTCGAGTGCAAACAGTTCCACAGGCACCAAACGGCTGCCGCGGATTTCGTACCATGCGGCAGAACGCACGATTCGCGCACTGGTCACTCGATTGCTGCCAATCAGCAGATAAACGCGGCGTCCGTTGAGCCTGTCTGTCAAAATCTGCTCGGTAGTACCAGATTCCTCCCTGTGAAAACGAACCCTGCCGTGGGCGTCTTTAAATCGGATTAGGGTAAGTTCGTTGTGTAATGTGCCGCTGTTTTGGGCGTCCCATGAAAAAGCCCGCATGGTGCCGACCGTGCCGGTATCGCCCAATCCCTCTTCCTTTGCAGCATGGAAAGGGCAGCGTTCCGAATCAGCGCGGCGCAAATAGTTTTTAAGGACGGACTCAAATGTGCGTGCGGCATGTTTCCGCTTGGCCGGATTGGGCGTTCCGCTGTAATTGCCGTATCGTTTCATCGCACGATAGCTTTGGGCGAGTTTGGCATCTGCCTGGGCACAGGTTTGGGAAAAGGCCGGCAAAGCAGCAGCACAGGATGCAATAAGGGCGAAAAGCCGGATTGTTGGTTTTAGCATAAGAATCCTTTAATTAATAAGCAGGTTATACGGGATACCGACTATTGATACCGATGCGTTTCAGGCAGCCTGAAACGTATGTTTTTTAAACGTGCAGGCTGCTTTCCGAATCCCAAAAAGCAGCCTGCACCTTGCCGTTACGATTGAATCACCCGCGCCACCAGCGCTTTCTCCCGTCCGTGCATATTCGGAATCTGCACTTGGATGCCGTTGCCGGGCGCGGCGTCCACGTTTTCGCCTTTGCGCTTCATTTCGGACAGCACGATAAGCTGATTGCCTTTCGGGTGGATGATTTCCAGCGTGTCGCCCAATGCAAAGCGGTTTTTCACGTCAATCGTTGCCCAGCCGTTTTCGTCCACTGCGCTGATTTGGCCGACAAACTGGCTTTGCTTGGCGATGGAGTGGCCGTAGAGATAGTTTTGGTATTCCTGCGTTTGGTGGCGCTCCAAAAAGCCGCTGGTATAGCCGCGGTTGGCCAGACCTTCCAGTTCGGCGAGCAGGCTGTAATCGAAGGGGCGGCCGGCCACGGCGTCGTCGATGGCTTTGCGGTAGGATTGGGCGACGCGGGCGACGTAATACACGGATTTGGTGCGGCCTTCCACTTTCAGGCTGTCCACGCCGATTTCGGCGAGCTTGGCCACCTGCTCGATGGCGCGCAGGTCTTTGGAATTCATAATATACGTGCCGTGTTCGTCTTCCATAATCGGCATGAGTTCGCCGGGGCGGTTGCTCTCTTCAATCAGGAAGACTTTGTTGGCGGCGGGGTGGCGCTGCTGGCCGTTGATGCCTTCGAAGGCGGCGTTGGCTTCTTCTTGGGCTGCCTGAAAATTGAAGCCGCTCAATGATTTCACGTCGCCCATGTCGTCCGTTTCGGTGTCGTGGACTTTGTAGTCCCAGCGGCAAGAGTTGGTGCAGGTGCCTTGGTTGGGGTCGCGGTGGTTGAAGTAGCCGGAGAGCAGGCAGCGGCCGGAATAGGCGATGCACAATGCGCCGTGCACGAACACTTCCAGCTCGACGTCGGGGCATTCTTGGCGGATTTCGGCGATTTCGTCCATGCTCAATTCGCGCGACAGGATGATGCGTTCCACGCCGATGTTTTGCCAGAATTTCACGCCCCAATAGTTGGTGGTGTTGGCCTGTACGGACAGATGCACGGGCATGTCGGGGTATTTGTCGCGCACTTCCATAATCAGGCCGGGGTCGGCCATGATGAGCGCGTCGGGCTTCATGGCAATGAGGGGCTGCATGTCGGCGTGGAAGGTTTTTAGCTTGCTGTTGTGCGGCAGGGTGTTCACGGTGAGGTAGAATTTTTTGCCGCGCGCGTGGGCTTCGCTGATGCCTTGTTGCAACACGTCCAGTTTGGCAAATTCGTTGTTGCGGGCGCGCAGGGAGTAGCGCGGGCTGCCGGCGTAAACCGCGTCTGCGCCGAAATCGAAGGCGGTCTGCATGCGCTCCAAGCCGCCGGCGGGGAGTAATAATTCGGGGGATTTTTTCATGATGTGTGTCCTAAAACCGTTTGAATTTCATTGGCCGGTATTTTAACGCGGATTGGCGGTGCAGGCTGCTTTTCTTGCCGACAAAATTGAACTTTTTCCTAATTCTGCGCTAATTCCGAAACTTTATACTGCATCCGTTGCCTGCCAAACGCGGCAACCTTCCCTTTCAACTACAGGAGCTGACATGATGAAAATACCATTCGATCCCAACGGCAAAGAAAAAGCGGCAGCGGCGGCAAAACAAGGCGCGCAATGGCTGCGCGGCATGCTGCACCGTCTGAAACCTGCGCGCAAAATCGTATTCAAAGGCTGTGCAGCGCTTTTGCTGCTGAGTGCTGTCGGAGCGGCGGGCGCGAATTACCTGCCCAAATTGGCCGGCCAAAGCAACCTGACGGCGGTGGAAGCGGCGCAGGCTGCTTTCGGTGCAACCAACGGCGGCATCATCACCGAAGTGGAGTTTGATATCGGCAGACAGGGCAGCCGCTATGAATTTGAAATCCTCAGCGGAGGCAGGAAATACGATGTGAATGTCGATGCGATGAGCGGAGAAGTGAGCACGGATGATGATTGAGTGGCCGGCGCGCCATTGAAAACCATGCAGGCTGCTTTCGGGGATACGGAAGCAGCCTGCATTGGATATATAGTGGATTAAAATCGCAATGATACGGCGTTGGCTCGCCTTGACGTACTACCTGTACGCCTTGCGACTCGCCGCCTTGTCTCATTTTTATTTTAATCCACTATATGTGCGCGAATGGCCGGACACCTGCCCAATAGAGTGCAGGCTGCTTTTAGGGCCATTCAAAAGCAGCCTGCATTTTGTTTTTGCCTGCCGTCAATCCTGTGCAGGCTGCTTTTGCGTTTCAATCAGTATTCTGCCGCGCCTGTCCAGCAGCCACAATGTTTTCCCGCTGATACGGTAGCCGGCGGTTTGGCGCAATGCGCGGTTGATTTGGTCGTCCGTCTGCATTAACGATTCGTCCAGACAGGCCATGAGCGTGGACCTGGCGTGCGACAAATGCAGTCGGCGGCCTGAAATGCGGTAATTGACGGATAGGCCGTTGCAGCCGCCGCGAACGGTCAAACGGCCGTCGGCGCGGATGCTGACCGTCAGCGGGGCGGCGGGTGCTGCGGTCTGGATACGGCGCACTTGCCAGTCACCGTGCAAAGGATGTGTTGCGGGTGCAGGCTGCTTGGACTGCGCGCCTGCGTGTTCCATGCCGTGTTGTGCGGCTGGGGCGGCTGCGGCCATCATCAGTGCGGCGATGGCGGAAAGTATTTTCGTGTTCATAACGGCCTCCTGGTCAATTGAGTTGGTCGGGTAAATCGGTAATGTCAATGAGCGGCGGGCGGCCGTTCCATCAACATAAGGATACTCTGTTTTATAAAGTGCAGGCTGCTTTTCGGCTCATCCCAAAGCAGCCTGCACTTTTCATGCCGCCGCCGTCTTTTTCACGCGCGGTTTTCTGAACGACAGTTTCGTCTGCTGCGCTTTGCCGTCCCAATCCAGCCACACGCTGCCGCCCTCCGTCAGCCGTCCGAAGAGCAGTTCGTCGGCCAACGGTTTGCGCACGACTTCCTGAATCACACGGTGTAGTGGCCGTGCGCCCATTTGCGGGTCGAAGCCTTTTTGCGCCAAATGCTGCCGCAGCGCATCACCGAAAGCAGCCTGCACTTTTTTCTCGGCCAACTGTGCGGCCAGCTGCGCCAAAAATTTGTCCACCACCTTATCCACCATATCGCCCGACAGCGGCGCAAACGGCACGACGGCATCCAAACGGTTGCGGAATTCGGGCGTAAATTGTTTTTTGATGTCGGCCATTTCGTCGCCGCGTTCGCGCTGCGAAGTGAAGCCGAAGGTGGGGCGGCTCAAAGCCTCCGCGCCCGCATTGGTCGTCATAATGATGATGGTGTTGCGGAAATCCGCGCTTCGGCCGGTGTTGTCGGTCAGGCGGCCGGCATCCATCACTTGCAACAGCACGTTGTAAATATCGCGGTGCGCTTTTTCGATTTCGTCCAGCAGCAGCACGCAATGCGGATGCTTGTTCACCGCTTCGGTCAGCAGGCCGCCCTGTTCGTAGCCCACATAGCCGGGCGGCGCGCCAATCAGCCGCGCCACGGCGTGCGGTTCCATATATTCCGACATATCAAAGCGTTGCAGCGATATGCCCAAGGCCTGCGCCAACTGCTTCGCCACTTCGGTTTTGCCCACGCCGGTGGGGCCGGAAAACAGGAAGCAGCCCATCGGCTTATCGGGCTGGCCCAAGCCGGAGCGCGCCATCTTCACGGCGGACACCAGCACGTCAATCGCCGCATCCTGTCCGAAAATCTGTCGCTTCAGCGTGTCGGACAAGGTTTGCAGCGCCTGTTTGTCGTCGTGCGACACGGTGGTTTCGGGAATGCGCGCCACTTTGGCGATAATGCGCTCGATTTCGCCTTTATCAATATGCGCCAAACGTTGTGCAGGCTGCTTTATCCGCTGCGCCGCACCCGCTTCGTCAATAATGTCAATCGCCTTGTCGGGCAGGAAACGCTCGTTGATGTATTTCGCCGACAATTCCGCCGCCGCCTGAAACGCGTCGTCGCCGTATGCCACGCCGTGGTGCTGCTCGAACATCGGGCGCAATCCTTGCAGAATCTGCACCGTTTCCGCCACGCTGGGCTCGGCGATGTCGATTTTCTGGAAACGGCGGCTCAATGCGTGGTCTTTGCTGAAAATGGTGCGGTATTCTTCATAAGTGGTCGCGCCGATGCAGCGCAACTGCCCCTTGGCCAACGCCGGTTTGAGCAGGTTGCCCGCATCCATGGTGCTGCCCTGCGCGCTGCCTGCGCCGATAATCGTGTGGATTTCATCGACAAACAGCACCGCATCGGGCACGGCGGCCAGTTCTTTCAACACGGCTTTGAGCCGCGCTTCAAAATCGCCCCGATATTTCGCTCCGGCCAGCAGCGCACCCATATCCAGCGCAAACACGGTGGCCTGTGCCAGCACTTCCGGCACTTCGCCCTGCTCGATTAAATAAGCCAAACCTTCTGCCAACGCGGTTTTGCCGACACCGGCCTCGCCCACCAGCAGCGGATTGTTTTTGCGGCGGCGGCACAAAATCTGCAACACGCGCTCCATTTCCGCCTGCCGCCCGATTAACGGGTCGATACGCCCCGCGCGCACTTCTTCGTTTAGATTCACGGTATAGGCCGCCAACGGTTCGTCTGCCAACGAATCGGGCTCTTCCTGTTCGGCGGAAAAGTGCAGGCTGCTTTTTTTGCCGTGCGACATTTCTTTCAATAAATTCTTGCGCTGCACGCCGTGCAGTTGCAACAAATACGCGGCAGGGCTGTCTTCCTCCTGCAAAATGGCAGGCAGCAAATCGGCAGGCTGCACTTCGTCCTGCGATGATTGCTGCACATGAATCATCGCCCGCTGCACCACGCGCTGGAAGCCCAATGTCGGCTGCGGGTCGATTTGATGGTCCGCCAATCCGCGCGGATACACCGGCGTGTTTTCGGCAATGCTTTCGCGCAACTGCATCAGCAGCAACGCCAAATCCACGCCCTGGTCCTGCAACAGTTCCGCCACCGCAGAATCGCCCTGCACCAGCGCCAGCAGCAGATGTTCCAAACCCACCAGCTCGTAACGCGCCAAGCGGGCATCTTCATACATCATCTGCAAAATCGGTTCCAATTGTGGGGAAATCATGACTGCGCCTCCTGCACAATACACATTAACGGGTGCCCTGCCTCATCTGCTGCCTGCAAGACCTGCTGCCGCTTGGTTTCGGCAATATCACGCGTATATACGCCGCACACGCCGCTGCCTTCGTGGTGTATTTGCAACATCACGGCCACCGCTTTTTCATGATTTAGAGCAAATATTTCAGTTAAAACGGCAACCACGAAATCCATCGGCGTATAATGGTCGTTCAAAAGCACAACAGCATAGCGCTTTGGCGGTGTCAATTTTTGACGTTGGATAATTTTTTCGGTTTTTTGGCTCATAAAGAAATTTCTGTTGTGTTTTTGACTATTTTAATGAAATTTTATGCTTCCACCCAAATAAAACTTGACGGATTTTGTTAAAATAGGTAAAACAGAAGTCGGCGAAAGACAGGTAAACATGAGCTGGATACCTGTGCAAGAGTTGTATTACTTTCGCTGTTTTTTCATTTTTATCCTTAAGAAAGTAACACTCTATGGCAACTGGTATTGTTAAATGGTTCAACGACGCTAAAGGCTTCGGCTTTATCACCCCTGACGAAGGCGGCGAAGATTTGTTCGCACACTTCTCCGCAATCAATATGGAAGGCTTCAAAACTTTGAAAGAAGGCCAAAAAGTCTCTTTCGATGTTACCACCGGCCCTAAAGGCAAACAAGCCTCAAACATCCAAGCGGCATAATATTGCCGGCCTTTAAAAAAGGCAGCCTGCAACGGCTGTCTTTTGCTATTTACGGCGCAAAAAAGCAGCCTGCACAAGGTTTTCAGCGTGCAGGCTGCTTTCAGTTGCCAAGCCCTATTTCACACACTTTTGATTCAAAACAAGTTTGCCGTCTTTACACGGATATTTCGCCCAAAAAGATTGTCGCCAACGTAAGCAAGCGTTAAAATCCGCGCCCAATCCATTTACAAATATACACACTTTTATGAAAGCCATCAGCGAAATCCTCCCTTTGTCCCGCGTGGTGCTGGACATGGAAGCCAGCAGCAAGAAACGCCTCTTTGAACAAGTGGCGCAACTGCTGCACGAGCAGGTCGGACTGCCGCAATCGGACGTGTTCGACTGCCTGGTTGCCCGCGAACGTTTGGGTTCTACCGGCTTGGGACACGGCGTGGCCATGCCGCACGGCCGCCATGCCGATGTGCAGGCTGCCTGCGGTGTGTTCGTGCGCCTGAAAGAGGCCGTGGATTTCGATGCGCCCGACAATAAACCCGTGTCCTTGGTGTTCGTGCTGCTGGTGCCCGAATCGGCAACGGGCGAACATTTGGAAATTTTGTCGCACCTGGCCGAACGCTTTGCCGATAAAACCGTGCGCGATGCACTTTTGGGCACGCAGGATGCCGCCGCCGCGCGCGACCTGCTCATCAATGATTAAATGTAGAGACCAGTAGCGTTGTTTACAGTATTTCAGCAAGCGTAGCCCGCATAATGTAGGGTGTGTGGCGCAGCCACGCACGCGGCCTCCAACCGCAAAGGCTACCTGAAAGCGGGCAGAGCGGGCTTGCGCCAAACACGGCGGCTGCCGGATACTCCCCGCCTGTGCGGCAATGCACGGAGCAAGGCAGCAGCCTGAAACCCCCAAAATCCTTCCTCGGAGAAAACCATGATGCACAAACGTTATTTTCTGCTTCCCCTATTGTTACTGGCCGCCTCCGGCGCATGGGCTTGCGATCCTGCCCAAGGAACAGGGCAGTGTGGTTATCAAGGATATGGTGGTGTTTATAGCACCTACGGTGAAGCACAAGATTCCTATCGGAATGCCTATCCCCAGCCAACCTATGCGCCCCCACAAATCTACGTACCCCCGCCGACACCCCAGGCCTACACCCCGCCGCCGATCCGCGAAAGCCGCTACGGCGCAGTGGCCTATTATGAAAATCCCAACGGCGAATGGAACAGCAGAACCATGTTTACCTCCGTCCACAACATCAGCTCAAAGCAAAGAGCCAGACAAATGGCCTTGCAGGCGTGCAACCGCAAAAGCGGCCGCACCTGCAAAATCATGTTTGACTACACCAACCACTGCGCCAGCGTAACGACAGGAGTAAATGCCAAAGGCCAACAGCTGTTCGCCGAATTTGCACCGCAGCGCGGCCAAGCAGCACTGAAGGCCATGCAGAGCTGCCTCGACGCAAATGCCAAAGGCTGCGAGTTTGTTATGCAGGAAGAATGTTCCCTGCCCATATATTGACGCCCCGCAAACGCCGGCCAATTGAAACAATGTCGGGCATCCATGCCCAACCTGCAAACCGCAGTTACCAAACGCAAAGGCTACCTGAAAGCATAGCTTCAACGAAGTTAAAACGAACGAAGTGAGTTTCAGCGAAGCTAAAATGTAGAAACCAGAAGGAAGCCCATGCCCAGCATTTCGGTACGCCGCCTTTATCAAGACAACCAGCGCAAGCTGCAAATGTCGTGGACGGCGGGCACGGCCGGCAGCGACAACCGTATCTGCGTAGAAGCCGACCGCCCCGCACTCGCCCTTGTGGGGCATTTGAATTTTATCCACCATAACCAAGTCCAAGTGTTGGGCGTGGCGGAAGTGGCCTATTTGGAAAAGCTCGAACAAGCCGAACATTCCGCCCGCTTGTCCGAGCTTTTCGATTTTCCGATGGCGTTGGTGATTGTGGCCAACAACCTGCCTGTGCCGCAAAGTTTGCGCGATTATTGCCACACGCACGATGTGCCGCTGCTCACCTCCGCGCTGGAAAGCCCGTATTTGATGGACGTGCTGCGGATTTACCTGCAACGCATGCTGGCCGTATCCACCATCAAACACGGCGTGTTTCTGGATGTGTTTGAAGTGGGCGTGCTGCTCACGGGCGCATCGGGCTTGGGCAAAAGCGAATTGGCCTTGGAGCTGATTTCGCGCGGGCACAGTCTGGTGGCGGACGATGCGGTCGAACTGCACCGCACCGCGCCGGAAGTGTTGGAAGGCCGCTGCCCGCCCATGTTGCGCGATTTTCTGGAAGTGCGCGGCGTGGGCGTGTTGAACATCCGCCACATGTTCGGCGAAACCAGCATCCGCCCGAACAAAGTGTTGAAGCTGATTATCCATTTGGTGCCGGCCAATGACGATTACATGAAAACCTTGGACCGTTTGAGTATCCGCACCGAAAACGAAGAAATTTTGAATGTGAAAATCCGCTCGGTCGTGCTGCCCGTGGCGGCAGGGCGTAACTTGGCGGTGCTGGTGGAAGCGGCGGTGCGCAACTATATCCTGCAACTGCGCGGCAAAGACAGCACCAAGGAATTTTTGGAGCGGCATCAAGCCATGTTGAACAAACCCGACCCCGATGGCGAGTTAAACGATGAAGATAGTGCTGATTAGCGGTTTGTCCGGCTCGGGCAAATCGGTGGCGTTGAACCTTTTGGAAGACCACGGCTTTTACTGCGTGGACAACCTGCCGCTGGAATTGATACCCGATTTGGTGCGTTATCACAGTGCAGGCTGCCTGCAAACGCGGCAACTGGGCATCAGCCTGGACATCCGTTCGCGGCCGAATACCGACACGGCAGTGCGCCTGATTGAACGGCTGCGCGCGGACGGGCACGAAGTGGACGTGCTGTTTTTGGAAGCGGACAACGACGCCCTGCTGCGCCGCTTTGCCGAAACGCGCCGCAGCCACCCTTTGGCGCATGAACGCGCAGGCAGCCTGCACGACAGTTTGGCGGACGAACGCCAATGGCTGCTGCCCCTGCGCAACCTGGCCTATTGCCTGGACACGACGCACCTGACCGCGCAGCAGCTGCGCCACCGGGTTGCGCAATGGCTGGATGCGGAACACAACAGCCTGCTGGTCAGCATCGAATCGTTCGGTTTCAAATACGGCAGCGCGCCGAGTGCCGACTTCGTGTTCGATGTGCGCAGCCTGCCCAATCCCTACCACCAACCCGAACTGCGCCCGTTCAACGGCATGCAGGAACCGATTATCCGTTTCTTGGACGGCCAGCCGCTGGCGCAGGAAATGCTGCACGACATTGCCGGCTTCATGCGCAAATGGCTGCCAAAAATGCAGGACGAAAGCCGCAGCTACGTTACCATCGCCATCGGCTGCACGGGCGGCCAACACCGTTCCGTGTACCTGACCGAACAACTGGCCGCACAGCTCCGGCCGCAATTTCAGGTCATCACACGGCATCGGCAAATGAAATAAAGTTTGCCGGCACACCTTCAAAAGCAGCCTGCACCCCGCCCCGACGAGTGCAGGCTGCTTTTTCATCCAATCAATCGCTTAATCCGCCATCAGCATAAAATTCATACAGGCCACCCGCAAAATACCTTACAATCTCATACTCTTTCCCCAACCCTTCAAAAGGATTCCCCATGTATTCCAAAAGCCTCACCATCGCCAAATACGACCCCGAACTGGCCGCCGCGATTGCCGCCGAAGTGGAACGCCAGCAAGACCACATCGAACTGATTGCTTCGGAAAACTATGTGAGCTGCGCCGTGATGGAAGCCCAGGGCAGCCAACTGACCAACAAATACGCCGAAGGTTATCCGAACAAACGCTATTACGGCGGTTGCGAACATGTGGACGTTGCCGAGCAACTAGCGATTGACCGCTGCAAAAAACTCTTCGGCGCGGAATACGTGAACGTGCAGCCGCACTCGGGCAGCCAAGCCAACCAAGCGGTGTACGCCAGCGTGCTGAAACCGGGCGACACCATTTTGGGCATGAGCCTCGCACACGGTGGACACCTGACCCACGGCGCGAGCGTGAATATTTCCGGCAAACTGTATCACGCCGTGACCTACGGCCTGGACGAAAACGAAGTGTTGGATTATGCCGAAGTGGAACGCTTGGCATTGGAACACAAACCCAAAATGATTGTGGCGGGCGCATCGGCTTACGCGCTGCAAATCGACTGGGCGAAATTCCGCGAAATCGCCGATAAAGTGGGCGCGTACCTGTTTGTCGATATGGCGCACTATGCTGGCCTGATTGCAGGCGGCGAATACCCGAACCCCGTACCGTTTGCCGACTTTGTCACCACCACCACCCACAAAACCCTGCGCGGTCCTCGCGGCGGTGTGATTCTGTGCCGCGACAACACGCACGAAAAAGCCCTCAATTCCGCCATTTTCCCCAGTCTGCAAGGCGGCCCGCTGATGCACGTGATTGCGGCCAAAGCGGTGGCGTTCAAAGAAGCCTTGGAACCCGAGTTCAAACAATACGCCAAACAGGTCAAAATCAACGCGGCGGCGATGGCGGAAGAATTGGTGAAACGCGGCCTGCGTATCGTTTCCGGCCGCACCGAAAGCCATGTGTTCTTGGTAGATTTGCGTCCGAAAAACATCACCGGCAAAGCGGCGGAAGAAGCCTTGGGCAAAGCGCACATCACCATTAACAAAAACGCCATCCCGAACGACCCCGAAAAACCGTTCGTAACCAGCGGCATCCGCGTCGGCGCGGCAGCGATTACCACACGCGGTTTCAGCGAAGCCGATGCGCGCGAGCTGGCCAACCTGGTGGCGGACGTGTTGGACAACCCGACCGACGAAGCCAATCTGGCACAAGTGGCGGCCAAAGCCAAAGCACTGTGCGACAAAAACCCTGTATATGGCGCATAACGTGCCGTCATGATTTCGGCAGCATCGCCCAATCATGAGTGCAGGCTGCTTTTGAAGATAAAAAAAGCAGCCTGCACTTTTTTGTCCCATCCATATCCACAATTAAGAATAAAACCCCATCAACCTCCACTTCGCAAAGGGAAAACCATGTCGTTCCTGGACCGCCGCCATTCCGTCGCCCCCATGCAGTTCAACCGCTGGCTCGTGCCGCCGGCCGCATTAGCAGTGCACCTTTCCATCGGGCAGATTTATGCCTATTCCGTGTTCAACGCGCCGCTGACCAAGCTCATCGGCATCACCCATTCCGCACCGGAAGACTGGGCGCTCGCCACCGTCGGCTGGGTGTTCAGCATTGCCTTGGCGGTGCTGGGCGCGTCCGCCGCGCTGTTCGGCACTTGGATGGAGCGCGTGGGCCCGCGCAAAGCCATGTTCGTGGCCGCCTGCTGCTTCGGCGCGGGCTTTCTGGTGGCCGCATTCGGCGTGCATGTCCACAACATCTGGCTGGTGTATTTGGGCAACGGCGTGATTGGCGGCGTGGGCTTGGGGCTGGGCTACATCGGCCCCGTGTCCACGCTGATGAAGTGGTTCCCCGACAAGCCCGGCATGGCCACCGGTTTGGCGATTATGGGTTTCGGCGGCGGTGCAATGCTGGCCTCGCCGCTCTCGGTGGCACTGATGCACACGTTTGCCAGCGCACATTCCGTCGGCGTGGCGGAAACGTTCGTTGTGCTGGGCGTGCTGTATTTCACGCTCATGCTGTTCGGCGTGTTCACCATCCGAATCCCTGCGGACGGCTGGAAACCGAAGGGCTACATTGCGCCGTCGGGCAAGGCTCAAACAAGCGGCATGCAAAACGTCAGCGCGGCCGCAGCGGTGAAAACGCCGCAGTTTTGGCTGCTCTTCTGCACCCTGTGCCTGAACATCACCGCAGGCATCGGCGTTTTGGGGCAGGCCAGCGTGATGATTCAAGAGCTGTTTTCCGAAACCTCGGTGGGGGCGGACGCGGCGGTGAGTGCGGCGGCAGCGGCCGGGTTCGTGGGGCTTTTGAGCCTGTTCAACATGGGCGGGCGCTTTTTCTGGTCGTCCATTTCCGACAAACTGGGGCGCAAAAACGTCTATACCGTCTTTTTCGTGCTGGGCGCGATTTTGTACTGCCTGATTCCGAGCTTGGGTGAAAGCGGCAGCAAAGCCCTGTTCATTATCGGCTTCTGCGTGATTATTTCCATGTACGGCGGCGGATTTGCCGCCATTCCGGCGTATCTGCGCGATTTATTCGGCACTTACCAAGTGGGCGCGATTCACGGCCGAATCCTGCTGGCGTGGTCGCTGGCGGCGGTGCTAGGCCCCGTGTTGGTGAACTATATCCGCCAAGGGCAGATTGACGCAGGCGTGCCGGCGGCGCAGGCATACAGCATCACCATGTACATCATGGCCGGCCTGCTGGTTTTGGGGCTGCTGGCCAACGCATTGGTCAAACAGGTGCACGCGAAACACCACCTGCACACCATTCCCGAAGCGGCGCACAGCAGCAATCCTGCCGATGAAACCGCGCTTTCCGATGCCTATCTGGCGGCGGAAGAGATTTCGCACGGCGGCTTTGCCGTGTGGTGGCGTTGGCTGCTGGTCGGCATTCCGCTGGGCTACGGCGTGGTGATGGTGTTTGCGAAAGTGGTGGATTTGTTCTGAACGCATTGGGTGCAGGCTGCTTTCTCATCGACGAATATTGCCGCAAAAAGCAGCCTGCACCTTTGCAAAACCTGAAAATATGAGTACAGTAGCAAATGCACCGCCCTTGACGAAGGAGACAGAATTCATGCACGAAACCGCCCAAATCATCACCAGCTACGGCCGCCGCTACATCGTCCGCACGAACGACAAACGCACCTACGAAGCCAGCACGCGCAGCAAGCGCAGCGATTTTGCCTGCGGCGACTGGGTCAGCATCGACATATTGAACGGCGAGCAGGCGGTTATCGAAGACGTGCAACCGCGCCAAAGCCTGCTGTACCGCCAAGATGCCTACAAATCCAAACTCATCGCCGCCAACGTCACCCAGCTTCTGATTGTGGTGGCCGCTTCCCCCACGCCCAGCGAAGCCCTGCTGCAACGCGCCCTCATCGCCGCCGAAGCCGCACAAATCAACGCCGTCATCCTGCTGAACAAAACCGACCTGCCCGGCACGGAACACTGGCGCGAACGCCTGTCGTTCTACACCGAATTGGGCTACAACGTTATCGAATTGTCCGCCCGACAAGACGTGCGCCACCTGCTGCCCGTTTTGTGGAACCACACCAACATCCTGCTCGGCCAAAGCGGCATGGGCAAATCCACCATCACCAACGCGCTGCTGGGCGACGACCGCGCCCGCACCGCCGACATTTCCACCGCGCTCGATTCGGGCAAACACACCACCACCCACGCACAGCTTTACGATTTGGACGAAGAAACCCAACTCATCGACAGCCCCGGCCTGCAAGAATTCGGCCTGCACCACCTCGCCCCCGAAAAGCTGCCCTGCTACTTCCCCGATTTGCACCCGCTGATGGGCCAATGCCGCTTCCACAACTGCACCCACCGCGCCGAACCCGACTGCGCCTTCAAAGCCGCCGCCGAAAAAGGCGAAATCCATTGGGAACGGCTGGCGCTGCTGCAAAAAATCACCGACGAGCTGACACAATAAAAGCAGCCTGCACTCGGCCAAACGCCTTGAACATCACACGCTAAATTGCTATGATGATCCAGCTTTACCATTTTTAACGCAATCACACAATGCAGGCTGCCTTGCCTGCAATCTCAACCCACTAATGGAGAATTGGTTATGAAAAAACCCGTACGTGTTGCCGTCACAGGCGCAGCCGGCCAAATCGGCTACGCATTATTATTCCGCATTGCCTCCGGCGAAATGCTGGGCAAAGACCAGCCCGTCATCCTGCAACTGCTGGACTTGCCGCAAGCCCAAAAAGCCGTACAAGGCGTGATGATGGAATTGCAAGACTGCGCCTTCCCATTGCTCGACAGCATGATTGCCACCGACAACCCTGAAGTCGCCTTCAAAGACGCCGACATCGCCATTTTAGTGGGTGCCCGTCCGCGCGGCCCCGGCATGGAACGTGCCGACCTGTTGCAGGCCAACGCACAAATCTTCACCGTTCAAGGCGCGGCATTGAACAAAGTCGCCAGCCGCAACGTCAAAGTCCTGGTGGTCGGCAACCCCGCCAACACTAACGCCTACATCGCCATGAAATCCGCCCCCGACCTGCCCGCCAAAAACTTCACCGCCATGCTGCGCCTCGACCACAACCGTGCCGCCAGCCAGCTGGCCGAAAAAACCGGCAAAGCCGTGCGCGACATCGAAAAACTGTGCGTATGGGGCAACCACTCGCCCACCATGTACGCCGACTACCGTTTTGCCACCATCGGCGGCGAGAGCGTGAAAGACCTGATTAACGACCAAGACTGGAACGCCAACGTATTCCTGCCCACCGTTGGCAAACGCGGCGCGGCCATCATCGAAGCGCGCGGCCTGTCTTCCGCCGCATCCGCCGCCAATGCCGCCATCGACCACATCCGCGACTGGGTGCTGGGCACCAACGGCAAATGGGTGACCATGGGCGTGCCTTCCGACGGTTCATACGGCATCCCCGCCGAAACCATGTTCGGCTTCCCCGTTACCTGTGAAAACGGCGAATACAAAATCGTACAAGGCTTGGAAATCGACGCATTCAGCCAAGAACGCATCGACAAAACACTGGCCGAACTGCAAGCCGAAAAAGACGGCGTTAAAGACCTGCTGTAATACCGGCCAATGAACGTGCAGGCTGCTTTTTAACCATCCCAAAGCAGCCTGCACTTTTTCCGACAGCACACAGAAAATATTAAAAACTTAATCGATTATCGATTTACCATAGTTTTAAACAACCTCAATTATTGCCATAATAAATTGCAAATAATTCAATAAAGTATTTATAATGGCGGCTCATTCATTCAACAACGCAAACTTATTTTGGAGATTTCATTATGTCAGTTCAAATCAAAACTGCAGCCGAATTGGAAGGCAAAAATGTACCTTCAGTCGTATTCCACACCCGCAAAGACGACGCTTGGGTAGACGTTTCCACAGACGACCTGTTCAAAGGCAAAACTGTTGCCGTATTCTCTCTGCCCGGCGCGTTCACTCCAACTTGCTCTTCTACCCACCTGCCACGCTACAACGAATTGGCCGCCGAATTTAAAAAACGCGGCGTGGACAGCATTGTCTGCATTTCCGTGAACGACACATTCGTGATGAACGCTTGGTTGGCCGACCAAGAAGCCGAAAACATCATCGTCGTACCGGACGGCAACGGCGAATTCACCAAAGGCATGGGCATGCTGGTGAGCAAAGAACAACTGGGCTTCGGCGACCGCTCTTGGCGTTACTCTATGCTGGTGAAAGACGGCAAAATCGAAAAAATGTTCATTGAGCCCGTGAAAGACGGCGACCCATTTGAAGTTTCCGATGCCGACACCATGCTGAAATACATCGACCCGACTTGGGTTCCACATGAGTCTGTATCCATCATCACCAAACCAGGCTGCCCATTCTGCGCCAAAGCCAAAGCTTTGTTGAAAGAAAAAGGCTACGCTTACGAAGAAATCGTTCTGGGTCGCGACGCATCCATCACTTCCGTTCGCGCCATCACCGGCAAAGCCACCGCACCTCAAGTGTTCATCGGCGGCAAATACATCGGCGGCAGCGACGATTTGGAAGCATACTTCGCCAAAAAATAAGTATCGGACACGCTGATGACCGGCTACCGGCCATCATTGGCGGCCACCCTTTGAAATGAAGGCAGTTTTTCCTCCTTTTCTGCCCTCATTTCCCTGAATAATCCCAGGGTTATTCAGGCAGCCTGCACTTTGGACGAATGCAGGCTGCCTGAGTAACTCTTTTTCTTAACCTATTGTTTTTAAGGAATCGCAAAATGAAAAAATTAACCGCAGATGTTGTCGTGATTGGCGCCGGCACGGCCGGCATGGGCGCGTTCCGCAATGCGCTGCTGCATACGCAAAATGTTTACCTGATTGAAAACCACACCTACGGCACTACTTGCGCGCGCGTCGGCTGCATGCCGTCAAAATTGCTGATTGCCGCCGCAGAAGCACGCCACCACGCATTGCACACCGACCCGTTCGGCGTGCATTTGGACAAAGATTCCCTGCAAGTGAACGGCAAAGAAGTCATGGCGCGCGTGAAAGCGGAACGCGACCGTTTCGTCGGCTTCGTGGTGGAAGACGTGCTGGCTTGGGATGAAAGCAAACGCATCATGGGCAACGCGCGCCTGCTGGACGAGCACACCGTGCAAATTGACGACCACACGCAAATCCGCGCCGATCGCATCGTTATCGCCACCGGTTCGCGCCCTGCCATTTTCCCGCAATGGGAAGCCCTAGGCGATAAATGCATTGTGAACGACGACGTGTTCTCTTGGGACACGCTGCCCGAAAGCGTTGCCGTGTTCGGCGCGGGCGTGATTGGTTTGGAACTGGGTCAGGCACTGAAACGCTTGGGCGTGCGCGTGGAAATTTTCAGCGTGGGCGGCGCCATCGGCGGTATTTCCGACCCCGTGGTTTCCGAGCAGGCCAAAGAAATTTTCGGCGCAGAGCTGCCATTGCACCTGAATGCCGAAACCGAAGTCGCGCTCAATGCGGACGGCAAAGTGGAAGTGAAATGGTCGGAGAACGGCGAAAGCGGCGTGTTTGTGGCGGACTATCTGCTCGCTGCCGCCGGCCGCCGCCCGAATGTCGATAATATCGGTTTGGAAAATATCCAGATTGAACGCGATGCGCGCGGCGTGCCGATTGCCGACCCGCGCACCATGCAAACCAGCGTGCCGCACATTTTCATTGCCGGCGATGCGTCCAACCAACTGCCGCTGCTGCATGAAGCGGCCGACCAAGGCAAGATTGCCGGCGAAAATGCAGGCCGCTTTCCCGACATCCGCGAAGGCCTGCGCCGCAGCATGATTGGCGTGGTGTTCACCAATCCGCAAATCGCTTCTGTCGGCAACCGTTTCGCCACTTTGCAGCAGCAGTTCGGCGCAGAATTCGAGCAGCGCGTTGCCGTAGGCGAGGTTTCGTTCAAAAACCAAGGCCGCAGCCGTGTGATGCTGGTCAATCAAGGCCATCTGCGCGTGTATGCCGAAAAAACCACCGGCCGCCTTTTGGGTGCGGAAATGATCGGCCCGGCGGCGGAACACCTTGCACACCTGCTAGCTTGGGCGCACCAGTTGCAACTGACCGTGCCGCAAATGCTAGATTTGGCGTTCTACCATCCGGTCATCGAAGAAGGCTTGCGCACCGCGCTGCGCGATGTGGCGGCCAAACTGGATTAACCGCCTGTTAGCATACAAAAGCAGCCTGCACTTTCTCCAACAGGAAGGTGCAGGCTGCTTTTTTTCGTGTTATTTCATGGTCAACAGGCTAATCAGCAGTTTCTTTTCATCGGGCGAAAGCTGCGGTTTCTGCCGCAGGCGGTTGATGTGTTCCGTCTGCGCCTTCTGGACGATTTTGCGCATGCCGTCTTGAAATTCCTGCAATTTTTCCGCGCCGTTGTCGTTAATGCTGTCGGCTTCGGCGGCGTGGGCGAACACGCTGTCCAAAATGGCGAAATGCGGCGACTGGCGGAAATGTTCCAGCGCCTGCGCGGCGGTAAGCGGACGTTGGCGGTAGAGTTTGGCCAAATCGAGCAGGCAGGCCAGCTCGTCCGAAATATCGAGATAATCGGGGAAGGAAACGTATTCCGCCCATTCGGCGTTGAACAGCAGGGTGCGCAGTTGCTGTTGCAGCAGCGTGGCGGGTGCAGGCTGCCTGTAACTTTCGCGCGGCAGCTGGTAGCTTTTGGCGGCCACATGGCGCTGCGGCGCGGCCTGTCCCATCAGTTGCGCCAAATTATTCGGGTCGATGCCGGTTTTTTCACTGAGCTCTTGGCGCAGCAAATACGACAATGTGGGCGCCTGCGTGATTTGGCGCAACAAGGGCGCGGCGTGTTTGACCAGCTCGGCCTTTGCTTCTTGGGTGTTCGGCTCTGTGCCGGCGGTGAGCGTTTCCCAAAAATAGTGCGACAAGGGCTTGCTTTCGTGCAGCAGCGCTTCTTCAAAGCGTTGGCGGCCGTATTGGCGGATAAAGCTGTCGGGGTCGTGTTCGGGCGGCAGGAACAGGAACGACAGGGTTTTGTCGTCTTTGAGCTGCGGCAGGGCGTTTTCCAGCGCGCGCCATGCGGCTTTGCGGCCGGCTGCGTCGCCGTCGAAACAGAAATAAACGTGGTCGGTTTGGCGGAACAGGAGTTTGATGTGCTCGGCGGTGGTGGACGTGCCCAGCGCGGCAACGGCATAGCCCACGCCGAATTGCGCCAGTGCCACCACGTCCATATAGCCTTCCACCACCAGAATGCGGCCCGCGTCTTTCACGGCTTGGCGCGCTTCGTGCAAACCGTACAGGTTTTTGCCCTTGTCGAACAGGGGCGTGTCGGGCGAATTAAGGTATTTGGGTTTGGAATCGTCCAGCACGCGGCCGCCAAAGCCGATGACCTGCCCCGAAATATTGCGGATGGGGAACATGATGCGGTGGCGGAAGCGGTCGTATTGGCGGCCTTCGTTGTCCAGCACCATGCCGCTGTCTATCAGTGCCGCGCTCGGATAAGGCTGGAACACTTGTGCCAGCGGCGACCAGCCTTCGGGCGCGTAGCCGATGCCGTAATGCGCGATGATTTCGGGCGACAGGCCGCGCCCCGTCACATATTGCCATGCCTGCGGCGAACGCGGCAGTTGCTGTTCGTAAAACGTGCAGGCTGCCTGCACCACCTGTTCCAGCGTTTGCTGTTGCTGTTTTTTGGCGGCACGCTGGGCGGCGGCCTGCGGATTTTCCTCGCGGACATTGGGCACACTCATGCCCACGCGGTCGGCCAAAAGCTGCACGGCTTCAACAAATCCCAAACCTTGGTGCTCCATCACAAAGCCGATGGCCGACCCGTGCGCGCCGCAGCCGAAGCAATGGTAAAACTGCTTGCTGGGGCTCACGGAAAAACTGGGCGATTTTTCTTTGTGGAACGGGCAGCACGCCATGTAGTTCGCCCCGCCCTTTTTCAGCGGAACGTATTGGTCGATGACATCGACAATATCGATTTTGGCCAGCAGGTCGTCAACGAAGTCTTGGGGAATCATAAAGCAGGAACGGGCAATAAAGGCAACGGGTTATTCGGACAATGTGCAGGCTGCCTGCGGCTCACACGCCATAAAAGCAGCCTGCACCTTCGGCATACGGCAACGCGGCTCAATCTTTCGACACGGTGATGACCGGTTCGGCTTCCGCGTCCTTCAATTCCACGTTCTCGTCCGGCAGATGGTTGTCGCGGAAATCGGCAAACCATTCGTCATCGGGGAACAGGGCAAGCGCGTTTTCCAAGGTGGAATACAGTTCGTTTTTCGCCTTGTGCGCATCGGCAAACACTTCGTTGGCGCGTTCGGTTTCGCCTGCGGTGGCCAATGCGCGGGCAAAGGCTTCGCGGCCGGCCACCCAGTAATTCAGCGCAATCAGCCGCTGCACCCACACTTCGGGGAAATGCCGGTTGCTTTGCAGCAGTGCATATAAAATCCGCAAAGCCACGCGCAGGCGGCCGTTTTCACGGATGTCCATGCTGCCAGACGGCGGCTGAACGCAAAGTTCGCAAGCAAAAGAAAGCCAGAAAATGCCTTTGTGGTCGGTGGGCGCGGTTTGGCGCAGATAGTCGAAATCGACGGTTTGGTTGTCATCTTGCACCAATTCGCGGATTTTTTGCAGGAAATCGCGTTCTTCGTGCGAAAGTTCGGGGTTGAATTCGGGTAGTTCGGTCATGTGTGTTCCATATCATCCATGTGCAGGCTGCTTTTGAACGGGCGGATGATGGCCGCCAAAAGCAGCCTGCACCTGCGGCACGCCATCGGCGTTAATTTTGTGTTACGGCACCGCTGGCGGTATCCGCATCGTCTTCTTCGTCTTCCAGATAATCGTGGCGGAAGTTGATAAACCATTGGTCGCCCGGAAAACGAACCAACGCTTCGTCCAAAAAAGCATACATTTCGTTTTTCAGTTGCTGCGCTTCTTCACGGATGGCCGGCGCTTGTTCCCGCAAATCTTCTGTGATGGCCGCGACATTGGCAAAGGCTTCCAGACCGGAACTCAAATAGAGCAGCCCCATCAGCCGGCACGACCACACTTGGGGGACATGGCTGTTGCTCTCCAGCAGTGCGTATAAAATCCGCAAAGCCACGGACAGGCGACCGTTTTCACGGATGTCCAAGCTGCCCGACGGCGGCAAGGTGCAGAGTTCGCAGGCAAAAGAAAGCCAGAAGATGCCTTTGTTGTCGGTGGGTGTTTTTTGGCGCAATGTGTCGAAATCGATGGTTTGGTCATCGTCCTTCACCCATTGGCGGACTTGCTGCAGGAAGGCGCGTTCTTCGGGTGAGAGTTCGGGGCTGAATTCGGGTAAATCGGCCATGTGTTTTCCGGAAAATCAATGTGCAGGCTGCTTTTGGACGGGCAGATGATGGCCGCCAAAAGCAGCCTGCACTATGGTTAGGATTGCTGTTCGGCCAACGCGGTCGGGTTGAGCGTGGCTTCGCCGACTTTGTGCAGCGTGTTGAAATCGGTGTGCTCGAACGGTTTGTCGTAGTTCGGCACCGTCATCACGGTATTCTGCTCATACGACCAAGTGCCGTCGTCGTGTACGGTAACGGTGATGGTGTAGCTTTCCATGCGGAACGATTCTTCCAAAAACGGATTGGAAGAAATGCCATTCACATTCGCGCCGCGTTTTGCAGTCACGGTGAAGGTTTTCGCATCGGCGGCGGCGTTGCCGGTGGCCATCACGGTTAGGCCGCGCGGAATGGTGAGCGTTTGAATCAGGTTGCCCGTGGCGGGTTCCCACAGCCAGTAGCCCACTTGATCGTGGAAGGTTTCCACTTCGCCCGGCTCGACAATATGGATGTGGTAACGCAGGCCGTAATAGATTTGCGGGCCGTTGGCCTGTGCGTCAATCGGCTGCATTTCCACGCGCTCGATATAGGCAGAATCTTCGGGGCCGTCTGCTTTCGGGCTGGTGTCCATGCCTTGGTCGCCCTGCCAAATGCCGGCCAGCGCGGCCAACGGGCCCAGATTGGCGAGCGTGTTGCTGTCGGCATCGCCTTCGGTGTAAATGTCTTTCGGGTAGGTATGCGGTTTCAGGTTCATCTTCGTTCCTTGATTCTGTTGGATAAAATTCTGCCCGACGGAAAAAAAGCAGCCTGCACTTTCCGCTGCCGCCATCGGGGAAAAAGCATTGGATATTATAAATGTTTTTGCGCACGCACCCAAATCACGGTTTCTGCGCGGCGAACACAATGAAATTGTAATATTGGTAATACACGGCGGGCTGCGGAAAGCCGGCTTGTTTCAGCCATGCTTCCTGCGCGCGCCATGTCGCCATTTTGTCCAATTTGATGCGCTCGAAGGCGGCGGCTTTTGCCGCATCGTCCAAAAACGTATCGGCCAGGACGTGTTCGCGCCACGCGGCGGTGTACAAGGCTTCGGCAGCGGCATTCTCGCCCAGCACCTGGTCGGCATTAATCAGCCAGCCGTTCGGTTTTAGCCATTGGAACACGCGGCGGAAAAGCTGCTGCTTGCATTCGTCGTCCAAATGGTGGATGGCCAATCCCGACATGGCCAAATCGACCGATTGCGGCGGCAAATCCAAATCGGCAAAGGCGCATTCCAAAAAATCAAACTGCGGCCGCCCTGCAAACCGCTGCCGCGCCTTGTCCAGCATGTGCGCGGACACATCCGCCAGCGTGAAGCGGGCATTCGGGAACGCGGGCAGCAGCATGGCGCTCATCAGCCCCGTGCCTGCGCCCAAATCCAAAATGTGCCGCACATTCCCTGCCTGCCGTGCCAGCCGCACTGCCATGCCGTAAAAATCGTGAAAGCAGGGAATCAGAGCTTGGCGTTGGCGGTCGTATTGTTCGGAGACGGCGTTGAATTGGGCTTGGATATTGTCGGTATTCATATATTTGTTTAATAAAGAAATTTTTGAGTGCAGGCTGCCTGAAAGCCTGTTTATCGCTGCGGCAATACATCGGGCACGAGCAGCGTCCGCTCTGTCCCCTGCACGGTTCTGACCATTTCGCGCGGGATTTTCGGTTCGCATTGCGCCCAGGCGTTTTCCTGTGCTTGGGGCGACAGTTTTTCATGCCGCCCCAAAAAATGGTGCAGCGTGCCGTTTTTCAGATGGGTCAGGCGGCGTGTTTTGCGGTCGAACGCCAATTCAAAATCCAAGGTTTCGCGCCCGGCCTTTTCGTTGGGATTCAGCCGCACATACTGGCTTTGGCCAACCGCAAAACGGAATATCTGCGAACCGTCTTCCGAGCGCACAAACACGTAACGCGCATTGTCGGGCATCGGCACTTTGACATTTCTTTCAATGCCCTGCCCTTCGGCAAACAGCGGCTTAAACGCGCCTTCGCCCGGCCAATCCGCCTTTGTGCCGAATGCCAATGCGGGGTTGATGCCGATGGCATCCAGCAAAACCAGCGGCGCCAAAAACACTACCCTTTTTTCTTTGCCGAACGCCTGCTGCGTTTCTGCCAGCGTTTTCGCCAGCGTTTTCGCGTCCATTTCAGGATTGGCCACCATAAACAACCCAGGCAGCCCCAGGTGTTTTTCTGTCAGCCGCAGGCGGATGCTGCCGTTTTGCCCGTCCATTTTCTGCCACGAGCCGCCTATGCGCATATCAATGCCGTCGGCCAAAAGCGTGAAGCAGAAACGCTGTTTGTCCAGCAGCAACAGTCGGGCGGTGCCGTCCGCTTCATCGTGCCGATACATTCCGACAAACGGTTCGTCTGCGCGGGCGGACAATACCGCGCCGAGCAACAAAAGAAATAGAATTTTTTTCATGGATACAACCCCCAGCCTATTTCCCGCCGCATTTTGTCTGCGCGGGAACGGCGGCAATTATTTTGTTGGAAGATGAAGAATGTGCAGGCTGCCTGAACATCTGCAAAGCAGCCTGCACTCTGTTTTGTGCACGAACGGCCGTTTGCAATGCGGCGTGGGCTTATTGGTCGGTACGGTTCATTTCCTGCAAGACGCGTTGCGCGTCCGCATCGCCTTGTTCGGCAGCCTTTTCCAGCCAGATTTTGGCTTGACCGTTGTCTTGCTCCGTGCCGCGCCCTTGGAGATACATCATGCCCAAGCTGTATTGGGCGGGCGCGAAACCTTGTTCCGCCGATTTGCGGTACCAATCCAATGCCTGCCGAGCGTCCTGCGCCACACCTTTACCTTCATCGTACATCATGCCCAAGAAATATTGTGCGTTGGCGTGCCCTTGTTGCGCCGATTTGCGGCACCAGTCGGCGGCTTGGCGGTAATCCTGTGCCACGCCCATTCCTTCGGTGTGCATAAGGCACAAATTGAACTGTGCGTAGGAGTCGCCCTGCGCCGCAGATTTTTCATACCAATGAATGGCTTGGCGATAATTCTGTTCCATTCCCAAACCGAAATGGTACATCTGTCCCAGCCGGTATTGCGCTTGGACATGCCCCTGCGCCGCCAGTTCGCGCAATACGGGTAACGCCGTCGCATAATCGCGGCGGTCAAAAGCCTGCACCGCACGATGGAATTTCTGCTCGGCCGATGGAGAAGCCCGTGCAGCAGCGGGTGCAGGCTGCTTTTCGGGCTGTTGATGCCCGCGTGCGGCGAATGCGGGGGTGGCCAGCAAAACGACGGCGGCCACAGCGGCATAGAAGGTTTTTCGGAATGAAGGTTTCATGAATCGTCCTTTGAATCAGTGAACAAGGGTTGGACAGCAAAAGTGCAGGCTACCTGAACACCCGAAAAGCAGCCTGCACTTCCAAATCCAAAGTGCAGGCTGCCTGAAACCGCTGTTACGCATCTGCCGCCAGCAGCTTCCGCCAGCGGGCTACCTGAAACTTCACTTGCTCCGGCGCGGTGCCGCCCAGGTGGTTGCGGGCGTTCAGGCTGCCTTCTGGGGTGAGCACTTGGTAAACGTCGTTTTCAATCAATGCGCTGAAGCCTTGCAGCACGGTGAGCGGCAGGTCTTCCAGCCCGCAGCCTGCCTGTTCGGCGTGGCGCACGGCTTGGGCGACGGCTTCGTGGCTGTCGCGGAAGGGCAGGCCTTTTTTGACCAGATAATCCGCCAAATCGGTGGCGGTGGCGAAGCCTTGCAGCACGGCGGCACGCATGGCTTCGGGTTTCACGGTGATGCCGCGCATCATGTCGGCGTAAATCCGCAGCGTGTCGATGAGCGTGTCCACCGTGTCAAACAGCGGCTCTTTGTCTTCCTGATTGTCTTTGTTATACGCCAGCGGCTGGGATTTCATCAGCATAATCAAGCCGGTGAGGTGGCCGATGACGCGGCCGGATTTGCCGCGCACGAGTTCGGGCACGTCGGGGTTTTTCTTCTGCGGCATGATGCTGGAACCGGTGCAGAAGCGGTCGGCAATGTCGATGAAGCCGAAGCGGGGCGACATCCACAAAATCAGTTCTTCGGACAGGCGGCTCAAATGCACCATGACGAGCGAGGCGGCGGCGGTGAATTCGATGGCGAAGTCGCGGTCGGACACGGCGTCGAGCGAGTTTTGGCAGATTTGTTCGAAGCCCAGCAGCGCGGCGGTGGTTTCGCGGCGGACGGGGAAGGTGGTGCCGGCCAGTGCGGCGGCACCCAGCGGCATGCGGTTGGTGCGGCGGCGGCAGTCGGCCATGCGTTCGTCGTCGCGGCCGAACATTTCCACATAGGCGAGCAGGTGGTGGCCGAAGCTGACGGGCTGGGCGACCTGAAGATGCGTGAAGCCGGGCATGACGGTAGCGGCGTTTTGCTCGGCCAAATCGAGCAGGGCAGCCTGCAAGTCTTTAATCAGGCGGCGGATGGTGGAGATTTCGTCGCGCAGCCACAGGCGGATGTCGGTGGCGACTTGGTCGTTGCGGCTGCGGCCGGTGTGCAGGCGTTTGCCGGCGTCGCCGATTTTGTCGGTGAGGCGGCGTTCGATGTTCATGTGCACGTCTTCCAAATCAAGCGACCATTGCAGGCTGCCTGCTTGAATTTCGGCTTGGATTTCGGCCATGCCGCGCTGAATATCGGCCAAATCTTGCGCGGAGAGCACGCCGGCTTCGTGCAGCATCTGCGCGTGCGCCAGCGAGCCTTGGATGTCCCAGCGGGCAAGGCGTTGGTCGAAACCAATCGAGCCGGTGTATTGTTTGACGAGTTCGGACACGGGCTCGTTGAAGCGGCCGGACCAGGTTTTGTTGTCGGTGGTCATGATGGGGTTCCTTTGTATGAAGTTGGGAGGATGGGATGGGATGGGGTGCAGGCTGCTTTTGCCTGCTTCACTCGTTGCGCCATTCGTCTAAATCGGACTGCAACACCAGCCCGTATTCTGTGTCCAGCACATATTTGCCGTCTTCCAAATCTTGGGCGTATTGCGTCAGGAATCCGCGCAGGGAATCGGCTTCTTTGCTGCGGACAGCGTCGTCGTGCCACATTTGGATGATTTGACCCGCCGCGCCGTGTTCGGTCGGGTCCATGTCGATCATTTTGCCGTTGCCGCTACCGTCTGCGGTCAGCGGAATCCATTTCGGGTTCCACCACAAATCGCCTTTGATGGCGGCGTCTTCGGGTTCGCAGTCGTAAGGCGTGCCGTCGTCGTCCGCAAACATACCGTCGTCCAGCAGGTTTTTCCACACGCCGTATTCTTCGATGATGCGTTCAATCGGCAGCCATTCGTCGTCCGGCCACAGGCTGCCTGCACCGCTTTCGCCGTTTGCCGCGCGGTAAAGTTCTTTAAATTCTTCGGGCAGCGCATAGCCCAGCACGGCTTCCAGTCGGGCAAAATCGGCTTCGGCCGCGCCTGCGTTCAATGTGAAATCCGATTCCGATGCGGCAGCAGCTTCGGGAAACTGATGTTTCAAATGTTCCAGTTGGGTCATGATGCGGCGGACAAGCTCTTTCATGGGGTTTCCTTTCGGGGCGGGGTTAAGGTGGGCGATTCGTGCCGTTTCAAAACAAAGATTCGATGGTTTTCAAAGTGCAGGCTGCTTTTGGCGGCTTGGGTTGCCCGAACCGCGGCTATCTCACGATTTATATTGCAGCTTTTGGATAATGGCAAGCCGTTCGGCTTCGTTTTCCGCGTCTATCAGGCTTTGCAGAATTTTCGGCAGGCGTTTGCCGTGCGGCAGGGCCATAACGGACAGCGACAAGGAATAAAATTCCGCGTTGTCGATGGCTTGCATGTCTTTCTCAAGCGCATCGACATAGCGGCCCATCTCGGCCAAGAAGGCTTCCGCCTGTTCGTCTGTGGCATTGTCGGGCAGCGGCGGCGGGGCTTCGGTCAATTCGGGCAGGTTGTCGGCCAGCAGGGTAAGCGTATAGGAAAGGGGGGCGAGTGTCGGGTCGCCCAAATTGCGCCACGCATAAAACGCTTCTTTGCGTTTGCGCGGCCTATATGTGCCGTCCAGTATGTTTTCGCTGAATTTGGTGTGGATAAACAGGCCTTTGGGGCTGAGCGTGAGCTGGGGGCGGCGGTCGAGCAGGGCGCGGATAAATAAGAGGAAAAAAGCCGACAGAAAGATGATGCCCGATATGATAATGACAAAAGGAATGCTGTCGGGCGGCTCGGAAAGCAGCGCAACAGCCAACGCGGCACACACGGCCATCGGCAGGGAGAGGCGGCATAACACGGTTAGGGGGCTGTTGTATAAGGTGTATTCGTTGGCGGGCATAATGAGTTTCCTTTGCGCGGGTTTCGGCTGCCGTTGCCAAAAGCAGCCTGCACTTTTCCAGCGTTCATTATCGCGTCAATCAAACAAGCCGCCGAAAGCAGCCTGCATGCCTTGTTCGTGTTGCAGCAGCCATGCTTTGCGCTGCAATCCGCCGGCGTAACCCGTCAGGCTGCCGTCCGCGCCGATCACGCGGTGGCACGGAATAATGATGGACACGCGGTTTTGCCCGTTGGCATTGGCCACGGCGCGCACGGCGGTCGGCCTGCCGAGCCGTTCGGCCTGTTCGCGGTAGCTGGCGGTTTTGCCATAAGGAATCTGCTGCAAACCTTGCCACACGGCGGCCTGAAACGGTGTGGACGGTGTGTGCAAGGCCACGCTGAACGTGTGCAGGCTGCCTGCAAAATAGTCGCGCAATTCCTGCTCCGCCTGCGCCAAATGTTCGTTCGTGCCCGCAATCATCGGCCGTTTCAGCAGCCGCTGCAAATCCTGCTGTTCGCGTTCCACGCGACGGCTGCCGACAAATTCCAGCAGGCAGAGCCCCTGTTCGGTGGCGCAGGCAATCAGGTCGCCCAAAGGGCTGGGGAAAACGGTGGTGAGGATACTGGACATGGCGGTTTCTCTATTCGGATAGCGCAATCAAACAGGTTCGGCGGCTATGGTTGCGCCGCAGACATGGCCTGTTGCATAAATTCGATAAAGCTGCGGACTTTGGCTTTCATGAAGCGGCGGTTGGCATACACGGCGTATAGCGGCGGAATGTTGATTTGGTGCTGCGGCAGCAGGCGGACGAGGCGGCCGTCGGACAGGGCGTCATCCGCCAGCCACGAAGGCATATAGCCAATGCCTGCGCCGGCCAGAATCAGTGCGGCCACCATCTGCGTGTGGTTGCTGGCGACCGTGCCGTGCAGGTGCAGGCTGCTTTTTTCACCCGAATGCTCGATTTGCATTTTCGACATATCGGCATAAGAAGGTATCACGGCTTGGTGCCGTTCCAAATCCGCCACCGTTTCCGGCATGCCGTGGCGGGCAATGTACGCGGGCGACGCCACCAGGTAAAACGGTATATTGCCCAAAGGCTTGGCAACGATATTGTCCGCCAACCCATACGACAGGCGTAAAGCCAAATCTTCGCCGTCGCTGTTTAAATCCACCGCCCGATTGGTTAGCGTGAGCATCAGCTCCACTTCGGGATACGCTTCCCGATACGCCTGCACCAGTCGCGCAAAATAATCGCAGGCAAACCACACCGGCGCGCTGATACGCAGCAGACCCTGCGGCTTGCAAACACCGGCCTGCGCCTGCTCGTTTGCCTGCGCCAGCAGTTCCAGAATATGCGAACAGTCGCGGAAATATTGCTCGCCCTGCTCGGTCAGCTTCAGGCTGCGGTTGTTGCGGTAAAGCAGCTGCGTGCCCAAATTTTTTTCCAGAGCGGCCACGTGCTTACTCGCCATCGGAATCGAAATATCCAACAATTCCGCGGCCTTGGTAAAACTACCGCTTTGCACCACTTGGCAAAACACTTTCAAACTCAAGAGCGTATCCATAAACTTCTTCGCAATGTGGAAAGTGGGATGATTGTATAAGGAATGACGCGATTTTTCCATGTTTATAGCGCCCGTGGGCAAAAGCAGCCTGCACCCTGCCCCGCCATATCGAAAATTCACCTAATCCGCTATATAATGCACGCCCACACACCAACCCTTCCCATAAACACCCATGATGCCCCAACTGCCCACGCTGCTGCGCCCTGCACGTCACGAAGACTGCCACCAGATTTTGCGCGTACACCGCCATGCCGTCCGCTATTCCTGCCTGAAAAGCTACACCCCGGAAATCATGAACACATGGCTCGACCTGCTGGAACCGGAAAGCTACCTCGGCCCAATCGACAATCCAAACAAAGCGCTGTGGCTGATTGAATACGAAAACCAAATCCAAGGTTTTTTCCTGTTGAACTACGCCGAAGCGCAACTGGAAGCGTTATACGTCCACCCCGTGGTGCATTATTCCGGCTTGGGCACCGCCCTGCTGAAAAAGGCGGAAGGCCTCGCCATACAAGCCGATTTGAGCTTATTGAGCCTGTACGCCTCCAAAAATTCCATTGAATTTTACCGAATCAACGGCTACGAATCGCTGGGCGAAGCCATTATGCCGCTGAACGAACACATCCAAGCCGAATGCCTCTTAATGCGCAAATATTTATCACAATAAAAACATTGCGTTATTTTTACCAATCAGAATAAGGATTGACGATTATCCCAGCGCCACAGTAGAATGCTGGTTTCCAAATGGAGTAGTGGCTGAGAGGCTGAAGGCACACCCCTGCTAAGGGTGCATCTGGGCTATAACCTGGATCGAGGGTTCGAATCCCTCCTACTCCGCCAAGATACACAAAAACCTACTGATAACACAGTAGGTTTTTTGTTTTGGCTTATTTGTCAAACCAAAAAAGCAGCCTGCACTTCCGTTTCCAAAAGTGCAGGCTGCTTTTTCATCGCGGCCGCATCAGGCAAATACTAACGTATCGCCATCCGCTTCTACTTTAATCGTACTGCCCGCAGCATATTTCCCTGCCAGCAGCGCTTTGGCCAGCGGATTTTCAATTTCCGACTGAATCGCCCGTTTGAGCGGACGCGCGCCGTAAATCGGATCAAACCCGGCCTTCGCCAACACGTCCAAAGCGGCATCGGACACCTGAAGATACAGGCCTTGCGCTTCCAAACGTTTTTTCAGGCCGTCCAACTGGATTTGCGCAATGCGGCGGATATGCACCTGACCGAGCGCGTGGAACACCACCACTTCGTCAATACGGTTGATGAGTTCGGGGCGAAAATAGTCTTTCACATCGGCCATCACAGCGGCTTTCACAGCTTCATAAGGCGCATCCGCACCCAGTTCCTGAATGTGCTGGCTGCCGATATTGCTGGTCATCACCACCACGGTGTTTTTAAAGTCCACCGTGCGACCTTGGCCGTCGGTCAAGCGGCCGTCATCCAATACTTGCAGCAGGATGTTGAACACGTCCGGATGCGCTTTTTCCACTTCGTCCAGCAAAATCACGCTGTAGGGTTTGCGGCGCACCTGCTCGGTCAGATAGCCGCCCTCTTCGTAGCCCACATAGCCCGGAGGCGCACCAATCAGCCGCGCAACGCTGTGTTTTTCCATGTATTCCGACATATCCACGCGGATTAAATGGTCTTCGCTGTCAAACAGGAAGCTCGCCAGCGTTTTGCACAATTCGGTTTTACCCACGCCGGTCGGGCCCAAGAACAGGAAGCTGCCGTAAGGCTTGTTCGGGTCGGCCAGGCCGGAGCGGCTGCGGCGGATGGCATCAGCCACGGCGCGTACGGCTTCGTCCTGCCCCACCACGCGGTTGTGCAGCACGTCTTCCATGCGCAGCAGTTTTTCGCGCTCACCTTCCATCATTTTGGACACGGGAATGCCCGTCATGCGCGACACGATTTCGGCAATTTCCTCTGCGCCCACTTCGGTGCGGAACAGCGTGTTGGTAGTTTTTTGGTTGCCTGCGCGCTCCGCATCTTTCAGTTGCAGGGTCAGTTTGGGCAATTCGCCGTATTCCAATTCCGAAGCCAAGCCATAATCACCCACGCGTTTGGCCTGTTCGATTTTGTGTTTGATTTCGTCGATTTGCGCCTTCAAATCGGTCAGGCTCACGGCAGAAGCTTTTTCGGCCTTCCACACTTCGTCCAAATCGGCATATTCTTTTTCCAAGCCGGCAATTTCTTCGTCAATCAGAGCCAAACGCTTTTTGCTCGCCTCGTCGCTTTCTTTGGAAACGTGCATTTTCTCCATTTTCAGTTGGATGATGCGGCGGTCGAGCTTGTCCATCTGCTCGGGTTTGGTTTCTTTCTCGATTTTGATGCGGCTGGCTGCTTCGTCAATCAAATCAATGGCTTTATCGGGTAGGAAGCGGTCGGTGATGTAGCGGTTGGACAATTCTGCCGCCGCCACAATCGCTGGGTCGGTAATCTCTACGCCGTGGTGGATTTCGTAGCGGTCCTGCAAACCGCGCAGAATCGCAATCGTGTCTTCCACGCTCGGTTCGCCCACCAGCACTTTTTGGAAGCGGCGTTCCAGCGCGGCATCTTTTTCGATGTATTGGCGGTATTCATCTAGCGTGGTCGCGCCGATACAGTGCAGTTCGCCGCGCGCCAAGGCCGGTTTCAGCATATTGCCTGCGTCCATGG
>ERZ773008.346-NODE-346-length-33226-cov-4.125381_pt1 | contig 33226 bp, 28 predicted proteins | sample MGYA00580664_ERZ773008 | MGnify/ENA primary metagenome ERZ773008 (study PRJEB29015, sample SAMEA2738016) | human oral metagenome | biome: human oral; feature: human-associated habitat; material: dental | place: China | collected 2048 ...
GAATGTCGTTAACACGGTCAACGGAACAGCTATTACGGCATCGACAAACAACGCAAACTATGCTGTCAACGCAGCTAAGCAACTTGTTATCAAGGGTAATCTCACGGCAGACCTTAACGTGACGTTCACAGCAGACTATGTAGATGCTGATCACATCACATCTAAGATTGGTGGTTCGTTCGCCGTGATCCGTAACGTAACCAGTGGTGCTTTATTCTCGGTAGTGCTGACATGTCCTAAGGGCAATATCTTTGACGCAACACACCCCGGTAACTTAACAGTACAGGCGCAGTGCTTCCGTGGTTCGGTAGCCGACAACGCAGGCAACTCCTTCACATGGGAGCAGTTCGACACGGCTACGGGTGCATGGAAAGCAGTGTCGGCAGGGCGTGCAAGTGGTGCTACATTGACCGTACAGCCAGCTGACGTAATGAACTTCCAAACCTTCCGTGTGCGTGCTCACGACAATGGTGGCAACGGGCAATCGGCAGCCGACGCACAAGCCCTCGTGACGTTCCAAGACTTAACCGACCCTTACACCGTAGAACTCTACTGCCCAACGGGTGACAAGATTGTCAACGGAACGGGGCAGACTACCATCAGCGCACGTATATGGCAGTCGGGGACGAAGATAGAAGACGAGGCGACGGCAGCCGCAAGTCGCAAGTTCGATTACGCATGGACGAAGTTCGATAAGGACGGCAAGCCGCAGAACTGGAACGGGACAACGTCGAACGTCAAGACGGGCAACCCTATCACTGTCCTTGCTGCAGAGGTAGCGACAAAGACTACCATCGTCTGTGAGATAACGAAGAAATAACCAATCGTAGGCGGAAACTCATCCACCTACCTAAAACATAACAGATATGAATAAAGAAACTATTGCAAGGCAACAGATCACGATTGCCGACGTACACGACGGAGAAAAAGGCTTAAAAGGTGACACAGGAACAGCTGCCGAGTTCTACCGCTTACAGTCAATGGAGGAAACGGCACTCGTGGGGGTGGATAACGTCTTACGGGTTAAGCTCGCTTATGCTATTGAGCACGTCAAGGGCGAGCAGGTGACAAAGGAAAAGAGTTCTTCACAGGGCTATCACGTGGTGGTGGAAACCAGCACAGGGAAGAGCGTCCCAATGACAGAGGGAGAAGTAAGCAGCTGTACATATCAGCTGGAGGGTTTCTCAAAGGCAAAGGATCGCCCCGACTTTATCAACATCGAACTAAGGGACAAGGCGAACAAGACACTCGACCGCCGTACCGTGCAAATCACAATGGAAGCTGCATCGTTTGTGAATGTCATCGGGGACGTTAGGAAGACCGTATCGCAGAACGGGAAGGACATTACCACCATTCAGCAGGACGCACGAGGCATTCGCCTGCAAGTGGAGAGCCTGAAGAGTGGGGCAAGGAATCTTCTCAAAGGGGGACAGCTGAAAGTCTCGTTCTCGACCTACGGACTTCCGTCCGCTTTCCGTCTGAAGCTCAAGCCCGATACCGACTATACACTGACGGTCTGCGGACGCATCAGCGAGGATGCGCTGAAGAAGGGACAGACGCTGCATACGTACGTCTTCGACAAGGACTTTAATTGGGCATCCTCCTGCGGCATCCAGTCCACGTCGGACACTTTGGCATCCGTCACGTTCCGCATACCGGCAGACAGGCATTCGCCGGAAGACTACATCATCAGCTGCTTTCCTTACCCGAGCCAAGAGCCCAAGGGCAGGAACGGCGAGGTAACCGTTAATTGGATCACGCTCACCGAGGGTACGCAGCCCGAGAAAGCATGGATACCAGCAGAGGAAGAAGACATTTATACACAAATGAGTAAGGCGGGCATGGAAATCAAAGACGGAGAAATAACACTCACGGCGAACAAGACTAAGATGCGTAACAACAAGGGCGAGGATGTTGCCATCTTCAATGCGGATGGCACGATTGACGCTCGCCGTATCATTGCCGAGGGTACGGAGGATCGTATTGAGTATGGTATCATTGATGGTCGTGCGAACCTTATCATCAAGGATAAGCAGGGCAACACGATGTTACTCTTGAACCGCGACGGCATTGTATTGCCAACAGATATTACAGCCTACGCACGGCGAATCACGGCTATTATGTCGGTCAAGGATGCGCGCGATGGCGTGTATCTGTCGGTATCCTTCGGCTTCCCTCTCTATGTGCGCAATACGGGCTTTCAGCGCAGCACCTTTGGCAACAACATCCGTATCGAGGTAGACGTGCCGAGCCTTGGCATTAAGAACATGGTAGTACCCGTTGGCAGTGGGCAGGGCAAGACGCTGAATGTGGACGAAACGGGCGAGATAATATATAACACCACCTACGAGCATCAATATAAAGCAGGCACAGCCTTGCCACTAACCCCCGACTTTGAATATCGGGTCATTTGGCGTGGAAAGATAATCAATAGCGGCAACGGGCAAGTTGTGAAAATGGCATAACCCATCCGTAAAGAAAAAATAAGGCGTATGCCTCGCCCACGTAACCCATACGGGTCAGAAGTGTTACCCGTATGGGTCAAAAACAGGAACTCCGCTCGCCATAGAATATAAGGCACACGACGAGGGAGTATTAGTGCCAATCATCCATTAATGCTAATCAATATGGAAAAATCTTTAAATTATTTCATTCGTGAACAGAAGATGTCAGTAGGACAGTTCGCAGGTAACACCCACCCCCTTCCCCTCCCCAAGGGAGGGGGGATTGGATAGTACTTAGTGGATATTTAGAGTTATTCATGGTATTTAGATTAATAGGATAAAACCCTGCTCTCCAAGAGGACAGCAGGGTTTATAATTGTAGGAAAGATGGACTGTAGGACGGGAAATTTCCATCCTACGGTCTTGCTTTTAAAAGTATTAAAGCACTCCCTTGTAATTTAATAGCAGCTGATTTGCCTGTTGAATATCCTTGGGAGTGTATATGTCTGTAATCAATATGGATGAATGTCGTGCCTGATCTCTCACTGTAAGTATATCTGTGTTAGCACGCAGCATATTCGTGATACCCGTGTCCTTGAGACTGTAGAACTTGTATCTGTCAGTCAGCTTCAGATTGGCACGGATATAACGACTCCAGTAATCTCTGAATGCTTTTTCTGTTCTCCGCTCCTTTCCTGGTCTAAAATCATTGCTGAAAAGAAAATACTGTCCTGGACTATCGAAGATACGTAAGTCGATCATTAACTTAATGACATGGTCAGGAAGCGTTAAGAGAGCATCGTGGTGGTTCTTCGCTATTGAACCGTGAAGATATAATGTTTTCTTTGCTATGTTAAAGTCTCCTACCTTAATATAACTCATCTCTTTTGGGCGCACAAATAAATAATGTAGAATATAGCAGGCAAGCAGGTAATGCTTGTTGTGTTCCGTCAGCCACACCTTTATCCGCTCTAAAACATCATCAGGAATAATATCACGATTCTTAAGTTGACCACGTCGCTGAACGATGGAGAAGTGTTCTGTAGGGTCTGAAGAGATATATCCACGCTCCAACAGATACTTGCTGAAGGTCTTGAGCCAAGAGAGGTAATTGTTTCTCGTTCGAAGCGTGTTGTTTCTGTCAACGAAAACGTACTCCAAGAATTGACCTATCATCTTGCTATCGAATTGATAAGTGTAATACAGGTTGACGTTCTGTTTTTCCTTCCACTCTTTCAGAATCTTAATCCTACTGCAATACGATACAACAGATTCCTCTCGCATATTGTGTTCCTTAAGGAGCTTGAATAGATAAGCCTCGTACTTTGCACATACGTCATCGAAAGCTGTGTACTCAAGTGGTTGTACGATTTCCACCCACGGATTCCAGCCTTGCATAAGCTTTTCAGTCAACCTCTTTATAAGAGCTTCTCCGTATTCTCTCTGATTACGCTTACCCTTGATGTGGTCAAGCATAAACTTCTTTATACGAAACTTTCCCCTCTCTGGGTCAAAAGCAGAAAGGGATACATAACATTCTGAGGCTTGGTGAAACTTAGGTGTTTTCCATCCTACAATCTCATTGATAGCCGTTTGTCTGTTTTTTGAAGAAAAATTTTTTTTGGCATTTCCCAACTTTTGTGTGAAATGCCCTATTGAATACTATTTTATCTAAATTGAGTAAAGTTCACCGACTTTTCACCGACCACTTTACCACCGACCAAAGATATTAATCTGAAAATCAGTATCTTTGTCTTATATTAGTCGGGATGACCAGACTCGAACTGGCGACCACTGGTCCCCCAGACCAGCATTCTAAACCTACTGAACTACATCCCGTTCCTTTAAAAGCCCTGCAAAATTACGTACTTTCCATGATATTAGCAAACTTTTGAGGTTCTTTTTCTCACATCCCAAGTTTATTTTGTAATTTTGTGATGTAATAATTATGCACTGAAGAAGCATGCAATACATCATAACTCCACCCCAACATATTGATACTCGCATCACACTTCCAGCCTCAAAGAGCGTTAGTAATCGTGCACTTATCGTGCAGGCACTTACAAAAGAGGGGATTCTACCAGAGAACTTATCAGATTGTGATGACACAAAAGTTATTTTGCAGGCTTTCTCCCAACCATCAGATGTGATTGACATAAAGGCTTCTGGCACTGCAATGCGCTTTCTGACAGCATATTTATGCCTATTACAAGGAGAGCATATTATCACGGGAACAGAGCGAATGAAGCATAGACCGATAAAGATTCTCGTTGATGCTTTGCGTTACTTAGGTGCAGATATTGATTATATTGGTAATGAGGGCTATCCTCCCCTGCGCATTCGTGGACGTGAATTAGAGGGTGGACAACTGGTAATACCTGGCAATGTGAGTTCGCAATACGTTTCGGCTTTACTCATGATTGCGCCCATTTTGACCAAAGGATTGGACTTGAAACTCACTGGGGAGATTGTGTCTAGACCATACATCGACCTCACTTTGCATATTATGCATGAGTTTGGAGTTGCTGCTGAATGGACTAACTTCGACACAATTAGCGTCAAACCACAGCAATACACACGCCGAACTTACACAATAGAGAATGACTGGACGTCAGCAAGCTATTGGTATGAGATACTTGCATTACAAGATGATTTAGATGAAGAGGTGGTTCTCTCGGGGCTAAAAGATGGTTCGCGACAAGGAGATGCAGCTGTTCGATACATCTTCTCATTGCTGGGTATAAAGACAAACTTCGCTCGCAAGAATGCAGAAGGGCTGACTGACGCAACACTAACACGCCATACCCGTATGCTGAATAGGATGGATTATGACTTTATTAACCATCCAGACTTGGCACAAACACTGATAGCAGCATGTCCAGTGTTGGGTATTCCCTTCCATTTTACGGGCTTGAACAGTCTAAGAATCAAAGAGACAGACCGCATAGAAGCAATGAAAACAGAGATGGCAAAGCTGGGTTACGTCCTTCAAAGCCGTAACGAAGGGGAGTTGTCATGGGAGGGTGAACATTGTGAACCTGTTTCTCTTCCTGTCATCAACACATACGAAGACCATAGAATGGCAATGTCTTTCGCTCCATTAGCTATCAAACTGGGGGAAATACGCATAGATCATCCAGAAGTTGTAACGAAGTCTTACCCTCACTTCTGGGCTGACTTACGTTCTGCGGGCTTTCATATTACAGAGGTAGAATAGCCTATCTGTCCTACTTCTCATGTTTCCAAAAGAAGAAAAGAACAAATGAGTATATTTTATATTGGCATTGGTGCACTTATAGTACTGGCTCTTTTTGCTGCCATAACAACCTTATTCACTAAGAAGAAAGAGGGTGAACCCGATGTTGTTATGCCTACTTCTGGTGATTGCTCATCGTGTGATGGCACTGATGATAAGTGTGAGCAAGTGTGCATGATGGAAGCTGCAACAAGGGAAATAGAGTATTATGATGACGAAGAACTCGACCGTTTTCGTGGGCGACAGTCGAATCAATACACCGATGAAGAAGCCGAGGAGTTTGCCAATATACTCTATACCATGCAGCCACAAGAGGCAAAAGGCTGGAATAGAAGCCTCATCCTCCGTGAGATAAATGTCCCTAATCAGATTAAGGATGAACTGATAACAATAATAGAAGGCTAACGTGAAGAAAGCAAACAGACATATAACCTTCTCTTTATTAGCAATCATTACAATGGTGATTGTGGGTTGCTCTACGAAGAATAACACCGCTCAATCTCGCTGGTGGCAGGCTTTTAATACCCGATATAACGTATATTTTAATGGAGCACAGGCTTATATCGATGGTTCTCTAGAGAAAGAAAAGGGGAACAAGGATAACTTTACCGAACTTATTCCACTATATACTGTCGGCAATAAGAATAGTCGGGACTTAGGAAAAAGTAACTTTAATCGTGCCATAGAAAAGGCAGAGAAGGCAATAGCTAAGCATAGTATCAAGAAGAGACCAGAGTGGACTAAGAACAGAAGAAAGACTGATAAGGACATAGAGTGGCTCTCACGACGTGAATATAACCCTTTCTTGTGGAAGGCATGGATGTTAATGGGACGCTCACAGTTCCATCAAGGAGCCTTTGAAGAGGCTGCTGCAACCTTCGCCTACATGAGTCGTATGTACAAGGGACAGCCCGCCATCTATGGAAAAGCACGTGCTTGGTTGGCTAAATGTTACATAGAACAGGGCTGGCTATACGATGCGGAGGATGTTATTCGCAATATGCAACGTGATTCAATGGACTGGCGTGCGGTGAAGGAGTGGGATTATACTTACGCAGACTACTATCTTCACACGGGAGAACTGGCTAAGGCTGTGCCTTACTTACAAAAGGTTATTAAGCACGAGATGCGTCAGAAGCAGAAAGCACGTGAACTTTATCTACTTGGACAAGTGTATGCAGCATTGGGAAAGAGGCAAGATGCCTATGAAGCCTTCCAACGCGTCATTCGTACCAATCCTCCTTATGAACTAGAGTTCAACGCTCGCATTGCCCAAACAGAGGTCATGGCAGAAGGACAAAGCAAGCAGATGATAAGCAAACTAAGGCACATGGCGGCTTCAGATAACAATAAGGAGTATCTGGATCAGGTCTATTACGCAATGGGCAACATACATCTTGCGAACAAAGATACGCTTGCTGCTATCAATGCTTACGAACTGGGACGTAAGAAAGCAACGCGTAATGGCATTGAGAAAGGCGTTTTGTTATTACATCTTGGCGACTTATATTGGGCTAAAGAGCGTTTCGGCAATGCAAAGAAATGCTATGATGAAGCCTTGGGATTACTTGACAGAGATCGTAAAGACTATGAACAGTTGTCTGATCGTTCGAAGATATTAGATGAATTAGCACCTTATACGGATGCTGTTCAGCTACAGGACTCTCTCCAACAACTGGCTAAATGCTCTGAAAAGGAGCGTAATGCCGCTATAGATAGGGTCATCACGGCATTGAAGAAGAAGGAGAAAGAGGAGCAAAATGCACTGGGCTTGCAAAATAACAACGCCCAGCAGCAAGGTATGGATGGTAATTTCGGACATAACAACACATCGAATAATATTCAAAGAGTCCGTACCAATCAGCAACAAGGTAGTACTTGGTATTTCTATAACCCAACGGCTGTACAACAAGGAAAGGTTACTTTCCAACAACTATGGGGCAAGAGAGAGAATATCGACAACTGGCAACGCATGAATCAAACGGTTGTTAGGAATATTGGGAACACTAACAACCCTTATGAAATGACGGATGCTCAACGCGACTCCATATACAAAGCCGAAGCAAAGAGGGATTCGCTCGAACAAACAAGAGACTCTTTAAAGAACGACCCACATAAGCGGGAGTATTATATAGCACAAATCCCATTCACTGCGGAACAGCTTGCTGCAAGTAACAAGATACTTGAGGATGGTTTACATCATTCAGGAGTAATATTCAAGGATAGGCTTAACAACCTTCGTCTAGCAGAGCGGGCACTACGCAGGGTGAGTGATAATTATCCTGACTATGAGGCTATGGACGATGTTTATTACCATCTCTACTTGCTTTATATGCGCAAGAACGAACCCGAGATAGCCGAGACTTACCTTACAAAGTTAAGTCGGCAATACCCCAAGAGTAAGTGGACTACCCTCTTAACTGACCCTTATTACAAACAAAACTTACGTTTCGGCGTGCAGATAGAAGACTCTCTATATGCCTCAACTTACGATGCTTTCAAGCAAGGACACTATAATGAGGTTGCTAGTAACGCTCAAATCTCCGAGAAACGATTCCCAATGGGAGCCAACCGAGATAAGTTCTTGTTCATTGGGGGATTGAGTAAGCTAAACACGGGAGACGCTAATGGATGCTTAACCGACATGAAGGAGGTTGTAAAGAAGTACCCTAACAGTCGCATCAGTGAGATGGCTGGAATGATAGTGAATGGTGTTCAGGCTGGAAAGAAGCTCCGCAGCGGTAAGTTCGACCTAAATGCTGTGTGGTCATATCGTGCTTCCATCCTTAGTGATAGCGACAGCATCCGGCAAGCGAAGCTCTCTCCTGAACGCAACATAGACTTTAAGTTCTTGCTAATATACAACCCCGACTCATTGAAGGAGAACAAGTTACTATTCGAGTTAGCGCGTTTCAACTTCACAAACTTCCTCGTTCGCAACTTTGAAATACAAATAGAAGACCTCAGCGGATTGCATCAAATGATGGTATCGGGCTTCCGCAGTTATGATGAAGCGTATCAATATGCCCGTCAACTATTTGCTGCTAAGGACGTGGTGACGCAGATGAGCAAGACTACTAAGGCTGTCATTATCAGTGACAAGAACCTGAAACTGATTGGAACGACCTATAGTTATAAGGATTATGAGGCTTTCTATAAAAAGAACTTCTCACCGCTTGAAGTGACCAAACGCTATCTCTTGAGTGAACCAGCCGAAGTGGCGACACCGCGCGAGCCTGATCTTCTACAGAAGATAGAGGAGAAGCACGCCAATGACAAGGATCTCTTCCCTGACGATATGGATGTTCCTGCAAACAACACAATGAACATTCCGTTGGACACACCGACATCAAAGAAGGTAGAGCCAACAACATCTCCAAAGAATGAAAACACTTTCGAGATTCCTACGGAGGTGAAGAAACCAACGTTAGAGGACACTAACACGTTCGTTATTCCTGATGAGAAGCCTGCCGAAAAGCCTACTCCAACTCTCCCGAAAACTTCTGTCAACATAGCAAAAGAGACGAAGAAGGCTGAAACAAAGCCCACTCCAACGCAGCAAAAGACAGAACCAAAAGTGCAGAAGACACCATCTACTGCACCGCAGAAAGCACCCGTTAAGCAGCCTCAACAGGCACCAGCAAAGAAGCCAAAGACGGTAGATGATGGTCCGATCATTTACTTCGGAGATGACGAACCAACATCTGGCAAGAAGAATAACAACAAGACTAACAAGAAGAACCAACCCATTCAAAACAACATCGAAGATGAATATTATGACTTGGAGGGGTTCTAACTAGAAGCAAGAAGATATATGAACAACGGATTGTTACTATGGGTAGATGATGAGATCGAGCTGTTGAAAGCGCACATCCTATTCCTTGAAAACAAAGGATATAAGGTTGTCATGGCTAGCAACGGGGCTGATGCTATTGAGCAATGTAGCATGCAGACCTTCGATCTCGTGCTACTTGATGAGCAGATGCCAGGGCTTTCTGGGCTCGAGACCTTACAACGGATCAAGGAGATTCAACCTGCTACACCGATTGTCATGGTGACGAAGAGTGAGGAAGAAGACATCATGAACCAAGCGATTGGAGCAAAGATTGCAGACTATCTCATCAAGCCCGTCAACCCGAATCAGATACTTCTTTCACTGAAAAAGAATATCCATCAGAAGGAAATAGTCACTGAAGTAACGCAGAGCGGATACCAACAAAGCTATCAACAGATAGCTATGGAGATTGCCGACTGCCGTTCGTTCGATGATTGGAAAGAGGTTTATCGCAAGTTAGTACACTGGGAGTTAGAGCTAAGCAGCACTGACAGCAACATGGTGGAAATGCTGAAAATGCAGAAAGAAGAGGCTAATAATGGCTTTGCTAAGTATATTTCAAAGCATTATCTCAACTGGGTAGCACCACAGGAAACAAAGATGAACAGTAGTTTCGCACGTTTGGCAGGACGCAATAAGAAGTCTGATACCAACAACGAAACCAACGATAAGCCCTTACTAAGCCCAGAGGTCTTCAAGAAAAAGGTGTTTCCACTCATTGACAAAGGCGAGAAAGTATTCCTCATCGTCATTGATAACTTCCGACTTGACCAATGGCGCATCCTGTCGAAAGAGATTGGTGACATGTTCGAGATCGAAGAGGACCTTTACATGAGCATACTTCCAACAGCAACACAATACGCCCGCAATGCTATATTCAGTGGTCTTATGCCTCAACAAATAGCAAAGATGTACCCCGAATTGTGGGTCGATGAGGACGAAGAAGAGGGCAAGAACCTCAACGAAGAGCCGCTTATTCGGACGCAGATAGAGCGTTATCGCCGTCATGACAGGTTCTCTTATCATAAGATTAACGACTCAATGGGTGCCGAGAAGTTCATGCAACAATACAAGAACTTAGCTCAAAACGATCTAAATGTGCTCGTTGTTAACTTCATCGACATGCTTTCTCATGCGCGAACAGAGATGAAGATGATACGTGAACTAGCCAGTGACGAGAGTGCCTATCGCTCCATTACACTTAGCTGGTTCCAACACAGCGTCCTTGCAGACGTCATCAAGGAGTTGGCACAATCGAACTATAAGGTGATAATCACAACTGATCACGGATCCATTCGGACGATAAATCCAGTGAAGATTATCGGTGATCGCAATACGAATACGAACCTTCGTTATAAGCTGGGGAAGAGTCTTAACTATGATGCTAAGGAGGTTTTCACTATCAAGAATCCGCATCAAGCACAGCTGCCAGCCCCTAACCTCAGTACAAGTTACGTATTCGCTACGGGCGATTCGTTCTTTGCTTACCCCAATAACTACAACTATTACGTGTCTTACTATAAGGATACTTTCCAACACGGAGGCATCTCTTTGGAAGAAATGATCATCCCTTTGGTCACGCTCACACCACGTAAACGATCATAAAGAACAGATAAATTAAAGCAATATGAAAATCAGAATCAATAGTCTCGATACCATTCACGAGGCTGCAAAGGACTTTATTAAGGGAATGGGAGTCGGTAAGGTGTTTGCCTTCTATGGTAAGATGGGAGCTGGAAAGACCACCTTTATCAAAGCACTTTGCGAAGTTCTCGGGGTGAAGGATGTGATTACTTCCCCTACATTCGCCATCATCAACGAGTATACAGACGGCAACGACAACCCAATCTATCACTTCGATTTCTATCGAATAAAGAAGTTGGAGGAGGTTTACGACATGGGTTATGAGGATTACTTCTATAGTGGTAACCTCTGTCTACTCGAATGGCCGGAGCTCGTTGAGGATGTTCTTCCAGAGAACGTCATCAAAGTTACGATCGAAGAACAGCCTGATGGCAGCCGCCTCTTGACGTATTAAGGTAACGAAACAACGCCCTTCTGAAATTGAATCTAACGGCAGGAAACCTCCCCAAGCCCCTTAAAAGGAGAGGATGTAACCTACGGGACTATTTAAAGAAAGGCTTTCTTCAATGCGAAGGGGGTGTTTCTTCGCATCAAAGAGAGCCTCTTCTCATATCGAGGAGAGGCTCTCTTTAGTTTTACCTACAATCTACATCTATGAAAAGCAACGACACAGAGTAGGGGCAGACGCCCTCGTCTGTCCCTACTTCTGACAATTATTTCGATTCGAAGAGCTAACAAGTAAATATGCAAATCCGCTGTTTGTTCTGTAGTAAACGGAACTATCTACTCCCCACTCTATGTGAGAGAAGGAGAGAGGAAACTTATATTTCCCCTTGAGGAAAACTGGAAGAGGTTCCTATATGCAGTCATTCCAGACCTCTCCAAATGCTTTGGAAAACTATTACAAAGCACTTGGAGAACTATTACAAAAGACTTGTAATCTTCTGGAAAACCTTTCGAACGCCCTCAAAATCCCACTAAAAAAGCCATATTAAACAGTCTTTTAACGACTGCCTAATATGGCTTTCAACCATTATTAATCTATCAACTGACTGCTTAGAGCAGTGCTTTGAACTTCTCATCAAGCACTGCTTTTGATGCAGCACCAACGAACTTATCTACTAATTCACCGTTCTTGAAGAATAGAATCGTTGGTATGTTGCGTACTCCGAAGTCGATTGCAACATCATCATTCTCTTCAACATCACACTTGCCAACAACGATCTTTCCATCGTATTCCTCTGCTAGTTCAGAGATGATTGGACCGACCATCTTGCAAGGTCCACACCATGTTGCCCATAGGTCAACTACCAATGGTAAGTCACCATTCTTATAAGCCTCTAAGTTCTCACTAGTGATTTTTACTTCCATGTCTTTACTTTTTTATAATTATACTGATTGTTATTAAATTAATATCTCACGCTTATGTTATATCAAAGTGTATGCCACCTTTATATATAACTAATTGATGTGGAACTCCATCTTGTCACTGGCAGTGATAAAGTCTATCAACTTTCGGTCTACATTGACTGTCTTATTGCGACTCTGAAGAGTGACAATAGTGTTCTCTAAGGTGCGTAACTGGATAAACAGCTGTGTATTGCCTTGGTGCTCATCTATCACCGTTGACAACTCTGAAACGAGTTCGTCATCTAAAGATGAGGCATCCATTGAGATGGTAAACCGCTGTAACTTATGTTCTTTAACATCATAGAGTTGCTCCACATTCTGCACTTTCAACTCCAGTAATGACGGGTTATTGCGATAACGGGGTTGGCACTTAGCAGTTATATATATGGTGTAATTCACCTTTAGAAGATTGTTCCAGCGTGCCCAATCATCACCGAAGAGTGCCAACTCACCCGTTCCCTCGAAGTCTTCTATTGTAACGAAACCAAAGGGCTTACCCGTCTTCTGGGAGAAACGCTCATTCACTGACGTGACGATACCACCGAATGTTACCTCATCAGTTTGGGATAGTTTCGTCATATCAGCATTGCGTCCTATCATCGAACAATGCGTGTTACACATGTTGTTCAGTACGACGCTATACTCATCCAATGGGTGGGCTGACAAATAGACACCCACTAACTCGCGTTCCTTGTTGAGCTTTTCTATCGTCGGCCACTTCTCTGTCTTCGGTGCAACGGGGTGCATAACTGCGACGGCATCCATACCTCCAAAGAGGGAGTTCTGTTGCTCTGCTTTCTCCGTCTGGAATAACTGTCCGTAACGAACGATAGTATCAAGAAAGACGCTATCTCTGCCTGATACACCGAAGAACTGCTCTCTCTGTAAGCCGAAACTATCAAAGCCACCACTATAAGCGAGGCTTTCGAATGCCTTACGATTCACATTGCTAAGGTCGACACGTTCGGCAAAGTCGTATATATCTTTATATGGTCCATTCTTCTCCCGTTCGCTTACAATACTCTCAGCAGCACTTGTTCCCATACCCTTGATAGCAGCTAGACCAAATCGAATCTCACCTTTCTTATTTACACCAAAGCCTATCTGGCTCTCGTTGATATCTGGTCCGAGCGTTGCGATCTTCAATGCTTTACACTCTTCCATGAGCTTGGTTATCTCGGTAATCTGGCTAAAACGGCGGGTCATTAAGGCTGCCATATATTCGGCGGGATAGTGTGCCTTGAGGTAAGCCGTTTGATAAGCTACCCACGAATAGCACGTAGCATGCGACTTATTGAAGGCGTAACTAGCAAACTTCTCCCAGTCACTCCATATCTTCTCCAGTATCTGTGGATCGTGCCCATTAGCCTGTCCTTGCTTGATGAACTTCGGTTTCATCTGGTCAACGATAGCCTTCTTTTTCTTACCCATTGCCTTTCGTAAGGCATCACTCTCACCTCGGGTGAAGCTCGCCAACTGGCGACTTAGGAGCATCACTTGCTCTTGATAGACTGTAATCCCGTATGTATCTTTGAGGTACTTCTCCATACATGGGATGTCATACTTTACTAGCGACGGATCATTCTTACGCTTAATAAAATCGGGAATATAGTCCATTGGACCTGGACGATACAGTGCATTCATGGCGATCAAGTCCTCAAAGACTGTTGGATGAAGCTCTCGGAGGTACTTCTGCATACCGGCTGACTCGAACTGAAAAGTACCTATCGTTTGCCCCTTCTGATATAACTGGTAGGTCAGTTCATCATCTATCGGAATGTTGTCAAGATCGATAATATCACCTGTTGTCTGTCGAATTACTTTACAGGCTTCCTTTAACTCTGACAAGGTCTTCAGACCGAGGAAGTCCATCTTGATTAAGCCTGTTGACTCAATGACATGACCGTCATACTGCGTTACAGGAACTTTCTTCTCGGGGAAGTCTGGATCGGTCGCTGTGGATACAGGAACCCAATCATCAATAGGGTTACGACAGATGATGAAGCCACAAGCATGTATCCCCGTATTACGCACAGTACCCTCAAGCATCCTCGCATACTTTATAGTGTTTCGCTCTCGGATATCCTCACTTACCTCTGCATCTTGCAGTTGCGAGGTACACTTGATGGCGTTCGCTAGATTCATCTTCATGCCATCTGGCAAACGATCAGGTATCGCCTTACACAGCTCATTAGCGATTGCTATAGGTAATTTCTCTACACGGGCAACATCCTTAATAGAGTTCTTTGTTGCCATTGTACCATAGGTGATGATGTGCGCGCAATTCTCATGTCCATACTTATCCATGACCCATTGCAACACACGACCACGACCGTCATCATCGAAGTCGGTATCAATATCAGGAAGATTCACACGATCCGGATTAAGGAAGCGTTCGAACAGTAAGTCGTACTTAAGCGGGTCTATCTTCGTAATTCCTAGGCAATAAGCCACGACTGAACCTGCTGCTGAACCACGACCAGGTCCTACCATGACCCCTAACTCTTGGCGAGCTGCATTGATAAAGTCCTGTACTATAAGGAAATAACCAGGGAAACCCATGGTCTTCATGACGTGTAACTCGAACCTTATATGGCTCTTCACCTCATCTGAAAGAGGGTCACCATATAACTTCTTAGCACCATCGTAGGCTAGTTTAGCTAAATAGTCGGCTTCGAACTTGATACGATATATCTTCTCATAACCACCTAATCGCTCTATAACCTTTTGTCCTTCCTCGGGGGAAAGAGGGTTCTCACCATTCTCATCTGTGGTGAACTCCTTGTATAAGTCTTCCTCCGTGAACTTCTTCTCCCACTCTTCTTCCGTACCAAAAGACTCTGGGATGGGGAAGAAAGGCATGATAGGACCATGGTCAATACTATAGATCTCAACCTTATCAAGCACCTCCAGTGTGTTAGTCAATGCCTCTGGAATATCCGAGAAGACGTCGTTCATCTCCTGACGAGACTTGAACCATTCTTGCTTGGAATAGCGCATGCGCTTCGGATCGTCCAAGTCTTCATTCGTTGCAAGGCATAGTAAGTGATCGTGCGCCTCGGCTGTCTCCTTATCTTCAAAGTGACAGTCGTTCGTACAAACCACCTTAATTCCATATTCCTTAGCGAACTGCAACAATACTTTATTAGCCTTTTGTTGCAAGGGGAAAGCCTCTCGATTGGCAAGGATAGTAGGATCTTTCACCTCATGACGTTGCAACTCTAGATAGAAGTCATCGCCGAATACACGATGATACCACTCACAGGCTTCACGCGCACCATCAATATCTCCATATATAATCTTACTTGGTATCTCACCAGCAATACATGCCGAACATACAATTAAGTCCTCATGATACTTCTCCAACTCGGCTCGATCCGTTCGAGGACGATAGTAGTAGCCATCCACCCAAGCGTGAGAAACGAGCTTAATAAGGTTCTTGTAGCCGTTATAGTTCTTTGCTAAGACGATAAGATGGTATCCAGAGTTATCGTGCATGGACTTATCTTTATCGTGCATAGTGCGTCGGGCAACATACATCTCACATCCGAAGATAGGTTTGAAAGGCTCTTCACCATTCTTCTTACGCTCCTTATTGACCTTAGCGCAGTAGTCCGAAAACTCTTTGATACCGAACATCACGCCATGATCAGTTATCGCCATACCCTTCATTCCATCAGCGATTGCCTTATCAACAAGCCTTGTTACCTTTGATTGACCATCCAGAATGGAGTAATTAGTATGCACATGTAAATGTATGTAATCTTCCATTAAGCTACGAATTTTGAGCTGTAAAGTTACGACGAAAAGCCCATATAGCCAAAAGAATGATAATGAAAATTTGTAGAAACGACCAAAAAGAAGTACCTTTGCAAGCGTTACAAAACGTCGATTTAACGACCATGGGGAAAATAAAAAAGAAGCTAAAGAAGATAAGAATACATCGCGAAGGTACAGACACGCTGCTCTATAGCGGTATATGTTTAGCCCTTATTGCGTTAATTCTATGGTTTGCAATTCCGTCAAAGATACCCTTTTGGATCTTTGCAGTAGTCTTCGGTACAGTCTACGGAATTGTTTTAAACTTCTACAGATGCCCTATCCGCTATTTTGGCAGCGAGGAGACCGAAGGCATAGTAGTTGCTCCTGCGGATGGACACATCGTAGTTATAGAAGAAGTAGACGAAAACACCTACTTCCATGAACGCCGTTTAATGATCTCAATATTCATGAGTTTATGGAATGTACACGCCAACTGGTTCCCTGTAGATGGCGTAGTTAAATCAGTACAACACTTTGATGGCAACTTTCACAAGGCTTGGCTTCCTAAGGCAAGTGAAGAGAATGAGCATGCCGATACCATTATCACCACTCCTGATGGCACTGATGTGTTATGCAGGCAGATTGCTGGTGCTATGGCACGACGCATTGTGACTTATGCTAAGGAGGGTGAGGAATGTTATATTGATGAGCACCTTGGCTTCATCAAGTTGGGTAGTCGTGTTGATATCTTCCTCCCTGTAGGCTCTGAAGTATGCGTTAAAATGGGACAGGCAACAACTGGCGACCAAACAGTTATCGCTAAGTTGAAGCCTAAGAAATAAACGGGTAATAATGAAGAAACATATTCCTAACAGCATAACATGCTGTAACTTGATTTCAGGCTGCATCGCAACGGCATTTGCTTTCACTGGTGAAGCGAAGATTGCGTTGCTTTGGATTATTATTGGAGCAGTCTTCGACTTCTTCGATGGCATGACAGCTCGCCTCTTACATGTCAGTTCTCCAATTGGTAAAGAACTTGATTCTCTTGCGGATGATATCACCTTTGGCGTAGCTCCCTCTACTATTATCTTTACTCAACTACAGCTGATGAGCTATCCAGAGTTCCTCGAGCCTCTACGTCCCTACCTCCCTTTCGTGGCTTACATCATGGCTGCTTTCTCCGCATTGCGCCTTGCTAAGTTCAATCTCGATGAGCGTCAAGCACTCGGATTCATAGGTTTGCCAACTCCTGCCAACGCCCTCTTCTGGGGCTCATTATTGGTTGGTATCGGAGAACAGATGTATTATCGCCCTTGGACACTATACCTAATTCTGATTGGAATATTGGTTAGTTCGTGGCTACTTGTATCTGAGATACCAATGTTCGCACTAAAGTTTAAGCATTGGGGATGGAAAGGTAACGAGGTAAAATACATCTTCTTACTCACCTGTATTCCTCTTTTAGTAATCTTCGGCATTACCGCCTTTGCCATCATCGTTGCTTGGTACGTTGTGTTATCAGCGATAGTTAAGCAACAGGCAAGTAAGTAATAACACAAAGGAACACTATGATAGAAGATTTACTGAAGTTTGCTTTCCTCATATTTGTATTCTTCCTCATCATGATAGGATGGGTTGCTTATGCTTTCTATAAGCAACTGACACGTGCTCGGAAGCAGTTTAATCCATACAGACAACAGCAGGGGACACAATCGAACGAGCCTACGATTACAGATAACAGACCCTTAGAGGAACGCAATAAACAGGTTATCCCTGATAGTGAAGGCGAATATGTAGACTTCACGGAAGTAGAGGATGACCAGCAAGAATGAACCCATAGTATTAAAGTTGATAAATATGTTTGAGAGTATATCAAGGTTCCCACGAACCAACGATATACTCTCTTTATTTGCATAAAGGTGCCATCACTCTTTGAAGCGACTTCCTGTTCCATTTAAAGAAAGGCTTCCTTTGCTATAAAGAAAGCCTCTCTTCGTATCAAGGAAACGCCTTTCTTCCACAAAGAAGAGCGTCTCTTTAAATCCACCCAACCTCTCCCAAGGAGAGAAGTGTTGTCTTATACCATTGATTACTTACCTGCTTTGTAATTCTCAAGCCCCTTATCAAGGAAGTCAAGATAGGCTTTCACGTCCTCTTTGAAGCTGAAGCTACCATTGAGCGGCTTACCGGCATTATCCAAAGGAACATAGAAAGGCTGTGCGAGATAACCGAACTTCGTTTCTTCAAGATAGCTCCACTTATCGCCCACAGTGCGCAGAGTGCGGGTAGTACCATCAGGACGTTTCACCTCTACAGGCTGTTTCAACGGAGTCTTATCATCTACATAGAGCGAGATGAGCACATAATCCTTCATGAGCTTATCAGCTACACGGGAGTCTGTCCATACCGATGCTTCCATCTTACGACAGTTAACACATCCGAAGCCCGTAAAATCTATTAAGACTGGTTTCCCAGCTGCTGCGGCTGCACGCATGCCCTCTTCATAATCGGTATATTGGGCATGTACGGTTTGAGGAGCTAAATTGAAATCCTGCGTATTGATAGGTGGTGCAAAGGCACTAACCGCCTTACAAGGTGCGCCCCAAAGCCCCGGAACCATATAAATAGCAAATGCCAATGAGCAAAGACCTAGCATAATGGCTGGTACAGGCATTGCTTTCTGCTCCGAATCATCGTGCGGGAACTTGAGTTTTCCTATGAGATAGAGACCGAGCAAACCAAAGAGTGCAATCCAAATAGATAGGAATGTCTCACGATCTAGGATGTGCCATCCGTATGCGAGATCGGCTACTGATAGGAACTTCAGCGAGAATGCCAATTCAATGAAGCCTAACACGACCTTAATCATATTCATCCATGAACCTGACTTAGGTGCTTGCTTCAACCAAGATGGGAAGAGAGCGAAGAGTGTGAAAGGCAAGGCTAACGCCAAGGCGAAGCCGAACATGCCTACTGCTGGGGCTACCCAGTCACCGCTTGTGGCTGCCTGAACAAGCAAAAGTCCCACTACGGGTGCTGTACAAGAGAAGCTAACCAGTGACAAGGTGAACGCCATAAGGAAGATTGAAAGCAATCCCGTGGTCGCTGCCGCTTTGTTATCTACAGCATTGCCCCACGATGATGGCAATCGGAGTTCGAACCATCCAAAGAAACTAAAGGCGAATACTAACAGCAGAAGGAAGAAGAAGATGTTGAACGGGGCATTGGTTGCTAGCTCATTCAACTTCTGTGGTCCGAATGCAGCTGTTACTATTGATGCTAAGCCAAGATAGATTACTATGATTGAGATACCGTATGTTATGGCATCACGAATACCCTTCTTGCGGTCGTCCTTCGCACGCTTTAGGAAGAAACTAACGGTCATTGGGATGATTGGCCACACGCAGGGGGTGAGCAGAGCAACGAGTCCTCCAATAATCCCCATGAAGAAGATGTACCAAAGAGAGTTGCTCTTGTTATTTTGTACATTGTTGAATGCCGCCAACTCCTTTACTACAGGCGTCCACAAATCAGCGTCTGGCGTACTCTGAACAGCCGTTTGAGCCGTTGCAGTAGTTGAGCCTGTCTTAGCCGTAGTAGCCTCTTTTGCCGTGTCAGCAGTCATTGCAGCTAATGCAGATAAACCATCAGCTGCTACCGGGGTAGCAGCTGACGCAGTATTATCGGTGGTAGTTGATATGCTTGCTGGCGTCGCAGCGGGAGCTTCAGCAGGGCCGTTCCCCTTAAAGTTAAACTCCACCTGCATTGGAGGCATACACATCTCATCGTTACAAGTACCATACTCTAAGTAACCTTTGATCGTGTATGTCTTTGCCGTGATCTTATAACGTTGAACAAAGCTAACACCATTCTCGAAATAGCGGAGCTTCATCTCGAATGCTTTATCAAAGACATTCAATTCTTTTCCACGTGCTGTTAGTTTACCAACAGGCGTTACGCCCTCTGCTTTCTCTACATGCAAAGTGGTAGAAGTAGGTCCATCTGCAGGTAAGTTAGTCGAATAGACATGCCAGCCCGCATCTATCTTTGCAGAGAAGATGAGGTCTACCTCTGTTGGAGACACTTGTTTCTGTTGCACTGTAAAGTGTGCTGGCTTCTGTTGTGCGAAAGCTGTTAAGCTAACGAACAACATGAAGATAAATAATAATGTATTTCTCTTGTTCATTGATTTGTACGATTAAAAAAACGCTTGCAAAGGTAAATAAATAATTCTATATATCGTTGAATTGATTACAGATTATAGGTATATAACATCAAAAATATCAACCAGTAAGAGTGTCAAAAGTAACTTACAGAAACTTTAGACACTCTTATCTTTATCAAAATCATTACATTATCATAATATTAGGTATGGGTTAATTGTGAACCAATGTGCCTATATCTTCACCGTCCATCACCTTCTTGAGGTTTCCAACAACATCCATATTGAAGACGTAGATAGGTAGACCATTCTCCTTACACATCGTCGTTGCTGTAAGATCCATAACCTTCAAGCCCTTGTTGTAAATCTCATCATAGGTGATTTCAGAGTACTTCTGCGCTGTTGGGTCTTTCTCTGGATCAGCAGTGTAAACGCCATCTACGCGTGTACCCTTTAACATTACGTCGGCTTCTATCTCGATACCACGGAGGCTAGAACCCGTATCAGTTGTGAAGTAAGGGCAGCCTGTTCCGGCAGAGAAAATACATACATAGCCGGCTTCCATAGCCTCAATAGCTTTCCACTTACTATAGAACTCACCTATTGGTTCCATACGAATTGCGGTCAAAACTTTGGCTTTTGCGCCGATTGCCTCAAGTGCAGAAGAGAGCGCGAGGGAGTTAATTACAGTGGCACACATACCCATCTGGTCTCCTTTCACACGATCGAAACCTTTCTGGCTACCGCTTAATCCACGGAAGATGTTACCTCCACCGATGACGATACCTATCTGCACGCCCATGTCATGCACCTCCTTTATCTGCTTCGCATAGTCACTTAAACGTTCAGGATCTATGCCGAAGCCTTGCTTACCCATAAGACTCTCACCCGAGAGCTTCAATAGTATACGTTTGAATCTTGCCATTCTTTATCTTAATTAAACAATAAATTCTACTTCTTTAAACTGGTATTCACGAATCATTCCACTGCGGTCTCTTAGGATGAGATGTCCATCGTCTTCTACCTCAACGATGGCTCCCTTAAACTCGCCATCTATGTCGCGGTAACGATGAAAGCCTCCCTTACGGTACAGAGCTTCGTGATACATTGCACTAATATCATTGTATCCGCCTAGTTCTAACAGGTGGTAACGCTCTTGGAACTTAGCGATTATCTGTTTGAGGAGTTCTTCCTTATCTACTTCATTCCCTAAGATCTGGCAGAGGGAGACGGGGTTAGGAGCATCACTAACGAATGTTGATTGGTTAACATTGAGCCCTACACCAAAGATGCAATCCTTTATATGTCCGCCACTAAGTTTGGTCTCAATCAGAGTTCCACTCAGTTTCTTATCCTTCCAATAGATGTCATTCGGCCACTTGAGGCGTATGTCATCCGCAACATAGCTTGTCAAGGCTTCCTTCAAAGCTAAGGCTCCAGCTTCAGAAAGCAAGAATTGACTGCGGACTGGCAGCATTGTAGGATGCACAAGGATGGAGAATAATAGGTTCTTACCGCTTTCACTCTCCCAAGTATTAGCCCCTTGTCCACGCCCGGAGGTCTGATGTTCAGCTACCACAACAGTTATTGGCTCGTCTTCCGCAGGTGTATAGTTACGTAAGAAGTTATTTGTACTATCCACTTCAGGTAATCGAATGACCTTTACTTCTTGCTTCTTTTCTACGACTGAAGGCTTGAAAAGACCTAATACTGCATCTATAATTTTCATGAATGATAGCTATCTATTATATAAAAGGTAGAAAGGCATCCTTCACATGGCGTACTTCGTGCTTATCATCAGGGCATCCAACGATGGTGATAATATCGAAGCGTATCTCCAAACTTATATTATATCTCTTGACGTAAGCATTAGCTGCAAGAGACAAGGAACGCACCTTCTGTGGTGTTACAGCTGCATCGGCATTAGCAAAGCGTTCGTCCTTTCGTGTCTTCACTTCCACTATCACCAACGCTCCAGCATCCATTGCAACAATATCCAAGTCACGGTGTTGATACATCCAATTGCGATGTAAGATGGTATAACCTTGCTGTTGAAGATAGTTAGCAGCAACTTCTTCGCCCCATTTACCTAGATCATTATGGTATGCCATGCGCCTTTCTCATATTATTATTAGCACCACAAAGATAGGACAAAGTTTTGTATAATCAAAATAAAACACGTATTTTTGTGGCATGAGTACCGATGAGCAAATAAAGAAAGACATGTATTTTATGCAGCGCGCAATCGATGAAGCGAAGGCTGCATATCGAGAAGGTGAGATTCCAATAGGGGCTGTCGTAGTATGTCGAGACCGTATCATAGCTCGTGCCCACAATCTCACTGAAACCTTGAACGACGTTACTGCCCATGCAGAAATGCAAGCCATCACGATTGCGGAGAGCGAGTTAGGGGGCAAGTACTTACAAGATTGCACGCTATATGTTACTGTTGAACCCTGTATCATGTGTGCAGGAGCAATCGGATGGGCGCAACTTCAACGCATAGTATATGGATGCCCTGACATAAAGCGAGGCTATCATGAATATGCTCCTAAGGCTTTCCACCCTAAGGCAAATGTAACCTCTGGCGTCCTAGAAGAGGAGTGTAAGGCTCTTATGCAACGTTTCTTCAAAGAGAGAAGATAGCCTTTCATGATAAAAAACTTAATAATCAATGTCACCTTTTACACCTAACTCTCGTTATACATACGAATCGGTTCAATATTCACAACCAATGTATAACAAATTAAAAAGTATAAAGTTATGAATCCAGTAACACTTGGCACACTCACAGCAATTATCGTTCCTTTAGGAATAGTTGTAGTACTTCCTATTGCAATCGCCTATATTGCCTATAAAAAGAAGCAGCATGAAACAAACAAAAGAAGTGAGATTGTCATGGCTGCAATAGAGAAGAACAGCGATATTGACGTACAAGAGTTCCTAAGCAAACTTAATCCTCCACAGAAGACATACAAAGAGAGGATGCTCGATAGGCTACATCAAGAAATCTTATGGGGTACCATTTGTTTAATCGGAGGGGCTGTCTGTATTATAGCAACAGTCACAACGAGCTTCATCAACGGGTATGAAGGAATGGATATCGGTTTCCTTGCGATCTTTGGAATAGTTCCTTTAGCAACTGGGATTGGTCTGTTAGTAGCTTACAAAAGTGGTAAGAAGTCACTTGATCAGGTTTCAGAGAGCGAATAAGAGCGTATGACCAGAAATCAATTCGTCAATCAAGTCAATCAGGAACAGGCTCATCTACGTCGGTTCCTGATGGCTTTGTGCTGCGGAGACAGCGCTGAGGCTGACGATATTGCACAAGAGACTCTTATCAAGGCTTACCTCCGCTGTGAGCAATATGATGAACGCGGACAGTTCTCGGCATGGTTATTAAAGATTGCATACCATATCTTTATTGATGCTAAACGTAAACAGAAAGAGCAAAGTAAACTATCTTTAGAGAAAGTGTTTGCGCTTCAAGGAACAGCAAACGCAGATGATTGCTTCCGTTATCAAGCCCTTCATGCGGCATTAGCCACACTCTCTGAAACGATAAGAACCAGTATTCTCCTTTATTATATGCAAGGATATCAAATCAAAGAGATTGCAGAAATAACCGATAACAGTGAGGATGCGATTAAGAAACAACTATCCCGAGGACGGGAACAACTAAAACGCTTATTGAAAGATGGACGAAGATAAATACTTAAAAGACCTGCTGACTGATTATCAGCCAAAGCTCACCGACGATGCAGCCTTCATGCAAAGACTACAACGCCAGATGGCTCTTATTGATGAAGTAAAGGCTTATCAACGTGCGGAGAAACGTAGGAATAAACTAACGTCGCTTAAACTGCTTGCCGTTGGTATTGTTTTGGGCTGTATTGTTACGCTTGCAAGTTTCACACTGCCAACCATCTTTGACCGATATATCAACGGAACGCAATCAGAATTCATCCTTACTTTGCTTCACAACGTCCAGTATATTGGATTGGCAATAGGTGCAGCCTTCGTCACACTCAGCTTACTGTTTAGCACAAAATTTGCAGACCTAAAAGACAAAGTAACCCATTCATGAGGATTTCATAAGATATTGTAAAGGATGAGAGGAGTCATATTATATAGCTACATCTTTCTCTTACAATCAATTACATAGCTTTCTTAAGAAGAAAGAAAACTATACCTGGCTAAAAGTAGAAAATCCTACAATAGTAAATTTTAGTCCATTAGAATTTTGTGTTGTCTTACCATACAAGTACACAAAGCAGGTTCTTAATTCCTTATAAAGGAGTATTAATCAAAACAAACGAAACTATTTTTTAGAATCTACCTAAAAAATGCTCCACCTTCAACAAGGTGGAGCATGATATTATAATAGATATCAATCTTCCCAAATACTGGAACCTGAGTGCAACCAATTCTCATCTTCATCCTCAGATGGAAAAATATTTGGTTTAGAATCCGCCTCTCCTCCAGTTTCATCATCTCCAGCCTGTGGAATGGAAGTTTCATACATCACAGGTGAAATATTCGCAGAAATTATCTCCGTTACAGGAGACTCGTAGATTTCCTTACTTATCTTTTTCATCTTACTATTACTTTTTTACCATTGTGAATATATACACCCTTAACAGGTTTCTCCACTTTCTGACCATTGAGATTGTAGTAGGCATCATCATTGGTTGTTGTCTTATCTTCCAAATCGCTGACACTTTCAATTCCATTGGTTTCATTGTCACCAAACACGAGTGATAGTTTAGCTCCAGCAGGCACATTGATATTGATATATGCCTTGTGTACACCAATAGTGAGCTTATTATTAGTCTTGAATTGACCTGCTTTAGCAACGCGGAAAGCTTTACCTCCTGATATATAGAAATTGGTGTTGCCATCTTCCGTTTCCACAATATCCTTGGAATCAACTGTTACAGGCTTTAGGATGTTGCTTCCGCTGTAAGTCCACTTATCATCCTCACCAATGCGATAATAGAAATTATTTGGCAGAGAGCCATCAATAGCCTTGAGTACTACACCCGTGTTAGCTGGGACATACAGACCATCCTTAGATTTATCTTCACCTAGATTAATACTCCTCATACGAATAATACTTTCTCCAATTTTCTCACCAGATGTGAAAGCTATCACCTTTGGACAATTCTTGGTAGCATCCCAGAAAAGACGATTATTGCTATCATCAACATCACCAAAGTCTACATCAAACTCACGAGAGAAAGTTGAATAAAGCTTATTGGTCAGTGCAGGTGTACCCTTGATTTTATAATCTATTTGCTTATAGAACTGATAGTCATCAGGGCTATCCTTCATATTACCCGTTGCAGTCTCCCACATCTGCTTCTTCCACTTGGTCTTGTATTGCTCTAATACTGACTTCTTCACATAGATATGGGTGGTACTTGCAAACTCTTTGTAATTAGTTCCAGTCTCATCAAGTTCAAAACGTGTGGTGCTGAGCATTCTCTTGCTCGGCTGGTTGCTGATGAAGAACACATTTTCAATAGTACTACTCTTGTTAGTGGTATTGGTCATAAATGCTTGTGCACCAATATATTCAACATGCTTCTTCACAACAACTTCTTTAATTTTGTTGCTTGCCCCCTGGAAGGCATAATCGCCAATGAGCGCAACATCAAGTCCTGATACTGTTTTCTCTGGAACAACAAACGTATGGTGTTCGCTCTTGACAGAAAGCAAATCAGCAACGTTTCCTGCTACCTGAAGATACTCATTACCATCCTCCTCGAAAGAAGAATTAATGCTCTTGAAATTATTCTTGTAGAAAGGAATGGCATCATATTGTGCCTTAAGATCCTTGCGCACGTAGATATTGATATTCGCTGGCATATTAGTAGTACCCGATTCTCCGTCATCAAAGCTCTTATGATTACTACGCTGGTCAATATTAGAAGGATCGATAGGTCGTTCGCACAGGAAAGCCATATCTTTCAGATTCGTACAGAGACTGAAAGCACGATCACCGATAGATGTCACCTTATTAGGGATCATTACGCTTGTCAGATTTTTACACTCATAGAAAGCATAGTCACCAATCTTGGTGATAGATGGAGGAAGAAGCGTAAACTTCTCATGCGCCTTTCCGTGTGGGAAGAGTACTAAAGTTTTCTTATTCTTCGTAAGTAAGTAGCCATCAACGCTGGAATATGCGGTATTTTTCTTGCTCACATTGATATTCTCAAGATTCTCACAATACTTGAAAGCCTGAGAACTGATATCGGTCAAGTTTTCTGATACATTTACTTCAGTCAGCGCAGAACATTTTCTAAAAGCCTCGTTTTCAAGTTTGGTAACGCTCTTTGGAATGTCTATAGATGTAAGACCGCAGTCAGCAAACGCACCTGCACCGATAGTTGTAATCACAGCATTGTCATCAAATTTTGCCGTCTTCATTGCCTGGCATCCATTGAAAGCATTATTCTCAATCGTTGATACTCCTTTAGGGAACTTGAACTCCTGCAACTGTGCAAGACCTTGGAAAGCTCCGGCCTTGATCGTTGTCAAATCACAGCTACCAAGGAAATTAAAGTTTTTGAGCTTGGTGTTACTCTGAAGAGCATTAGCATTGATACTTGTTAGCTTAGAATCAGCAGGCACGTTAATGGTTTCCAAGTTCTCAGATAGGGAGAAAATCTGATTCAGTTCTGTCAAGGATTTAGGCAATGTAACCTCTTTCAATTTATAACACTGACCAAAAGCACCCTTCTCGATTATCTGCACCTTAGAAGGCTCCGAAAAGATAACTTTCTCCAGCATTGCCATATTGTTGAATGCATTCTCATTGATAGTCTCGACATTGGTTGGGACTGTCACTTCCTTAATGGTTTTGGAGCCCAAAAAGGCATTCTTATCAACCGTTTTAACCCAACTTTTGATCGTATACTTCCCGTCTGTAACGGCTTTGGCTGGAGGGAAGAAGTAAAGAGTAGACTTGTCACCTTTAGAATAGATAACGCCATCAACTGCCTCAAAGTTATCACAGCCACCTGCAGGAGTCTTGTACTCTGCAATGTTGTAGCAGTTCGCAATAGCTCCAGAAACACCAGTCAATTCAAGTTTTTTAGGCAAAGTGACTGTCTTCAGTTGATGATTGGTATACAGGGCATCGGTAGAGAGTTTGGTCACATTGTTCAAATCAATTTCCTTCATGTAACGACTGCCTTCAATACCACGTTCTGCAATGCTCGTAATACCATCAGGCACAGTGTACTTCTCCGTCTGTTTAGCAGGTGGATAGTTGGTAAGCATTTTATCCTTAAACAACACACCATCAATAACTTTAAACGGACAGGAAGCACTTGGAGTAAGTTCGAATGCCTCAAGTTCTGAAGAGTTAGCAATAATTGAAGGGAAGCCTGTTCCTATGTCCTGAAGATTCGGAGGAAGCACGATCTTCTTCACTCCCTTAGCATTGGTAAAGGCACCATTGATAATCTTCTTGACACTATTATCTACAGTGTATTTTCCGTTAACAGTAGCAACATTTGTAGGAACAGCATAGAGAATATCCTTATTCTTGGAATAAAGACACCCATTAGCGTCTGCAGAAAAGCTTGTACTGGTAGAAGGCACACTGAATTTTGGAAGTTCCTTAACTCTGTAAAAAGCAGTGTTACTAATTGTTGTTACTGTGGATGGAATACTTACGTCTGTAAGTGAAGCATTACCAAAACTGCCATAAGCAATCTCTGTAACACCCTCAGGAAGAGAAATCTTAGTAACGTTGGTGCAATTGTAATTCTCATTTCCACCTACTTTGGTTACTTTAAAAGTCGTTCCTGCTTCAGGGTTGACAGTTGCTGGCACACTAATTGCACCAGACATCGAATTTTCTACACCTACGAAGGAAAGCTCATACTTAGTCATGTCTATCACTTGATAGATGTAACCATCTTTCCTAACAATTTCACCTTTCACATAGGCTCGCATCGTAGCAGGAATTGCCATGAGCAATAGCAACAGAAATAAAAGTTTTGTCTGTTTCATCTTTACTATGATTAAAAATTAAATTACGTTATTATAACTTTCTTATTTGTTTTCTTGAAAACACCCTCTTAATGTCATCTTGCCACTTCAAACCGCCATCTTACCAACGGACATACCAAAACGAGCAACGGAATTACTTATGATTCCTTATGCCTACAATTCTTGCGCAACTCCCCATGCGCACGTGCAATGAAATTATGTGGGTGTTTGCTTAGTGGTAGTTTGTTTGTATATAGTGGTTTGCTTACATATAAGTGGGGAATATAAGCGATATATATTAAATATCTGTTAGTGAGTAAAATATCTGAATTTGCCAAATATAAAAAGTTAAAATATGCGAAGTAATTCGTACTTCTTCGCATCACATCCTCATTCAACTTAAGAGAATGAATTATGAACATATTATTTAACTTCTTACTATACACGTCGCTAAGATACAAATCCGCTGCAAAGATAATTAAACTATTTTAAAATGGCAAAGAAAATCTATAAAAAAATTCTCAATCGTGTGCAATCATATATTGTTTTAGCCTTCAATGAAGTCTTAATCAGAGGTTTTTCAAGAATTAAAGCAATACAATTAAACAACAGAAAATCTTTATATTTAATTCTTTTCTATTCTTACAAAATATTCTCTTCCACCTTGCCAATAGGATTTTACAGCACTCGGAAGAAGTAAGATTCTACAATGTTCTATTGCCAGACTCATTCATTTAACAATTCAGGTAAACCTACTAAGAAAAAGGCATCCTCACTATGAGTGAGAATGCCTTTTTCTTATTTCTTAATCTTACGACTATCCGAGATTATCTAACCTGAATAACCAAGTATTTACTTGTACTCCAGAAAGTCTGTGGATCAGTAATACGAAGTACATACTGACCATTTGTATCAGCTGATAAGCTGTAGCTACTGCTTGGGTGCGCTGTTAACAGTCGTGCGCTCTTACTATAAAGTTTGATTTCCTTGGTAATGCGGATATCTATCTTCGTGAAGTAACTCTTGTTGAAAGCACCCTGCAATACCCTGTCTCCATCAAGAATACGCTGTCCCTTCAATTCGCTCTTAGTACCGAATACATACCAACCAGTGTTCAACTGCTTATCTTGCGTATTGATCGTTTCAGTCTTCTGATTGCTTTCGTTTTGCAGATTCTCTTTCTCCGTCGTTAGGTTCTCCTTCTCTGTTGTAAGGTTCTCCTTGTCTGTCTTGAGGTTTTCTACATCTGTATTCAGACCCGTGATCGTCTCATCAAGCTCCTTAATATGGATATTCTTTGACTCTAACTCACTGCGCAAGCGTTTCAATTCACCCTCTTTACGCACCAACTGATTGGTTAGCTGCGTAAGAGTCTTCTTCATCGCATCACCCTTGAACCCCGTCTCGCGCAACTGTTGTTGCAGTTTTTTTATAAGCTCGCGATTCTCTTTCATACGTTGAGCAATGAACTGTACGTTCTCTTTCACCTGCTCGTTTTTATCCTTACTCTCGCTATCCTTGGCAATAGTCACACGATTCTCTGCCTCATTGATATCAGCAAATCCCTGTTGAATATCATTGAGTGTCCCCATCATGTCATTAATCTCGTTGTCACGAGCATCAATAATTGCACGTAAGGAATCGTTCTGTATCTGTGCTGGATTAAACGCTGTTTTCTTGTCTTGATTGCAGGATGTCAGTGCAAGAACTCCACATACTGCCACTACTAAAAGTTTCTTCATAACATTACTCTTTAATATTATTTCGCGCCTTCTTAGTCGAAGACTTAACCTTCTCTTTACCGGCAACCACTATCACAAACTCGCCTCTTGGCTCTGTTTCCTCAAAGTGGTTGATAACCTCGGCAAGCGTTCCTCGAACACTCTCCTCATGTACCTTCGATATCTCACGACAACAACTTACTTGTCGATCAGCACCGAACACCTCCGCAAACTGGCTCAATGTCTTCACAACCCTATAAGGTGATTCATAGAAAATCATTGTTCGCGTCTCATCAGCTAAGCTCTCCAAATGTGTTTTACGACCCTTCTTTTGTGGTAAGAAGCCTTCGAAACAGAATCGATCACAGGGCAGTCCGCTAGAGACGAGGGCTGGTACAAAAGCCGTTGCACCCGGTAAGGTCTGTACCGTAATACCACTTGCTGCAGCCTCACGAGCCAAATAGAAGCCGGGATCACTTATACCAGGAGTACCCGCATCAGATATGAGTGCGATGGTTTCACCAGCCATCAATCGATTGACGATACCTGCTGATGTGCTGTGTTCATTAAACTTATGATGTGATAGAAGACGGTTCTTTATATCGAAATGCTTCAATAAGATGCCCGAAGTTCGGGTATCTTCACATAAGACCAAGTCGGCTTCTTTCAGTATTCGGATCGCACGGAGCGTCATATCCTCCATGTTTCCAACCGGTGTAGGTACGAGGTATAATATTCCCATTTGTTGCTTGCAAATGTAAAGCAAAAGCACTGAAGGGCAAAATAAATTAGCTTTTTTTACATAACGAATAGAGGAGTTAAGGCTAAGAAAGTATCCTTTAACTCCAAGAAAATACTTATCTTTGCAGCAATTATGGTAACGATTAATAATCTTAATGGTGAAAGGTGTCGTAAAGGACGCATAGAAGTAATATGCGGAAGTATGTTCTCTGGTAAGACAGAAGAGCTTATCCGCCGTATGAGACGTGCTCAGTTCGCTAAGCAGAGGGTAGAGATTTTCAAGCCATCGATAGATACTCGCTACTCTGAAGAGGATGTTGTCAGCCACGACCAGAACTCTATTCACTCCACAGCTATCGACTCCTCGGGTAACATCTTATTGTTAGCTTCAGATATAGATGTCGTGGGAATTGATGAAGCGCAGTTCTTAGATGAAGGGCTCGTTGACGTTTGCAACCAGCTTGCTAATAATGGGGTTCGAGTCATCATAGCCGGTCTTGACATGGATTATAAAGGTGTTCCTTTCGGTCCAATGCCCGCTCTTTGTGCCATAGCTGATGATGTAACAAAGGTACACGCCATCTGTGTTAAGTGTGGAGCCTTGGCTTATGTCAGTCACCGACTGATAGCTGATGACCGCCGGGTAATGCTTGGTGAACAACAAGAATACGAGCCCTTGTGCCGCGATTGTTACCAAAAGAGCCTTAAAAACGAATGTTCATCAAAAGATAAATAGATATGGATAAGACTATTACATTTGATAAATTCATACGCTGGTCACTAACTGCTCTGGCAGTTGTTGCCGTTTTCTTAGTGATAAAAGGGCTTTCGAGCGTTCTCTTACCATTCTTTATTGCATGGTTCTTAGCCTATCTCCTCTACCCCATCGTGAAGTTCGTTCAATACAAGTTGCACGTTCCCAGCCGGGCACTAAGCATTATCGTTACAATGATCTTTGTTATTGCCATCATCGCAGGAGTGCTCTACTTCATCGTCCCACCGATGATTGGTCAGATAGACAGACTTATGACTATCGCCAATAGATACCTACATGAGACGGCTCATACTAACAATATCTCGGCTATGATCCAACAGTGGGTCTCGGAGAATCAATACCAAATAGAACGATTCTTAAAGAGCCCCGACTTCACCGATGCCATTAAATCGGTTATGCCCAAACTGTTCTCTGTTATAGGTCAAACAGCAAGTATCGTGCTATCCATCATAGCGTCTTTCATCACCTTACTCTATATGTTCTTTATCTTGCTGGATTACGAGTTCCTCACCTCCAATTGGATAAGGATCTTCCCTAAAAAAGCACGTCCTTTCTGGCGGGAACTAGAGCAGGATGTGGAACGAGAACTCAATAACTACGTACGCGGGCAGGGGCTTGTATCGCTCTGCATGGGCGTTCTCTTCTGCATAGGATTCACCATCATTGACTTCCCAATGGCTATTGGTCTGGGCATACTGATAGGAGTTCTCAACCTTATTCCGTATCTCCACACCTTCGCCCTCATCCCAACTGCATTCTTAGCATTGCTTAAAGCGGCTGATACGGGGCAGAATTTCTGGATTATCTTTGGCTCGGCTTTGGCTGTATTTGCCATCGTTCAAGCACTTATGGATATGGTGATTACACCGAAGATAATGGGTAAAGCCATGGGACTTAACCCTGCCATCCTCCTCCTCTCACTCTCTGTTTGGGGTGCATTGTTAGGCTTTATCGGTCTTATTATCGCTCTTCCGCTTACGACACTCATCATTGCTTACTGGCAAAGATATGTCACCAAAGAAGGTGATGGGGTTCAGGTAGAAAACATACCGGCTATTGCTGAGGAAAAGAAAGATGATAAAGAATAAAGAAAGATTATATCTATAGAACTATAACGTGCCTCCTTTTCACATGGAAAGGGGGCTTCTTTTAATGCTATCTACCACCCGCACCAATAGTGTTTACCATGAGCACTATATGTGTTAAGCCTTAGCACCATATGTGCGCAACCTTAATACACTGACTGAAGATAGGAAACGAGGAGCATTCAGGTCGTTATAATGGAAATAGTAAGACGTTTATACCATACAGACAGCAATTCTATAAAATAAAAATAGCTCTCTTTTCCGTGTGAAAAGGAGAGCTATTTTTTTACAATCTACTACTATTAGCAGTTTATCAACAACATGAAAACTCAGCTAAAGTGGTCTTTAATATGCTTATTTATACGTAAGACTCCAAGAACTTAACTGTTCCGGAAACCTTAACAGTGGTTGCTGTAGCTGGAAGGAGTACACTCTCACCTG
>ERZ773008.350-NODE-350-length-32877-cov-8.290750_pt1 | contig 32877 bp, 31 predicted proteins | sample MGYA00580664_ERZ773008 | MGnify/ENA primary metagenome ERZ773008 (study PRJEB29015, sample SAMEA2738016) | human oral metagenome | biome: human oral; feature: human-associated habitat; material: dental | place: China | collected 2048 ...
CCAGGGCCAGCAGGTCTCCGCCGTCCCGCACGCCCTGCTCGTGCGTGCCCCGGCTGCCGCCCCGGCCCCGTCCTTCAGTGACGAGGCGCTGGCTGACCTCTCCGTCGCCTCGCCTCTCGCGGGTACCGTGGTTCCGCTCGAGCAGGTCAAGGACGAGTCCTTCGCCAAGTGCATGCTCGGCCCCGGCATCGGCATCGAGCCTGCCGACGGCCTCGTCGTGGCCCCCTTCGATGGCACCGTGACCGTCGCCTTCCCGACCGGTCACGCCTACGGCCTCAAGTCCGCCTCCGGCGTCCAGGTCCTCATCCACGTCGGCATGGACACCGTCAAGCTGGACGGCAAGGGCTTCACGCCCCGCGTCGCCAAGGGTGACGTTGTGCGCCGCGGCGACGTCCTCGCCGAGGTTGACCTCGACGTGATCCGCGAGGCCGGCTACGAGACCATCACGCCCGTCGTCGTGACGAACAAGAAGAAGCTCGGCGCGGTGACCCCGGTCGCCAGCGGCGAGATCCAGCGCGGCGACGCGCTGCTTGACGTGGCCCCCAAGGAGGCCTGAGCTCATCGGGAGTCATTCCCGACATAACGGGTGGGCGGCATCAGAATCGCGCTGGTGCCGCCCACCCGTCTGTCGTGCCCCTCGCCAATGGGAACTGGATGTCGGCGATACAGTCGGCAATTGCAATGAGGGTTGTTTGTGATGCACCGATTGAGCAGTGGGGCCTTGTGCCAACGGAGGTGCCGGCACCTGGGCCCTTTAGGTGGTCGTGTTAACCCGCTAATGCGCAGCTGGGCCCTACTAGTGGAGCGTGGGCAGGGGTGCCCACGCTCCACTTAGCGGGTTAACGTGCGCATTGAAGGGCTAAGGCATCACCTATCGGGTGAGCGTGCGCACCGGCGCGATGTGCTTGGTGACGCGCGCTCGCGGATAGGTGAGGAGCTCCAAGATACGAACCGAACATGTAGATAGGGGCGAACATGGGGATAACCTATCCGCGTGCGCATCTGTGGTTCCTAGGGGTTAAGAAAACAACCCGGGGCAGCGCGAGCGGTCACAGTCCCGCCGCGTGATACGCGCTCAGGCGTTGATCGAGCGCCCCTGGATCAGCGTGCCCGAGAACTCGACTGTCTGAGCGTGTGGAGCCCCGGCCTCGTCGGACGAAGAACGCGGAGCCTTGCCCTCGATCTGATCGAGGAGGATCGACACCGCAGCCCGGGCGATCTCCTCGATGGGCTGGCGGATCGTCGCCAAGTGGGGGAGGGCGCGGCGCATCGTCTCCGTGCCGTCAAAGCCGATGATAGACAGGTCAGTGGGGACCGATAGGTTGTGCGTGCGTGCCCACTCAAGGACCTCAGCAGCCGCCAGATCGTCGGTCGCGAAAACCCCGTCGACGGGAGCAGCGGCGCGGGCCTCGTCCAGGGCGTCGCGCACCATCGCGAAACGCTGCGGCGTGGGCGTATCGAACGGCACAGTGACCACGTGCGGGGTCAGGCCAGCGCGCTCGATCTCGGCGCGGTAGCCGGCCTCGCGCAGATTGCGCGGACCCGAACGGGAGGTAAGCAGCAGGGGATGGCGGCAGCCGCCCTCGATAAGCGCGCGCGTCGCCATGGCGCCCGCCTCTTTGTTTGCACAACGCACGTTCGGGATGGATGGGCTCAGCTCGCGGTCGATCGTTACCAGGGGCATGCGGATCGTGTCGTACTCGCCCAGACCCTCGTTGTGGGCGCCCGAAATGATCCCGTCCACGCGATTGCCGACGAGCAGCGAGAGGTACTCGCGCTCGCGGTCCGCCCGGCCCATGGAATTACAAATGAGGATGCGGTAGCCGGCGTCGGCGAGGGCGTTCTCGACCTCGACGGCCAGCTCGCCGAAGAAGGGCAGGGACACGGCGGGAACGATGAGGCCAACCGTCTGCGTGCGCTTGCCGTGCAGGGCGCGAGCCAGCGAGTTCGGGCGGTAGCCGAGCGTCTCGATCGCGTCGGCGACGTTCTTCTTTGTCTTCTCCGAGAGGTAGCCGCGGTTGTTGAGCACGCGAGACACGGTCGTCAGGCTCACTCCGGCCAGCTTGGCGACGTCGGCCAGCGTGGGTTCGCGTGAACTCATGCGCGCTCTCCTTTCCTTCCCTCGGTACTTCTCCATTGTAGTTGGTGGGGTGGGAGGCGGTCGATCGTCGCATCGGCGAGGCCTGGGGTGGTTGGTGTGCGTGGGTGTCGTCATGGGGTGAGCGAGTCGCGTCAAATCTATGGTTTTTCGGCATTTATAAGGGTGATGTATCCCATGTCACTGTCTGTGATATCGGGTTTTGCGTGGGTATCTAAGCCCGTTACCATGGGCCGTACGGGCACCTGTGTCTCACGATGGACATACCCGCATTTGAAAGGAACGACCATGATTTCCCGCACCGTTGCAATTGGTTCCTCCGTTGGCCTCCACGCACGTCCCGCTTCCGTCCTCGCCGAGGCCGTCGAAGAGTCCGACGTTGAGGTGACGATCGCGTTTGACGGCGAGGAAGCCGACGCCGCGTCGCTCCTCGAGATCATGACCCTGGGCGCCAAGCACGGCGACGTTGTGACCCTGTCAACCGAGGATGATTCCGCGGGCGCGGTGCTCGACTCGCTCGTCGAGCTGCTCTCGCGTGACCTCGATCAGGAGTGAGCTAATGGCGACGCACGACGTCCTGCACGGCATTGGCGTCTCTGCCGGTACTGCCGCTGCCCCCGCCGCGATCGTCCAGCCTGCCCCCGGCGTCGACACGACCGAGCCGGGCAGCGTCGATGCTGCCGCCGACGGCGCGCGTGTCCGGGAGGCGCTTGCAGCTGTCTCTGCTCGTCTGAGTGAGCGCGCAGCGAATGCGCCGGAGGAGACAAAGGCGATCCTCAAGGCCACTGCACAGCTCGCGGGAGACCGCGGCCTGGCAAAGGCCGTCGATAAGAAGCTCAAGAAGGGCCTCGGTGTGACCCAGGCCGTCCATGACGCCGTCGAGGACTACGCGCAGATGCTGCGCAGCCTGGGCGGCTACATGGCTGAGCGCGCGACCGACCTCTACGACGTGCGCGATCGTGCGATCTGCGAGCTGCGTGGCCTGCCTGAGCCGGGTGTCCCGGCCTTCGACGGCCCCGTCGTCCTGGTGGCCCGGGACCTGGCGCCCGCCGAGACCGCGACCCTGAACCCGGAGACCGTCCGCGGCATCATTACCGAGGTTGGCGGCCCTACGTCGCATACGGCGATCCTGGCTGCACAGCTGGGCATCCCCGCGATCGTCAAGGCCGAGGGCATCATGGAGGTCGAGGAAGGCACGATGCTGGCCCTCGATGGTGGTGTCGGCGAGGTCATCGTCGCCCCCACCGATGCCGAGGTGGAGCTGCTCAAGGAGCGCTCGCGTCGCCGTGCGCTTGCCCTGGCCGGCTCGACCGGCGAGGGCGCGACCTACGACGGCTACCGCGTCAAGCTCCTAGCCAACATCGGCACGGTTGACGATGCGATGAAGGCTTCGAAGTTTGATCTCGAGGGCTCGGGCCTGTTCCGCACGGAGTTCCTATTCCTGGAGCGTTCGGAGGCTCCGACGCTGGAGGAGCAGACCGACACTTACACGAAGGTCCTGCAGTCCTTCGGGTCGCGTCGCGTGGTGGTTCGTACCCTCGATGCGGGCGCCGACAAGCCGCTGAGCTTCGCGGATCTGGGTGCCGAGGAGAACCCCGCCCTGGGTGTGCGCGGCCTGCGCCTGTGCCAGGTGCGAGAGGATCTTATCGACACGCAGCTGCAGGCTCTGGCCGCTGCCCACGAGGCGACGGACGCGGAACTGTGGGTCATGGCGCCCATGGTGTCGACCGCCGCTGAGGCCAAGTGGTTCGCCGACAAGGCGCGCGGCTACGGCCTGCCCAAGGTCGGCATCATGATTGAGGTGCCCGCGGCCGCCCTGCGCGCCGAGCAGCTCCTGTCGATCGTGGACTTCGCCTCCATCGGCACGAACGATCTGACGCAGTACACGATGGCTGCCGATCGCCTGGACGGTAACCTGGCATCTCTCCTGGATCCGTGGCAGCCCGCGGTCCTCGAGATGATCCGCCACGCCTGCAACGGCGGTCGTGCGACGGGCAAGCCGATCGGCGTGTGTGGCGAGGCCGGCGGCGATCCGCTGCTGGCCCTGGTCCTCACGGGCCTGGGTGTCGCCTCCCTATCGATGGCTCCTTCGAAGGTCAACGCCGTGCGCGCCGCCCTGCGCATGCACGACCTGGCGACCTGCCAGCAGATGGCCGCGTTTGCCGTGGATGCGCCCAACGCGAAGGAAGGTCGCGACAACGTCCTGAAGCTAGTGGCTCCCGCGATGCTGGATCTGCTCTGATTCGGCGCTTCTGACAAGCAAACGGGGTGGGCCCGGGAACCAATTGGTTCCCGGGCCCACCCCGTTTGTGTGCGTGTTGTACGTCCGCGTCAGTCCCTACGGATTGCGTCGGCCGGGTTGGGGGCGGCCGGTGTGCCCGCGCCCTGCTTCGGAGTCTTCTTGGATCGACCCGAGAAGAGCGCGGTGAGGATCAGGACGATTCCCAGCGCCGCGATCGCCGAGATCCCAAGGATCGGCAGGTTGAAGGCGGGGATGAACGCCTCGGCGATCAAGAAGAATCCCGTCATGCACACTAGCGCCGCCCACACGAAGGAGCCAACCCTGACCCCCCTGCTGGGGGCTTCGGGGAGCGCGCGAATGTCGACGGGGCCGCTCGGGGCGCTCCACGTCTGCTGAGCGGCGCCGCCGACGCCGCCGTGCCCGGGGGTGCCCGATGGGGTGTGGGTGCCAGTGGCCGCGGATGCTCCAGCCCCTGCGGGGCTGGCCGTCTCGCCGGTGAACGCGGGGTCGAAGGCGGTTCGGGAACCCCCTACGGGACCGGAATCGCGAGAGCCCTGCGCCGGGGCAGCCCCCTGACCTTGCGTGCGCGCCGCGCCCGAAGCGTCAGCGTCTGAGCGAAAGGGGTCTGCGGGCATCTGAGTGGTCGGAGCATCTCGGAAGATGGCGAGCGGATCCGAGGACGACTGCGGATCGGAGGTGGGCATCTCCCGCGTCGCGTCCTGCTCGGCGCCCACGGTCGGGGTGGGAACCTTGGGAAGAGGCGTTGTCGCTTCGGCGTCGGGGGAGGGAGTGGTCTCGTCGTTGGAGGTAGTCATGATCGTGTTCCTTCCTCAGTTACCCGACTGCGCGTCGGAGGGGGTGGGGGCGGGGGAGGTGCTGGGGGTCGACGAGGGGCTCGGCGTTGCAGTGCCCGAACCCCAGGTATGCGACGCGTCGGGTACCTGCGTCACTTGCAGCGTTTCCAGGCTGGCGCTGTCGTCGATGACGATGGTGATTCCTCCGAGGTCGGAGTTTCCCCACGATGGTGAGGCTACCTTCGTCTCATCCGAACACCTCCTCATAGGAGCTACCCAGCCGTCACCCGGCATGTTCGTGGAAACTGAGTCGATGCCCGACTGGCAGATGATCTGAATGGGCTGGCCCTCCGTGAACAAGATGGTCAGATTAGACCAGGCGCGCCATCCGACGGTGATCGTCTTGGCCGTCCCCACCGGTGCCCCGGTCAGGTCGAGGGTGGTCGAACCCGTTGGGCTCCCGCCCTGCACGGAGTCGGCCTTCCAGTCCAGTGTCGTGCTGCCCGTTGGGTTCGTCAGTGCCGGCCCCGCCTGCTGGAGGCGGCCCTGGGCGTCCTCCGTGCCGAGGGCGGCAGTGGGAAGCGCGAAGAGCATGCCGATGATGGACAGTGCCAGGAGCCAGGCCGCGCTCCGATCGCGCAGGGCCGCGACCGCCAGGGACAGCCCGACGATCAGGAGGCACGCGCCTCCACCGATCAGGACGATGTGAGAGTAGGTTGTGGCCTCGCTGGCGGCGCTGACACCGGGGATCGTGTAGCCCTGGCCGGTTGCGTACATCGCCGCAAAAGCGGCCGCGAACACGAGGATGATCAATCCGGTGATCGCCAGGCTCACGCGGCCGGGTACCGTGCGAGGCCGGTGCGTCGGCGTCGGCGGCGGGCTCCAGGCGCGAGGCGCGGGCGTCGGAGGAACCCAGCCGACGTGGGGGGGACGAGGCACAGCCGGGCCCTGTCCGCCTCGCTGGCCAGCCGATGGGGCGCCACCCTGGGGCGCGTGAGAGGAGAAACCGGTGGCCCCGTGAACGGTGCCCGGAGCCGGTGCTCCCGCTCTCAGGTTGTCCGGTGATCCTGGCCCGACAGGGGCGGAGGCCCCCGCCGCGTGGTTGGCGCCGGGAGCTCCGTACTGGTGGGCGTGGGCGGCGGGGTTGCCGTGCTGCGGGGCGTGGGCGGCGGGGTTGCCGTGCTGCGGGGCGTGGGCGGCGGGGTTGCCATACTGGGGGCCGCGCGGATCCGACATGTGTGCTCCTGACGTGTTCCGAGTGTTACTTGAGGCGATCGCGGCGATGCAGACTCCTACGATGATGAGGGTCGTAAAGACTCCCCACCCGATCGCGACGGTGCCGAACACGCCGACTGAGGGGATCACCGAGGACAGTCCGATAACGGCGAGCACCACGCCGCCGAGGAAGGCGACATCGAAGTTGCCGTTGAAGGTCTCTTCCGTGTGGATGCGCCCGTCGCTTGCCTCGGGGAGGAACAGCCACGCGAGGGCGTAGACGATGAAGACGACGGGGGCGAAGAACGCCGCGAGGACGGTGAGGACACGCACGAGCGACAGGTCCCAGCCGGTGCGCGCCGCGATGCCGGAGCACACGCCGCCGATGACGCGCGGCTGCGCCCGGTACCATCCCGAGTTTCTCATGGCCTCGAAGAACCCGTTGCGCCGCTGGGGCTGCTGATACGTGCCGCTCGGGTCCGAAGGACCGCTCGACCAACTCATGGTGCACTTCCTCTCGATGGAATCCGCGTGGGATGCGGATCGATACCACTACTCAACCAAAGTCGGGCTCGTCGCGATAGTAGGGGACCCCCTGAACACCCCCTGATTGCCCCAAGGGTGTCCCGGGGGCGAACCCCGTGACGTGCGACAATGGAGGGGTGAGCAGACCAGAGAACTACGCCCATCCAGGGTGGACACCTCCCATCCCGGTGCCGCCCGCGCGGCCCCCGCTCGTGCGGGCGACCGCGTCGAGCCCCGACATGCCGACGCCCTGGATGGGCGGCGTGTGCTCGGGCATGGCCGTGCACCTGGGCGCTCCCGTCCAACTCATGCGCGCGCTCCTCGCCCTCCTATCCGTCGTGGGAGTCGGCGCCGTCGTCTACCTGTGGCTGTGGGTCACTCTTCCCGAGGACTCCGCGGACGCCACCGCTTCGGGAACCCTCAGCCCCGGCCTCGTGCGCCTGCGCGAGGAGAGGACAGCGCAGGTTGCGCGCAACCGCATGATCGCAACGGGTGTCGCGCTGCTGGTCGCCGCCGTGGTCGGAACGGTCCTGAACGCGACGAGCGTCCTGGACTGGCGCGACCTGGGCTCTGTCGCGTCGATCATCTCCGGAATCACCCTGGTGTGGAGCCAGAGTCGCGAGGTGGGCAACTGGCGCTCGTTCCGTTTCATCGGCGCTGTTCTCGGCGGCATAGCGCTGCTGAGCCTCGGCGTCGTCATCGTGGCCTCGCGCGACAACCCGCCCGTCATCCTCCTGCGCGGCGGTCTCATCGGCGCCGCCCTGGTCGCGGGCATCCTCTTCGCGTTCGTGCCCATGTGGCTGCGCACCACGAAGGACCTGTCCGAGGCGCAGGCCCAGCGCGTGCGCGAATCCGAGCGCGCCGACATCGCCGCCCACCTGCACGACTCCGTCCTCCAAACGCTCACGCTCATCCGCGCCTCCGCCGAGGACCCCTCCCGCGTGCGCGCCATCGCCTTGACCGAGGAACGCGAGCTGCGCGCCTGGCTCTACACGGGCTACGCGCAGGCGGCAGACTCCCTCGAGGCCGCCGTCACCGAGGCAGTCGTCGGCGTCGAGAGCCGCTACGGCGTGCCCATCAGCGTGGTCGTCGTCGGCGACATGCGCCCGGGCCCCGGCGAACTCGCGCTCGTCGCGGCCCTCGCGGAGGCCTGCCAAAACGCCGTGCGCCACGGCGCCCCGCCCGTCTCCGTCTACGTCGAAGTGCGCCCCGAGGCCGTGGAGGCCTTCATCAAAGACAGCGGCGAGGGCTTTGACCCCGCCTCGATCGCTGCCGATCGACACGGCGTGCGCGACTCCATCGTCGGGCGCATGCGCAGGACCGGGGGAAACGCCACGATTAGGCGTCTCGCCCGCGGAACCGAAGTTGCTCTGAGCGTGCCGCGCTCGGATATCCTGGAAGAAACAGCGCCCAACGGGAGGACCCAGTGACCATCCGCATCCTCGTCATCGACGACCACCCAATGGTTCGGGCAGGCGTGCGCGCCGAGCTCGAAAACTCCGGGGCCGACCTGGAGGTCGTCGGCGACGCCTCCGACGTCGAGGGCGCCATCGCGGCCTGCCGCGCGCTCACCCCGGACGTGGCCCTCCTCGACGTGCACCTGCCCGGCGGAAATGGTGGAGGTGGCGCTGAGGTCGCCAGCACCTGCCGTGACATCGAGGGACTGCATTTCCTGGCCCTGTCCGTCTCGGACGCTGCCGAGGACGTCGTCCAGGTCATCCGAGCGGGCGCACGCGGATACGTCACGAAGTCGATTGCCACCCCCGACCTCGTCGAGGCCATCGGCCGCGTCGCCGCCGGGGACGCCGCCTTCAGCCCGCGCCTGGCCGGCTTCGTACTCGACGCCTTTGGGACCGGCGAGGTGTCCACAACCGACACTGAGCTGGACCTGCTGTCCGCGCGCGAGCAGGAGGTCATGCGCCTCATCGCCCGCGGCTATACGTACAAGGAAGTCGCCCACGACCTGTTCATCTCCATCAAGACCGTCGAAACCCACGTGAGTTCGGTCCTGCGCAAGCTCCAGCTCTCCAACCGCAACGAGCTGACGCGCTGGGCGATGCAGCGACACATCGTGTGAGGTCGGACCCCTTTCGAGCGCCCCATCCGGAGCGCGCGGCCCATGCGTGCCTACAATGGAATCCCGAGAGCGTGACAGCGCCTGACCGCCCCGTACGGACGGCCCCTTTATTTCCGCGACCTCGGAGGATGCATGCACCGCATCGGTTTTGATAGTGATCAGTACGTCGAGATGCAGTCTCGACACATTGCGCAGCGACGAAGCGAATTCGGCGGAAAGCTGTATTTGGAGTTCGGTGGCAAGCTGATCGACGACATGCACGCGTCGCGTGTTCTGCCCGGTTTTACGCCCGATAACAAGGTGCGTATGCTGCGCGAACTGGCCGACGAAGTCGAGATTATCGTCGCCGTTAATGCCAAGGATTTCGCGCGCCGCAAGGTCCGCGCAGACATGGGAACAACCTACGACGACGAGGTTCTGCGCCAGATCGACGAGTTCCGTGAGCGCGGCCTGTACGTCGGTTCCGTCGTCATTACGCAGTGGACGGACGACAACAAGGCGGCCGCCGAGGTGAAGGAACGCTTCGAGAAGCTCGGCATCCGCGTCTACCGTCACTTCCCGATCCCCGGCTACCCCTCGGACGTCGAGCGCATTGTCTCGGACGAGGGCTACGGCGCCAACGAGTACGTGGAGACCAGCCGCAACCTCGTCGTTGTGACGGCGCCTGGACCGGGCTCCGGCAAGATGGCGACCTGCCTGTCACAGCTGTACCACGACCACAAGCGCGGGATCGAGTCGGGGTACGCGAAGTGGGAGACCTTCCCGATCTGGAACATTCCGCTGGATCACCCGGTCAACATCGCCTACGAGGCGGCCACCGCCGACCTCGACGACGTCAACATGATTGATCCCTTCCACCTGGAGGCGTACGGGATCAAGACGGTCAACTACAACCGTGACGTCGAAATCTTCCCGGTCCTGAACCGCCTCTTCGAGAAGATCCTCGGATCCTCCCCATACAAGAGCCCCACGGACATGGGCGTCAACATGGCGGGCCACTGCATCGTCGACGACGAGGCCTGCAAGGAAGCCTCGCGCCAGGAGATCATCCGCCGCTACTACAAGGCCCTCGTGACCGAGAAGAAGGAGATGAGCGAGCCCGTGCAGTCGGCGCGCATCTCCCTGCTGATGAGCCGCGTGGGCGTGGGCCGCATGGACCGCCCGGTCGTGCGTCCGGCCCTCGAGCTGGCCGAGGCCACCGGAGAGCCGGCGGCCGCGATCGAGCTGCCCGACGGCCAGATCGTCACGGGCAAGACGTCGGCGCTGCTGGGCTGCTCCTCGGCGATGCTCCTCAACGCCCTCAAGAAGCTCGCCGGCCTGCCGGACGAGGTCCAGCTCCTGTCCCCGCAGTCGATCGAGCCGATCCAGCGCCTCAAGACCCGCGACCTGGGCTCGCGCAACCCGCGCCTGCACACCGACGAGGTCCTCATCGCGCTCGCGGTCAGCGCCAACGGCGACGACAACGCGCGCCGCGCCCTGGACAAGCTGAGCTCGCTGCGCGGCTGCGACGTGCACGAGTCGGTCATCCTGGGGCCCGTCGACGAGGGCATCTTCCGCTCGCTGGGCATCCAGGTGACGACGGAGCCGGTGTACGCGACGAAGTCGCTGTACCGCAAGAAGTAATCGCTTCGACGAGGCCGGGGTTTCCATCGCTTATCAGCGCGGGGAGGCCCCGGCCTCGTTGTGTGCCGCCTTTCGTGGTTGGCGCCACCCGGGGCGGGGGTCGCAGGTGAGGGTGGGGCGGTTTACCCTTGGAGGCGATGAGTGACTCGACTTCTTTGCCTGACCTTGGTTTCCTGATCGGCCCCGACGGGGGTTCCCAGGACGACTACGTGCCGCCGGAGGTGCCCGCCTTTGATGTGGAGGACGCCTTGGGTTCCGACGCGTGGCCGGAGATCGCCGTGCCGGGTGGGGCATCGGGTGCGCCGTCGGCGTGGGAGCCTCCCGCGTCCTCGGGTGCTTTTTCGTCCGGCTGGGAGCGTCCCGCGCGCCCGGGCGTGGACCCCGAGTCGCTGACGCGCGGCCTCAACGATCGTCAGCGCGAGGCCGTCACTCACGCGGGCTCGCCGCTGCTGATCCTGGCTGGCGCAGGCTCCGGTAAGACGCGCGTGCTCACGCACCGCATCGCATACCTGCTGGCCACGGGCCGCGCGCGGGCTGGGGAGATCCTGGCGATCACCTTCACGAACAAGGCGGCCGCCGAAATGCGCGAGCGCGCGGGCGCCCTCGTGGGTGACGACGCGCGTCGCATGTGGGTGTCGACCTTCCACTCGGTGTGCGTGCGCCTGCTGCGCTACGAACACGAGGCGGCGGGGCTGTCCTCATCCTTCACGATCTACGACGCCCAGGACTCCCAGCGCCTCATCCAGATGGTCCTCAAGGCCATGGACGTCGACATCAAGCGCTTCACCCCAAAGATGGTGGCGGCGCGCATTTCGGACGCGAAGAACGAGCTGATCGGCCCGGCGCGCTACGCGGAGACGGCGGGCAAGGACCCGGTCTCGCGCATCGTCGCGGACGCCTACGTCGAGTATGACAAGCGCATGCGCGCATCGAACGCGCTGGACTTCGACGACCTCATCATGCGCACGGTCGACCTGCTGCGCGAGAACCCGCTGATCGCCGAGCACTACCATCGGCGCTTCCGCCACATCCTCGTGGACGAGTACCAGGACACGAACCACGCGCAGTACGTCCTCGTGCGCGCCCTCGTGGGGGATGGAAAGGATGGCGTGGAGCCCGCCGAGCTGACGGTCGTGGGTGACTCCGACCAGTCGATTTACGCCTTCCGTGGCGCCACGATCCGCAACATCGAGGAGTTTGAGCGCGACTTTACGGGCGCGCGCACGATCCTGCTCGAGCAGAACTACCGCTCCACGCAGAACATCCTGTCGGCCGCGAACGCGGTCATCGCCCGCAACACGGGGCGCCGCGCGAAGAACCTGTGGACGGCCTCGGGCGATGGTGCGCTCATTACGTTGGACGCCGCCGATTCCGAGCACGACGAGGCCCGCTTCGTCGTCGGCGAGATCGACCGCCTCGCGGACTCCGGCGTCGAATGGGGTGACATCGCGGTCTTCTACCGCACGAATGCGCAGTCCCGCGCGCTGGAGGAACTCCTCGTGCGCCAGGGCATCCCGTACCGCGTCGTCGGCGGCACCCGCTTCTACGAGCGGCGCGAAATCAAGGACGCCTTGGCGTACCTGCAGGTCATCTCCAACCCCGACGACACTGTCGCGGCCCGCCGCGTCCTCAACGTCCCCAAGCGCGGCATCGGCGCGAAGGCCGAAGAGGCGATCGCCGCGCACGCCGCCCACTACGGCATCTCGTTTGGCGCGGCGCTGCGCCACCTGTGGCTGCGCGCCGGCTGCCCCGCGGGTGAGGGCGAGGGGATCGACGTCGATGCGCTCGCTCGTTCCACGTCCCCGGACGAGGCCTCGGCTGATTCTTCGGCTCCCGAGGTCCTCGGGATCACCCCGCGCGCCGCGAAGTCGGCGGCTGCTTTCTGGGGACTCATCGAGACGCTGCGCGCCGCGGAGGCGCGGGGTGCATCGCAGGCCGACATCCTCGAAGAGGTTCTGGACCGCACCGGCTACCTGGCTGAACTGCGCCGCAGCGAGGACCCGCAGGACGCCTCGCGCGTGGAAAACCTGGCGGAACTGCACTCGGTCGCGGGTGCCTTCGCGGCCGACGCTCCGGGTGGGACCCTCGCGGACTTCCTCGAGCGCGTCGCCCTCGTGGCCGACTCGGACCAGGTTCCCGCGGAGGGCGAGCGCGGTGGGCAGGTCACCCTCATGACCGTGCACACCGCGAAGGGCCTCGAATTCCCGGTCGTGTTCGTCACCGGCATGGAGGACGGCACTTTCCCGCACCAGCGCAGCCTCGGCGACGAGAGCGAGCTGGAGGAGGAACGCCGACTGGCATACGTTGCGATTACGCGTGCGCGCGAACACCTGTACCTGACGCGCGCGGCCGTACGCAGCGCCTGGGGGACTCCGCAGGAGATGCCGCCCTCGAGGTTCCTCGACGACATCCCCGCCGAGCTCCTCGACGTGCGCCGTGCGGCCACGTCGGGGGAGCGGATGCGAGCGTCCTACGGCGGTTCCTACGGGTCCGGATCGTACGGCTCGGGTTCCTATGGGCGCTCCCGTCGCTCCGAGGGACGCGACCCGTGGGGCGACACCGACACGGGCGCCTTTGGCTCCGGCCGTGGCGGCGCCTCCGCCCAGCCCGCCGGCGTACGCAAGGTGACGCGCATGGGGGTTGCTCCTGCGGCCAAGCCTGCCGAGGATAAGCCGGTGCTCTCCCTCAAGGTCGGCGACCGCATCAAGCACGCAACCCTGGGGGCCGGCACCGTCACCGGCATCGAAGGCGAGGGGCCGCGCACCGTGGCCCGCATCCGCTTCGGCCTGGGTGAGAAGCGCCTGCTCGTGCGCATGGCTCCGATGCAGAAGATTTCGTAATGTATCCCGGCTAATGCCCAGCACTGCTCGGTTTGCTTGTGGCCCCGCGGGTGTTCCGGGCGCCATGTGGCCTGTCTCGTGGGCCGGGCTGCTTGATGCACCTGCGGGCGGCGGCCTGCTCGCGAGCCGTCCGCGCCGCGAGCCTTCGGCTCGGCGCGTCGTCTCGAAGCCCGGCCAGGCTCTGCTGCCGTCCACGGGCGCCGCAGCCAGGCCCTGTAGGCCAGCTGGGCCGGTTGTCTGAAACCGTCGTCGCCTTTGCGGGCGCCGGCCGAGCCTCAACTGAAACCGCCATCGCCTTTGCGGGTGCGAAATGGGTGTTTGTGGTGCATTTTTTGGGTGCAGAGGCGATGCCGGTTTCAAGGCTCCCCTGTTGGGGGCGAGCAGTGGTGATGGTGGTTTCAATGGTTGCTGTTCAGGGGCGCGCAGTGGTGTTGTTGGTTTCAACGTCGCCACGTTGTCGCGCCTCGTGTGTGAAAAAGTTCGCCCTGCACGCTCACATTGGTCCAAAATGGGCGTTTTCTGGCGTGCTGGGCGAACTTTTTCGCGGAAATGTCGCTGAAGGGGGCGCGCTGGGCGAGTTTTTCGCGGACCGGCAGGCGTGGGATCCCACAGGGCGAGTTTGTTGCAATGCGGTCCCGGCCGCCGGCCCTTCTACTGGCAGTGTTAACCCTTCGATGCGCAGCTACACCCGCCGAGTGGAAGCTGGACGCGGCCGCCCCACAACCCCAGCAACTGACCCCGCAACGCAAAGCGTTGACAAAGGGAAGTGGCTCTCCGGTCAAGGTTGTGACAAGCCTTGATAATGGGAGGAAATGGCGCGTTGACGCCGGTCGCACGTTAGAATTATTGCGCTGACCACACCACGTTCAACGGAGGGAATAAGGTGGATCTCTACGAGTACCAGGCCCGGCAGATGTTCAAGGAGCACGGCGTGCCCGTGCTCGACTACCGCCTGGCGTCAACCCCCGAAGAGGCGCGCGAGGGTGCGCGCGAGCTCCTGGCGGACGGTGCGTCACTGCTGGTCGTCAAGGCGCAGGTGAAGACCGGCGGCCGTGGCAAGGCCGGTGGCGTCAAGCTTGCCCACACCGCCGACGAGGCCTACGAGAAGGCCGAGGCGATCCTCGGCCTCGACATCAAGGGCCACATCGTCAAGAAGGTCATGATCGCGTCCGGCGCGGACATTGCCGCCGAATACTACTTCTCGATCCTGCTGGACCGCTCGAACCGCCGCCACCTGGCGATGTGCTCGCGCGAAGGCGGCATGGACATTGAGACCCTCGCGAAGGAGCGCCCCGAGGCTCTCGCGCGCGTCCCCCTCGATCCCACCGTTGGTATCGACGCCGAGGTTGCCCGCCACATCGCGAAGGAAGCCGGGTTTGACGAGGCCGCGGCCGAGACCATTGCCCCCGTCCTCGAAACCCTGTGGACCGTCTACCGCGATGAGGACGCGACCCTGGTCGAGGTCAACCCGCTGGTGTCCAGCCCCGACGGCTCCGTGTGGGCGGTTGACGGCAAGGTCACCCTCGACGACAACGCCCGATTCCGTCACCCCGGCCACGCCGAGCTGGTGGATGTGGCCGCGCAGGATCCGCGCGAGGCCGCCGCGAAGGCAGCCGGGCTCAACTACGTGCGCCTGGAGGGCCAGGTCGGCATCATCGGTAACGGCGCGGGCCTGGTCATGTCGACACTCGACGTGGTCGCGATGGCCGGCGAGGAGTTCGGTGGCATGAAGCCCGCGAACTTCCTTGACATCGGCGGCGGCGCCTCGGCTGAGGTCATGGCGAAGGGCCTGGACATCATCCTCGGCGACGAGCAGGTTCGCTCCGTGTTTGTCAACGTCTTCGGTGGCATCACCGCCTGCGACCAGGTCGCCCGAGGCATCATCGGTGCGCTCGAGACGCTGGGCGACGCGGCCTCGAAGCCGCTTGTCGTGCGCCTTGACGGCAACAAGGTCGAGGAGGGCCGCGCGATTCTCGCCGAGGCTGCGCACCCGCTCGTCCACATGGAAGAAACAATGGACGGCGCGGCCCGGCGTGCAGCTGAGCTCGCAGCCCAGGCCTCGTCGAAGTAACGACCCGAGAACCGCAGGAGAACACCATGACTATCTTCGTCAACTCTGACACCCGGGTCATCGTCCAGGGCATGACTGGCGCCGAGGGGCGCAAGCACACCCAGCGCATGCTGAGCGCTGGCACGGCCATCGTGGGCGGCACGAACCCGCGCAAGGCCGGCACGACCGTCACCTTCGACGTGCAGGGCTACGGCCCGGGCGCCGACAAGGTGACCGACGGCCAGGTCGAGATCCCCGTCTTCGGCACGGTCGCCGAGGCCCGCGAGGCCACCGGCGCGAACGCCTCCGTCATCTTCGTGCCCCCGGCCTTCGCGAAGGGAGCCGCCCTCGAGGCCATCGACGCGGGCATCGAAACGATCGTCCTCATCACCGAGGGCATCCCCGTCCAGGATTCCACGATCGTCGTCGAGCGCGCGCTCGCGGCGGGCGTGCGCCTGATCGGCCCGAATTGCCCCGGCATCATCTCGCCCGGGCAGGCGAACCTGGGTATCACTCCGGCGGACATCACGGGACCGGGACGCCTCGGCCTTGTCTCGAAGTCGGGCACACTGACCTACCAGCTCATGTACGAGCTGCGCGATTTCGGCTTCACGACGTGCCTGGGTATCGGCGGCGACCCGGTCGTGGGCACCACCCACATCGACGCGCTGGCGGCTTTTGAGGCGGACCCCGACACGGACCTCGTCATCATGATTGGTGAGATCGGCGGTGACGCCGAGGAGCGCGCGGCCGCCTGGATCCAGGAGAATATGACGAAGCCCGTCGTCGCCTACATCGCGGGCTTCACGGCCCCCGAGGGCAAGACCATGGGGCACGCCGGTGCGATCGTGTCCGGCTCGTCCGGCACCGCTGCCGCGAAGGCGGAGGCGCTCGAGGCCGTGGGCGTGCGCGTGGGGCGCACTCCTTCGCAGACAGCGCAGATCGCGCGCGAGATCCTCTCGCGCTAACGTCACAGCACAAATCGGCCCGGGGTCGGCGCGCAGCGTCGCGGCCCCGGGCCGATTCTGACACTATGGGCCTGTGAGCGAGCGCATCAGAGAAGTACCCAGTCCCCGGCGAACCACGACCACGTACGTGGCGGATCGAGCGACGATCCGTGTGGCTGTCCCGCAGGGGTGGGCGCGCGGTGTGCTCGCGGGAGTTGAGGCGGCCTTCGCGGGCTGGGGTCTGATCACGGTGTTCACGATGATCGCCTACCTGACGCTGCGATCGAACTCGTGGATGAATGACACGACGCCGCGCGACGCGCTCGGCCTGGGCGGGGACCTGTGGGCCGCCGTCATTGGCGGCACGTCGGTCGTGGGTGACGTGCGCTATCGCGCGATCCCGACGCTGATGGGTGCTCTGCTGGTCGTGTTGGTGCGGATTCTGCTACGCACGACGGCGGGTTATCCGCGCAGTGCCGCGCTGTTTGCCGTGCCTGGCTTCCTGCTGACTTCGTGGCTCCTGGCGGGGGCTTCCGGTATTCATTCGCATTGGTGGACGGGCACGATCGGCGGCGTGTTGATCCCGCTGATCGGCTCGGTGTGGTTCGTCGCCTCGGGCTATTCGCGCGACCATGAGGCGCCGTCGATGCAGCACTGGATTTCGGGTGGCCTGAAGCTGGGTGGCCTGTCTGTGGTGGTCCTCGCGGCCGCCTCATTCGTCGCCTCGGTCATTGCGCTCGTCGCGGGGTGGAGCCGTATGGCGGGCATTCTGGAGCTCCTGGGTGCGTCATCGGCCGCGGATACGTCGTTCATCGTCGGCGGGCAGGCGCTGTTTGCCCCGACGATCATGGCGTGGGCCGCCTCCTGGTGGTCGGGCGCGGGCTTCTTGACGGCGACGGATTCGTTGCATTCGCCGACGGTTGCCGGCTCCGGGCCGATCCCGCCGATTCCGCTGCTGGGTGCCGTCCCGCAGACCGCTCCCGGCATGTGGGTGATCCTCGCGCCGATCGCGCTGGGTATCGGCCTCGGTGTCGTCGCGGCTCGTTCGTTCTGTCGTGAGCACCTGCTGCACCAGACCGCTCAGGGGGTCCTGGCCTCGTTGATCACCGCGTCGGTGACGGCCCTGTGGATGTGGAGCGCGACGATGAGCATGGGCTCCGTGCGCCTCGCATCGATGGGCCCGCGCGTGGGGTGGGCGACGCTCGCCCTCGTGCTCGAGATCGCCCTGCCCGCGCTGATCATCGCCCTGGCGACCCACCCGACGACCCGTGCCCTCCTCGGCGAGGGCGCCGGTCGCGTGCGCAACGAGGGTGAGGCCCTGCGCCGCCGCGCCGCCGAGCGTGCGTCCCGTGTGGGAGCCGCTGCCTCGACGACGGACGAGGCCTGGGCTGAGGCTTCCGATCCCGCTGAGGTGGGCGACACGGAAGCAAGCGCCGACGAGGCCGGGGCTGAGGATCTCGAAGCGGTGGCCGATGGGGGGAGAAGTGGACGAGAAGCCCGAGGAGACCAGCGAAACCGCCGCCGATGACACCGCGGGCAGCGAAGCGGTCGAGGCCGAAGGTGACGCGGAAGACCCCGAGACGAAGGCGACGCGGCGCGAGGGCCTGAACTAGACTGGGAGACGCCGCGACTGGCGAGGGTGGATGACCACCGGGGAGCGGCCGCATTTCCCGCGAGGCGTCGCCCGCCTGGGCGCCTGGGTTTGGTCTCAACCTGGAGGAACTATGTCCGTCTCCCTGGACAACCTGGAACCCATCGACGTGCGCCCCATCAAGCGGGCACTGATCTCCGTGTATGACAAGACGGGCTTGGAGGACCTTGCTCGCGCCCTTGGCGAGGCCGGCGTGGAGATCGTCTCCACCGGCTCCACGGCTGCCCGCATCGCGGCCGCTGGCGTGGCTGTGACCCCGGTCGACGACGTGACCGGTTTCCCCGAGGTGCTCGAGGGCCGAGTGAAGACCCTGCACCCCTTCATCCATTCCGGCATCCTGGCCGATCAGCGTAAGGCCGCGCACCGCGAGCAGATCGCGCAGCTCGGTATCCAGGCGTTTGACCTGGTCGTGTGCAACCTGTACCCCTTCCAGGACACGGTTGCGTCGGGCGCGTCCTTCGACGAGTGTGTCGAGCAGATTGATATTGGTGGTCCTTCCATGGTGCGAGCCGCCGCGAAGAATCATCCGTCGGTTGCGGTCGTGACCTCTCCGGAGCGTTACGCGGATGTGGCCGAGGCCGTGGCGGGGGAGGGCTTCACCCTCGAGCAGCGCCGCGTGCTGGCCGCCGAGGCCTTCGCCCATACGGCGACCTACGACCTAGCGATCGCCGGCTGGCTGGCTGACAAGCTGGACCTCGAGGAGGTGCGCGAGACCCTCGACGAGGCCGCCGAGACTCACCTGGACGCCTCCGACGCTGCGTTCCTGGAGTCGCTGGGCTACCAGACCGAGGAAGACTACGTGGTGGAGGTACCCGAGGAGGAGGGGCAGGCCTCGGGCATGCCCGTGTTCGTCGCGGATGCGTTCGAGCGCGTGGAGTCGCTGCGCTACGGCGAGAACCCGCACCAGGGTGCGGCCGTGTACCGTGAGATCGACGAGTCCTTCGAGGACGAGGAGGCCGACGACGAGGCGTTGGCCCCGGGCATTGCGAATGCGCGCCAGCTGCATGGCAAGGCCATGAGCTACAACAACTACACGGACGGTGACGCCGCCCTGCGCGCCGCCTACGATCACGAGCGCCCCTGCGTCGCGATCATCAAGCACGCGAACCCCTGCGGCATTGCGGTGGCTGACGACGTGGCCGAGGCGCACCGCCTCGCGCACGCCTGCGACCCCGTGTCGGCGTTCGGCGGTGTGATCGCCGTGAACCGCCCGGTGAGCGTGGAGCTGGCCCGCCAGATCGTCCCGATCTTCACCGAGGTTGTGCTGGCCCCCGATTACGAGGAGGGTGCGCTCGAGGTGCTGAGCGCGAAGAAGAACCTGCGCGTCCTGCAGGTTGAGCCCCCGGCTCGCGGCTCGTACGAGTTCAAGCAGATCAGCGGCGGCTTGCTGGTCCAGGAGCGCGACGATATTGACGCGCCCGGCGATTCCCCGGAGAACTGGACGCTTGCGGCAGGTGCTCCCGCCGACGAGGCGACGCTGGCGGACCTGGAGTTCGCGTGGCGCACGGTGCGCGCGGTGCGCTCGAACGCGATCCTGCTGGTTAAGGACGGCGCCTCGGTGGGCGTCGGTATGGGCCAGGTGAACCGCGTGGACTCCTGCAAGCTGGCGGTTGAGCGTGCGAACACGCTGGGCTCGCGCTCGACGGGTGACGCGGCGGCGTCCAACGTGGACAGCGCGGGCGGCGCTCGCGCGTCCGAGGTTGTGGCCGAGGCTCCCGAGCAGCGTTCCATCGGCGCGGTCGCCGCGTCCGATGCGTTCTTCCCCTTCGCGGATGGCCTTCAGGTGCTCATCGATGCGGGCGTGAAGGCTGTCGTTCAGCCCGGTGGTTCCGTGCGCGACCAGGAGTCGATCGACGCGGCGAACGCTGCGGGCATCACGATGTACCTGACGGGCACGCGCCACTTCGCGCACTGATCAAACCCGCTCATGGGCTCCAGGGGGCGAGCGCCGGTGTGGCGCTCGCCCCCTGAGATCTGTGCCCGTGTGCTTGACAGGGGAGTGGCGGACAGCATATTGTTCAATTGTTGAATGAAAGGCTGTTAGCCCTGTTGAAAGGTGTCGTATGACCACCCTGACCGCTTCCCCCGTCGTCGCGCGTGAGAACCGCGTTCTCGCCGATCGCCTCGGTGGCACGATCGCCCGTGAGATCGCCCTGGTGGCGGCTGGCACGATCGCCATGATTGTTCTGGCCCGCATCTCGATCCCGCTGCCCTTCACGCCCGTGCCCGTCTCGCTCGGCACGCTGGGCGCCCTCTCGGTCGGCACGACCCTCGGCGCGCGCCGAGGCCTCGCCTCCGTCGCTTCGTACGCCCTCCTCGGCATTGCGGGCGTCCCGGTCTTCACCGGCACGAACGTCGGCTGGGCCTTCGCGTCCTTCGGCTACATCCTCGGCTACCTCCTCGTCGCCGCGATCGCCGGCGTGGCGGCCCAGCGCGGCGCCGACCGTCGCATTGTCACTATGGCGCCGACCGCCGTCGTGTCCCTGTTCTCCGTGTACATCCTTGGCCTGGCCTGGATGATCCCCTTCGCGCACATGACCCTCGAACAGGGTCTGATGAAGGGCTTCGTGCCCTTCATCATCGGCGACCTGGTCAAGGCCGCCGTGGCCACCGGCGCCTTCCCGCTGCTGCGCTCCATCTTCCGCTGAGGCGCGCGCTCGAGCGCAACGTGAGTCGGCCTCGTCCCCACCCGGGGGCGGGGCCGTCGCCGTACCCGGCGTCCGCAGTGGTGACATGCGTAATGGAGCACGACGGGGCGGGGTGCGCGCGGGTACCATTGGCAGGGTGAACGCTTCTGACATGCATCCCGTCCTCGTCGTCGACTTCGGCGCGCAGTATGCCCAGCTGATCGCGCGCCGCGTACGTGAGGCTAACGTCTACTCCGAGATCGTCCCCCACACTATGAGCGTGGCGGACATGCTCGCCAAGGAACCCGCCGCCATCATCCTGTCCGGCGGCCCGTCCTCCGTCTATGAGGAGGGTGCTCCCTCTGTCGATCCGGCGATCTTCGAGGCCGGCGTGCCCGTGCTGGGCATCTGCTATGGCTTCCAGACCATGGCACATGCCCTCGGCGGCACCGTCGGTCGCACGGGCACCCGCGAGTACGGGCACACCGAGGCTTCTGTCTCCGTCGACTCCTGCCTGTTCGGCGGCACCCCCGACGACCAGATCGTGTGGATGAGCCACGGCGACGCCGTCCAGGGCGCGCCCGAGGGCTTCACCGTCACTGCCTCCACCACCGAGACCCCTGTTGCGGCCTTCGAGTCGCGTGAGCGTCGCCTCTACGGCCTGCAGTGGCACCCCGAGGTGGGCCACTCCCAGTTCGGCCAGGACGCGCTGAAGAACTTCCTCTACGAGGGGGCCGGCCTGGAACCCACGTGGACCGCCGGTTCCATCGTGGACGAGCAGGTTGCGAAGATCCGCGAGCAGGTCGGCGACGCGCAGGTCATTTGTGCCCTGTCCGGCGGCGTGGACTCCTCCGTGGCCGCGGCCCTCGTGCACAAGGCTGTCGGCGACCAGCTGACCTGCTTCTTCATCGATCACGGCCTGCTGCGCGCGGGCGAGCGTGAGCAGGTCGAGAACGACTACGCGCGCGGCATGGGCATCCGCGTCATCACGTGCGACGAGTCCGAGCGCTTCCTGTCCGCCCTGGCTGGCGTCACCGAGCCCGAGGCGAAGCGTAAGATCATCGGTCGCGAGTTCATCCGCTCCTTCGAGGCCGCTCAGAAGCAGGTCATCGAAGAGGTTGGCGCCGCCGGCGGCGAGGTGAAGTTCCTCGTCCAGGGCACCCTGTACCCCGACGTCGTCGAGTCCGGCGGCGGCGAGGGCGCGGCCAACATTAAGAGCCACCACAACGTGGGTGGCCTGCCCGAGGACATGACCTTCGAGCTGGTCGAGCCCCTGCGCACCCTCTTCAAGGACGAGGTGCGCGCGGTCGGCCGCGAGCTGGGCCTGCCCGACTACCTGGTGAACCGTCAGCCCTTCCCGGGCCCCGGCCTTGGCATTCGTATCATCGGCGAGGTCACGCGCGAGCGCCTGGACATCCTGCGCGCCGCCGACCTGATCGCCCGCGAGGAGCTCACGGCGGCCGGCCTGGATCAGGAGATCTGGCAGTGCCCGGTCGTCCTGCTCGCCGACGTTCGTTCCGTGGGCGTCCAGGGTGACGGCCGCACCTACGGTCACCCGATCGTGCTGCGCCCCGTCTCCTCCGAGGATGCGATGACGGCCGACTGGACGCGCCTGCCCTACGACGTCCTGGCCCGTATCTCCACGCGCATCACCAACTCGGTGCCCGAGGTCAACCGCGTCGTCCTCGACGTGACCTCCAAGCCCCCGGCCACCATCGAGTGGGAGTGAGTATGTATTTCAATCTCATCATTAGGGCTGATGAATCTCAAGAGATTCATCCCAGCAGGATGTTCGAAAATACGGACCGCGCTATCAGGCAGCAATTTACGCGCGATGGCGAACCAGATCTGGAAGCGCTCTGTCAGCTGCCGACTATCATGGTGCGAGAGTTTGGACCGCAAACTGGGAAACAGACCGCGCGGATCGGATATATCGATCATCCGTCTACGCTCGCTGAAATGAAGGCGCCGATTCTGTGCTTTCCCTCAGATTTGCTGATCGAAAAACGGATTCTAGGGCGTGGGCCGCATACTCCGAACCAGCTGAAGTGGGTTGGACAGCACACGGGATGGACTGTGTTTGAAGGTGACCCATTTCGTATTTTGTTTGGAGATGGTTTTCCGGGAGCGGCGAAAGCGGTCCAATCTGCACCCATTGATGAAACATTGATTGCAGTGATGATGCCTTTTAATAAAGGGGATCACTCCGTTGATCCAGTGTTTGGAGCTATTCGGAATGGGGTTGAAGCGGTAGGGAAGACTGCGCGTCGTGTTGATGAACTCAAGACTCCAACCGATATTCCAGATGATGTTAGGAATCTTATTCGATCTTCATATGGGGTGATTGTTGATCTTACTGGTCTAAATCCGAACGTTATGTATGAATTAGGATTTGCGGATGCGCTTGGAAAGAAACCGATTCTGATCCATGAGGATCCGATTGGCAAGTTACCGTTCGATTTCAGCTCGAAGCGTGTATTTACATATCATGATGGTGAAGAATATCTTGAGATCTTTTCGAGAAAGATAAGCGATATACTGCGAGAGCTGTAGGTTCATTGCGCTAACGTTTCACCCTGTTGTGGAGAGTCTAGGAATTTGTTCGTGAATTGAGTTTAAAGCTAGTGATTGCCGCAGATAAGAGCCCGTCCTATGAACAGGCGAGAACGAGGACCGGGCGAAACTTGTAGCCACGGTCATCGAAGTTAAAGCGCGCGTGCCAGATCTCCCATGGAGCGGGCGCCGCCTCACTCGCCGTCATCCCAGTCTCCCGGGAGCCGCGCGACTCCATTCGCATCCATGCTGGGGCGATAGGCGTAGCGCTCGAGTCCGTCAAATGTGGGAGTTTCGGGGCGCATGTCGAAGGGGAGTCCGCCAACCTCAATGGATTTGGCCAGGAAGATGTTGATCGCGTCCGACAGGCTAATTCCCCAGCGTGCGTAGACGGCTGCGGCGTCGGCCTTGATCTGTGCGGTCGTGCGGGTCTTCACCTCGGCGGTGCGGGTCATCGTCGGCATTGTCGCTCCTTTCGCTATCTGCATTATACTCCCAGACTGGTCCCAGAATGGGTCTTGAAAGGGGTATATCAGGTTAGGTCATCATCGTTTCGGCCTCGTTCCTGATTTGTGGGACGAGGCCGGGGTGTCTTGTCGACCAGGCGTCGTGATGCTTGTGGTGGAGTAGGGTTCGTCGTAGCGAAGCGGTAGCCCTGGATCAAGGAGGATGACACGTGGATCTGCTCGAATACATGCGCTCACAAAACGACATGACGCACCAGGAATGGGAGCGCACCTTCGAGGAAGAGGTGCGGGAGCTTGTCGTCCTGCTCGCTGGAAGCAGCGGAGCTGGAAAGATGAACGGCTTCTGGGAGTCCGCGCACTCCTATCTTGCGTCCGTGGACTGCGAGACCGGCGCCCTGTGCGTGGATGATGGTCGGCTGGTCTACCCCGTGAGCGACGAGGAGTATGCTGCTGGTGGCATCTTGGGTCGCTTCCGCGACGAGGAGATCTACCGCGTCACGGCTCGCAAGAAGATCCCGCAAGAACTACTCGAAGGCATGAGCGCCTCGTCGCAGAACCGCCTCCTGGTCGTGGAGGTCCTCGAAGAGAATCCTCCGTGCCCCGCACTGGACGAGGTCCTGGCTGAGTAACGCAGGCCGGTAGTCCTCAACGACGAGGAGTTGGGTGAGCTGTCCCTCGATAAGGACCTCGACATGTTCGAGGGAGGCATCTCGTGGCGGGGTGAGGACATCGACACCTCGCTAGAGGTTGATTCGTCCAGCGAAGACACCTGGACTGCTGCCGTGGCCGCCATGAAGCAGATGATGACCGATCAGGACCGGTGGGATCGCGACATGCGAGCGTTCGCCGCGCGGCAGCTCACCGAACTTGCGTGTGACTGGCGCGAATCCGCCGACGAGGAGGTCCCCGAGATTACGGAAGAGAGCTTCGCTCGCCGGATCGAGCTGCGCAGCATCGCGATGGATGCCGACGGTTCATTTTCCGCATACTTCGATGATGACGATATGTTCTTCGGCCACTGCGTCGTGGTGTACGGAACCCTGGTCGATGGCGTGACCTCGGCGGAAATGGCGGGTTAGGCGTTCTGAGAGCTGGCCGGAGCGACGCTATCCAGTCGACGCAGCAGCATGCATAGCCGGATAGTGCGACGAGGTTTGGAGATATTCCGTTTGTGTGAGGGTAGCGAGAGTTTCGTGTGCGGCCGCGAAACAATTTGTATTTTTTGTATCCGTCCCTCAGGTGTCAAGATGGGGCAGTCCTTGTTTATACTGTATTTCAGCCTTGTTGTCGCAGGTGTCAATGAGGGGGTTTAGGTGACTCTGGACCTTTAGTTCGAAGTAGAGGGGGAAATGTGCCTATCGTTCCAGTATGGCGTTACGCTTCGCATGGTGACTATAAGTCGAGGAATAGTATTGGTGGCAGTTATGTGCCTGTCAATTGCACTGTAGCGGATCTCTTTAGATATTCGCTCGATAACGGCGCTTTTGAGGGGCATGTCGTCACCTCCTGGTGGGGGAGAGCGTTCTATTGTTCGATTCCGCGATTTGCTCTCGCTCCTGATAGGGCGTCGAAATGCTTTTGCGTGACCGATGAGTATCGGCATGCTGAAGCTAGCTATAAAGGGGCTGTGTCATTCTTTATGGGCATGATTGGCGCGCGCCTTGTGTTTGAAAAGTTCTTGGGAGGAAATAAGCCTAACTACCAACTACTTCATGCGGGAGATAGTAAGCACTTCATTCTTACGCCGTCTATTGGTAAGGGTAAGTCATTCAGCGGCAATGGCAAGAAATCTAGCGGTAAGCCCAAGCCTGACTATGTTGCGATCGATGATCGAGGGGTTCCGTATGCGCTTGTGGAGGCGAAGGGTACGTCAGGGGCGAGGGTTCGTTATGCGAGTGTGGAGGAAGCAAGGGGTCAGCTGCAGCTCGATTGGGTGACAACCTTGGATGCTGCAGGGCGTCCCCTGTGGGTGAGGTCGGGAGATGAGTTGGAGAAGCATGTGGTTGCATCAAGTTTCCCGCGTGGCGTGGCATCGAAGGCGAGTTCTTGGGAGTTGTGCGACGTGGATCCTGACGGCGCTGGCGAGGGGGGACTGATTATTAAATTAGATGGGGCAATTTATGCACATTACATGCCGGTGCTGCAATGGCTTTCACGTGATGAAGTGAGGCGCGAAAGCGTCAATGGTGTTGATTGTGACCTTGTCCAAATCGGAGAAGGTGTATCCGTGGGCTTAGTGAGCGGTGTTCGTGAGGTGATTGCTGATCATGGAAATGTGACAGTTGGATTCGGCGATCAGGGTAGCGGCGTCCAGGAGAGAGATAGCGCTGATTGCTTTCACCGTGTATCAGAGTTCTTCCGCTCAATGGAGGGGTTTCAAGGCCGGAGTGAGGGTGAGAATGTGTCAATGGGTGGAGATGGTGTCGTGGTCGTCCTGAGCGATGACTATGTCCAGGCTTTTGACATGGAAGCGGATCGGGCTTCGGGGGTGTCGTGAGCGGACGTAGCCCTGGCCTCACCCAATGTGAGGGGATGAGCCAGATCGTCCACACGGCCGCGCTCAAGCGATGGAAACTCTCCAGTGCCTGCCGGTTCTTGCGCACCAGGACGCCGCTGGTTGATGGGGTGGCCTCGGCGGAAATGGCAGGTTAAGCGTCCTGAGAGCTGGTTGGAGTGGCGCTATCGAGTCGACGCAGGAGTGTGTAGAGCCAGGTAGCTGCAACAAAGTCTGCGATGGGAATGGCGTGCATCTTTCTGAGTTTTTTCACCGTTGTCGAGGGGATGGTCTGCTCGGCCAGTAGGCGTTTTGTTACGGCAAACCCATGGAAGGATGACACGAGCATCAAGCAGTAGACTCCCGCGTCCAGAGGGAGGATAAAAAAGACCAGGAGTAAACCGCCTATGTTGCCGTTGGAGCTATCTAGTGGAACTCCGATCGTGAGAATGAGTGTGATGAGGAAGATAGGGAGGAGAGCGAGCTTGATGACGAGGCCCCAGAAAGCGAGTACGCGTGGAGCAACCTTGTCTTGCGAATGGAGCACCGTCAGGGCACTGAAATAGATTGCGATCAGCAGCGCACCGATCCATGCGCCGATCGGGAAAAGAGGTTGCTTGGGCAGGGCTTGGTCGAAGCACCCCGCATAGACCACAGTGACAACGAGGAGGGGTGCGGTGATGCGCGCGAATCTGGCCATGCGGGGATTTCCTTATCGGGCTTCGTTGACTGGCAATGACTATAACATCGCTGTCATGGGACGAGGCCTACCTCGCCAAGCAGGGGAGGCTGCGTTGGCGTGAGATGACTTGCTGGTGGTAGTGGCGTGATTCCCAGTTTTTCTGTTGACGTAGGGCTGAGTGAGCCTATACTGAACACTGTTCATTATGGATTGTCGCAGGTAGTAGGACAGTAGGATTTCGTGCCCAAGCAAGTGATCGACCCGGAGAAGCTGGTCAGCCAGGCCTACGCCATCGCCTCGCGCGACGGCATCTCCGTCCTCTCCGTGCGCAAGGTCGCCACCGCGTGCGGCATCGCGGTCGGCTCGGTCTACGGCTACTTCCCGAACAAGGCAGACCTGACGGCCGCCGTGCTCACCCGCTTCTTCGACGAAAACCTCTCCGACGAGCTGTGCGCCGTGCGCCCCGGCGAACGCTTCACCTCCTACGTGCGGCGATTCCGTGAGGCCCTGTGCGCCGCGCGCTCCGGCATGAGCGTCGACTGGTTTGCCGAGATGCGCCTCCTCCCCAGCGCAGAACAGGAAGCTCTCGAAGCCGTGCGTGCCCCCATGCTCGTCCACATCGAGCGCGGGCTCGCGCGCGTCCTCGACGCGGACGAGGCCGTGGTTCGTTCCCGGCTCGTCGGCCCCATGAGTGCCGACGCCCTGTGTCGCTACGTGCTGCGCAGTATCTTCGCTTCGCTTATGGAGGGCGGCGAGTGCGAGACGCTGTTCGCCCTCCTCGATGCTGCCCTGTATGACGATCCCGCAGACGAAAAGGACACTAAGAAATGAGTCGATTCCGCATCAAGAAGCAGCCCCTGATCGCCGTCGCCGGCATCGTCTGGCTGCTCGCCGGCCTGAACGTCGCCATCCTGGGCGTGCGCGCGGCCATCGACCTGCGCGGCCTCGCCGCAATTGTCCTCCTCGCACTCGCGGGCGGTGCCGTCGCTATCTTCTGCGCCTTCCACTCGATGTTCTCCAAGCTCGTTCAGAAGAACGCCCAGCGCATCGCCGACCTGGAGGGGGAGCGCCACCACGTCGTCCGCTTCTTTGATCGTAAGAGCTACATGATGATGGCGATCATGATGTCGTTTGGTATCGGCATGCGTGCCGCAGGGTTCTTCCCCGACTGGTTCATCGCTTTCTTCTACACGGGCCTGGGACTGGCTCTCGCGCTCGCGGGCGCCAACTACATCATGCGCGGCGTGCTTGGCCGGGCCTGGGCGTTCCACGGGAGCAAGGGTGAAACACGTGGGCAGTCGGCCAGCTGAACGGGGAAGAACACGCCAGTTGGCCCGGGGTGTGCTCGTCGCAGCTGTTCTGGTGTACACGGCCGTTCGGATTGGCTTCCTGTATTTCAGCCTTCAGATGGCGTCGGCGGCCTCCTTGCGCCAAGCCGTCGACCAGTACAGTGGTCTGCTCGCGGCCATGGACGAATTGCTCGTGCTCTCAGCCGTCCTGGGCGGGTGGGCCTTCTACAACGCGCTTCGATCGCGCGTCCGCAGTGGGAGGGCGCTAACCGGGCTCGCGGTGGGGAGCTTCGCGCTGATGATGATCGCATGGGTGGTGGTCGTGCTCGGGACCGGCAGGCTCGTCTATCCCGTCAATGGGCTGCCCGTCATCGCCGACGACGGCCTCCAGGCGGCTGTGGCCGAGATATACGGGGCGTGGCACCTGTGCGACATCATGCTCGGGGTGTTCATGATCTCCTGGGCCGGATCGTCCTGGCGCCCCCTGTGGAAGTACAGCGGGGCGGTCATTGGGCTGGCGCAGATCCTCAGCACCTACTTCGGGCAACCAGTGAAGCCGATCCCCATGCTCATAGCGATCGCACTATCGACGGCATGGTTGCTGATGCGCGGCGTTTCCAGCGTCACCGGCCTCGAAAGCGAAGCCGTCCAAGAGGCTGAATGAGCCGATCACAGCGTTCCCGTGGGGAGTGTTCCTCTTTCCCCTGGACCTCCGCACGCCCCGTCGGTCGCCCCCGCCCTAGAATGGGAGGAGTCAGGAACTCCTTTGCCTAGGAGATGAAGGAGGCTGTGTCGTGGCGCGACCGACGAGCAAGAACGAGCTGATCGCCGCATCCGCACGCGGGTACGGGAAGCTCACGGAGTTTGCTGCCTCCATGACCGAAGACGAGCTGGTGGCCCCCTTCGACTTCTCCGCCGACAAGGGCCGGAAGGAGGCGCACTGGAGCCGGGACAAGAACCTGCGCGACGTCCTGGCTCACCTCCACGAGTGGCACCGGCTCCTCCTGGACTGGGTGGGTGCCAACGAGGTCGGGGAGAAGCGGCCATTCCTGCCCGAACCCTACACGTGGCGGACCTACGGCGACATGAACGTCGCCCTGTGGCGCAAGCATCAGGACACGCCCCTGGAACAGGCCCGCGACCTGCTGGATCAGTCCCACAGTGCGGTCATAGCCCTGGCGGAGGGGTTCTCCGACGAGGACCTGTTCGACAGGGGACGATTCGACTGGACGGGGACCACGACGCTCGGCTCCTACTTCGTGAGCGCCACGAGTTCCCACTACGACTGGGCGCTCAAGAAGCTCCGCGCCCACCGAAGGGCGTGCGCGAGGCGCGACTAGCCGAGGGCCGCGGTGCATGCCGCGCCAGCGCGCGGCACAAGAGTCCGAGCGGCTCGCCGGCCCCCGTGACTCACGCCCCGGCCTCGCCGTAGCGGCGACGCAACTCCGCGCGCAGGTCCCTGAAGTATCGGGCCTGGTACGAGCGTAGGAACAGCCTGGCAACCCATCGGGGGACGAACCTGCCCCGCACATCCACGTCCTCCGTGAAACGCGCGAGGCAGCCGGAAGCCGTTGACGTGAAAACGCCTTGCCAGGACCCCTTCAGGGACTCCCCGTCGATGGTGAACTCCCACCCCCGTTCCTCCTCTCGGCGCACGGTCGTGAAACGAATGGGCGTGCCGCCCTTGGGATACTCCACGAAGTCGTGCTCGCCGACCCTCTCGCATCCCTCCAGGTCCGAACGCCACCGCCACTGATCGACATTGGTGACAACACGCCACACCTGGGAGACCGACCAGGGCAGGTCGGCCTCGTGCACGACGCGGACTCTCGTCATCGTCTCTCACTATCCCTTCCATATCGGATTCGAGGCCTTGTGGAGCGGCGCTGCCCCGCCCGGCTTCTTGCCGTCAGCCCCTGAGGACGCACAGCTCCCTGAAGCGGTCGTCAAGGTCGGCGATTCCCTCCAGCGTGTGGGCCAGGGCCTCGTTGTCCCCCGCGAGGTTGTCCAGGTGTGCTTGCCCAAACAGGGAAGCGATCCGCTCCTTGAGCTGCGCGCGCTCCGGGTCGTGGTCGGCGAGGAATCGGGCAGCGTAGAGGCTCCTCGCTGCGGCCAAGCGGAAACTGAAGTACTGGTGCATCTGCTTTTGCTGCGAGCTCATTCCGTTGCTGCCGATGGCCCTGGCGTAGGCATGGATGACGCCCTGCTCGCCGGCCTCGTAACGCTTCCTCATGATCGAGGACACCTCCCGGTAGACCTCCTCCTCCGTAGGTTCCCTTACCCGCGTGAAGGCGCCCCACATGGAGAACGACCCCCTCCTGTAGGAGATTGCCCGCGCCTCCCAGGCCTTCGCGAAGTCCTGGAACTCCATGCTCATGCAGGGGAATCCCGCCGGATCGTGCAGCCGCACCCGACCGTCGGTAAGGCCGAGGATGCAGACGAAGTGGTCGACCCCGCCCAGCTCACGGTAGTTCGGGTTGTAGGTGAGCAGTCCCATGTCCAGGGGGCCCGCCACCACCGGGCCGTGCTCCAGCATGCCCGCGAGCCGATCCCGGACCTCGGTGAGGTCGACCGCGGGTCCTTCGACGAAGAAGTCCTCCCACGTGAAGCCCAGGATGCGCAGGCAGTTACTGATGGACACGTCGGGCTCCCCGTTGTCGAAGAAGACGAGCGGATGCCGAGGGTCGTCTTTCATGATGCTCGCACCGTTGCCCATCACCATGAGCGCTTCCAGGTGCTCGGGACGCACGTCGACACCGACGGAGTCCAGGGCCATCGTCAGGGAGTTGGTGTAGCACAGCGACACGTCTCCGAAGTACATGCTCATGCGTTCTCCTCGCTATGTGCGCGTATCTGAATCAACCTGCGCGCGACGACTCCCAGGTCGGCACAGCGCAAGCCGCGCCTTTCGTCCCTCCTATGAGACTGCGTGCGCGGGGCAGGTGGGGGAGGAGCGGCCGGTGCTCACTGCCCTCCACCGACGATAACGGAGAGAAAAATTCCCGTCAACACAAGGAAAAACAACATTGTCCGGGCCGTCGTGGGCTGTCGAGAATCCCGCCAGCCGTCAGACCCGAACCACCGATGCCTTGACGCGCGGGCAGCCCCCGTGCTCGTGCGCCTCCTCACCCCAGGAGGAACTCGTGTTCTCTTCGGATCAGGCCGTCTTCGATGTCGAACACCTCGAAGGACCTCTTTTCGGAGTCGTCGATCAGCAGGACGATGACGCGACTTCCGTCGGCTGACTCGTGCGCCCCCTCCACGCGGAACCGCGTATCGGATCGGGCGTAGGCGTCGCGGACGGTTTGCAGGTAACCCTCGACCCCGCGGATTGTCCTGTCTCGCTCGCCGTGCAGGTGCCACACAACCTCCGGGTGCAAGAACGTTCTGTACGTCTCCCAGTCTCGCTCGTTTTCAGCACGGAAGAAGCGGATAAGCGTTTCCATCGCCTTTGCGGATGCCTCTCGTCGATTCGCGCTCACGACTCTCTCCCTCTCGTTGCTTGGGGTTGGATTGCCTTGTTCCCCTGCTACCAGGATAGGCCGGGGCAATGGCGCTTTGGGCGCCCGTGGGAGAGGGACGCTGGGACCTCGGTGCCTTGAAAGGCGGCGCCCGACGGTGTTCCCTGTGAACAGCCCGATCCGAAGAGCTGAAAGAGGTGGCCGCCGTGCCCGAGCTCAGTGAGCTGTCGAAGACCCTGTACATCCCACTCGTGGGGCGCATCTACGCGTCGAGGCACTACCCGTCGATGATCCACGATCCCAAGGCCCTCGTCCTGGAGTCCTCTCTTCCTGAGGATGCGGCGACGATGAACCGCGGGCAGAACGAGTACACCATGGTGTCGAGCGTCGCGCGCTCGGTCAACATGGACCGCCGGATACGGAGCTTTCTCGCGGCCCACCCCGATGCGGCGGTTGTCAGCGTCGGATGCGGGCTGGAGACAACGTACTGGCGCTGCGACAACGGGCGTGCCCTCTGGTTCGAACTCGACCTGCCCGAGGTCATCCGCGTGCGCGGCGAACTCCTCTCGCCCGGACAGCGCCAGGTCCTGATCCCGGGGGACATGTTCGACTACTCGTGGATCGAGCGGGTGAAGGAGTATGGCGAGCGGCCCACCATCGTCGTCGTCTCGGGAGTCTTCTACTACTTCGAGGAGGAAAGAGTCATCGACTTCCTGAACCACCTCTCGGCCTTTGACGCCGTGCGAGTGGTCTTCGACTCGACCTCCTCGAAGGGGCTGAAGCTCTCCCAGGCGTACGTCAAGCGCATGAAGAATGGCTCGACCATGCACTTCTCGGTCGACGACCCCCGTCAGTTTGTCGGTCGGCTCCAAGGCGGGGCGCGCCTCGTTGAGCACGTGCCCTACTACCGCGACATTGACCGGCGCGGCGTAGGGCTCATCCCCAGGGCGTACATGTGCATCTCCGACATGTTCCACATGGTGTCCATGACGACCATCGACATGGGGCGTCCGTGAGGGGCATGGCCCTCCGGGTCGCGGGGCGCCTACGCCTCGTCGTCGTTGGCCGAGGCGTCCGGGGCCGCAGCCCGCGCCTGTTCGCGCAGGTGCGTCAGCCATTCCAGGCGCTCCTTGAAGCGCCTCTCGTTGCCCTCCTCGGTGGGCCTGTAGTACTCGGCGCCCGCGAGGGAGTCGGGCAGGCACCGCATGTCGGCGGCCACCTTGTCGGCCTCGTAGTGCGCCA
>ERZ773008.351-NODE-351-length-32862-cov-9.000579_pt1 | contig 32862 bp, 30 predicted proteins | sample MGYA00580664_ERZ773008 | MGnify/ENA primary metagenome ERZ773008 (study PRJEB29015, sample SAMEA2738016) | human oral metagenome | biome: human oral; feature: human-associated habitat; material: dental | place: China | collected 2048 ...
CCTCAACGAGGCGGTCACCCGTTTCTCCCGCGCCGTGGGCTCAGCCAGCGGCGAGGCCTTCGGCGCCAGTAAGAGCGCGATCGCGGCGTCCCTCGACCAGGCCGCCCGCGACCTGGCCTCGGCCTCGCGCGCCGTCAGCGGTGTGTCCGGGAAGCAGGACGGGCGCCGCCGCAGGAGCGAGGAGACCCGGGCGCGCCTGCTCGAGGCCGGGCGCTCGATCTTCGCCGCCCAGGGCTACGACGGCGCCTCCGTCAGCGACATCGCCCAGAAGGCCGGGTACACGAAGGGCGCGTTCTACTCGTCGTTCCCGTCGAAAGAGGCCCTGTTCCTGGAGATCGTCGACCGCCTCGACACCGGCATGCGCGGCTTCCCCGGAGCGGGCTCGCTCTTCGCCACCGACGGCACCGATCCGCACGACTGGGTGGCGGGCATCCAGGCGCTCCCCGCGGACGACGTGCTGCTGCACTTGGAGTCGTGGCTCTACGCGATGCGCCACGAGGACACCCGCGAGAAACTCTCCGAATCGTGGCACCGCTGGGTGGCGGGGATCGCCCTGGAGACCGCCCGCTTCTACGGCCGTGCCGAGCCCACTCAGGAGGACTTCGACACCGCCTTCGGCGTGATCGCGGTCGGGATCTTCGGGCGCGTGTCCGCCAGCGCCTCCAACGAGGCGGGCCCCATGGTGGAGCGCGTCTCCCAGCGGCTCATCTCCACGCCCGGGGAGCAGCGGGACAGCGCCGACGACTGAGCCCGCCTCCCCTGGGAGCCGCGCCCTCTACTCGACGGGGCTTCCTCCGCCCGCCCGGCCGCTGCACGCCTCCCCTGGGAACGGGGCACCAGCCGGACGCGGCCGCCCGGGCAACGAGAACCGGGCGCCGAAGGGGAAACGGGACCCGCCGGAACCGGCCCTCAGTCCAGCGACGAGACGAAGGCGGCTACCGAGTCGAGTGCGGCGCGCGCCTCCGGGGATGGGACGAGCGCGACGTAGTCGTGGATCCCGCCGGGCTCGACGCGCAGGCGGATGTCCGCGCCGCGGGCGCGGGCCTTGCGGGCGAAGAGCTCCACATCGGGCAGCAGGATGTCCCGGTCGCCCTGGTAGACGCGGGTCGGCGGCAGGCCCCGCAAGTGGTCGCGCAAGGGGCTGACGCGCGGGTCGGCGGTCCCGAGGCCCCCCGCCCACTCCTTCCCGCACCAGACCAGGCCGTCGACGCCGAGCATCGGGTCCAACCGCGCCATGGGCGCTATCCGGGGGTTCGACATGGACACGTCCACCCACGGCGAGAACAGGACCAGCCCGTCGGGAGCGCGCACGCCAGCGTCCCTGCGCTGGATGGCCAGGCTCACCGCCAGTCCCCCGCCCGCGGAGTCGCCGGCCAGAACGGTCTTTCCCGGGGCGCCGAGGACCTGGTCCATGAGAACCCCCAGGGGGGCGAATGCCTCGGCCGCCGCGTGCTCGGGGGCGCGGGGGTAGGCGGGGACCACGGCCGCCGCGCCCGTGCGCTCCACGAGGGCGTCGATGAGCAGCCAGTGCGCCCAGCTGATGGGCGAGACGTAGGCGCCGCCGTGCAGGTAGACGATGACAGTCCCCGAGCCCGTGGCGCGCGGCTCCACCCGGGTGATGCACATTCCGGCGACAGTGGTGGCGCTGATCCGGTGCTTGCGCCGCATCCAGCAGGGCACACGGGCGCCGCGGCGGGGCAGCGCCATGGAGCGCCGGGTGAGCTCCTCGGAGTCGAGCATCCGGGGGACCAACCGGAAAACGCCCCGCGTGAGCGCCATTTCCAAAGACATGGGCCGGCCTTTCCGCACAGTGGCCGCCGACTCAGCGGCCACTGTCTCATTCTAGGCGCAGGAGGGCGTGACGTTGTTCGCGGGGACGGGGCCCGGGGTGCGGGCACTCGGAGCGCGGCCCGGCCCCGCTTCGATTGGGTCTACCCGTATTCGTATTCAGCCATGGGCTTGAACTGGCCGATCTCCACCTCTACGCGGGAGTAGCCCGCGTAGAGCCGCACACCGAACCCATCGACCGCGAACAACTGCATGAGCGTTCCAGCCGTGCTCGCCTCGCACCCGAATGGCGGGCCGTAGCGCTGCGCGAGCGCCTCCCCGATCCCCCTCGCGTACTCGACCACCTCGCGGTCGTCGAAGCGCACACGCGCGGCGGGCGGCTCCACCAGGTTGACCCTCCAGCCGTCATCGCGTTTGGGATTCGCGCTCCACCCGTCTGCTTCGAACACAGGTCCGTCCCCACCGCGCGCTCTGCGCGCGCCGTGCTTCTTGAAGACCCGGGCCGGCTTGCGGCCCCGCCTGATGCCCCCCACGATCATGAGGACCTCCGGCGCGCCGAGCCCCGCGCGGAAAGGCGCGCGGCGGATCTCGATGGGCTCCTCCTCCTGCTCCACGGGCGGGCGCGCTATCAGGCGCCGCAACTCCCCCACGCTCAGCGGCTCCCACGCCTTCTCCCCCTCGTCGAAGTCATCGGCGCTGATGCCCTCGCGCTCCCATTCCGGCCCGATGGGCGCCTCCGCGTAGAAATGGTGCGCCTCGTCCCGTTCACAGGAGGCGAAGCCCACGGACATGAAAGGCGCGCCGTGCGCGAGTCCGGCGATGGCCATCCCCATTCCCACGGGGTGGCTCCCGCTCCACCGTTCCAGGATCGAACGCGGCACCAGCAAGGCCTCCCCCGTGGACTCGACCATGACCTCGACGCCCTCGGGCAACGCCGTGAAGAACACGTCCCCCAACTGCGGCGCCGTCATCCTCCAGCGGAACGGGCGCCTCCATTCGGGCGGGGTCATCGCGATGTCAGCGGGCAGCTCGTCGAGCGTCGGCGCGATCAAGTCACTGAAGGAGTCCCATGTCCCAACGGGGTACGCGCCCGGGTAGAACCACCCACCCGGGATCTCGCCGATATCGACCGACCAGTAGAACGGGTAGTCGGCGGGATCCGCCCATTTGAACGTTCTGTACTCCTCGATGTCAATGGCGTACTCCGTGTCCATTCCACGCACACGGAGCTTGAACGGCCGGTCCCCGCGCGCCCGTTGCGCCTCGACCTCGATGGTCCGGTCGTCCACGACCCACCGGAAACGCAGGCCGGGGCCGTACATCGAGATCGGTTCGGCCTCCAGGACCTGCGCGAGGCCGCGGAGGAAACGATGGATGCCCTCCTCGCCCAAAGGCGCGCCGACCATCCGCGAGATCTGATCGCATACCAGCATTTCCGGGCGCATACCGGTGTCCTCCTACGCGTTGGCCCCGCCCTATCCTACGCCGTCCGGGCCCCGTGGCATGGAGGGCGCCTGGTTCTGCTCGGCGGCCCCGGAAGGGCCCGCGCTCCACCGGCGGTCCACCCGAACGCGCGCCATACTGAAAGAGAGGGTAAAGAGGGGTTCACTCGCGCCCCATACACTGTTAACCTGAGGGGGAAGGACCAGACAACCGGCGGGCGAGGCGACGGAGCCCCCGCCGTCGGCGAACGACTCGAGGAGGGGCATTCTATGACACGTCCGAACACCGCTGACTCGCGTGACACCAACGTCAAGTACATCGCAGCGGTCGCGAAGATCCTGCACGCGAACGCCGAGGCGACCGCGGAGGGGTGGACCGAGGTGGGCCTGCTGGTCAACAAGGCCCCCGACAGCCAGAAGGTCTCCACCTACGCCGCGCTCGAGCGCGGCTCCGAGCATTTCGACGACTGGCTGACCCCATCAGCGTGGGACGAGCTGGGCAAAGTGCTGGCCGCCTGGCAGTTCGACCTCACCCAGCAGGGCCACCCCAAATGGACGGCGATGTTCCTGGGCGGCGTGCGCGACGGAGGACTGGCGTGGCTGCCCGACTACTCGCCCACCTTCGGCAAGTGGCGCATCCGCAGGAAGCACTCGAACCTGCCGGCGATCCAGGAGGGACTGGAGAAGGCCGCGCGCCTGTGAGTGCCCCAGCCTCCGGGCGCTCCCGCCTGTGAGTGCCCCAGCCCCCGGGCGCTCGTCCGTGCGCCGGTTTCCCCATCCGCGTGCCGGGCCCTCGTTCGCGCCCCAGAGCGCTAGTCGCACTGCCCGCCGCGCCCAATCAGCGGCGCGCGACTTCCGCCCTCCCGCCCACCGCGGCAAGAGCGCTGATAAACTTATCAAACGCACGAAGCGTTGATAAACTTATCACCATGAGGACTCCACTGGACTCTCCCTTCAGCCCTGGATCCGACACCGTCCCCCACGTGTGGGCGGGGCGAGTCGAGCAACTCAGCGACTGGCGCGATGTCGTGCGCCCGCGTCGGCGCGCGGGCATCCACGAGCGCGGGCGCACCATCCTCGGCGAAGCCGGGTCGGGCAAGTCCGCACTGGTGCGCAAGATCGCGCACTCAGCTGCGGCCGAAGGCGACTGGACAACGCCCCAGCTCAGGATCCCCTCCGGCAGCGACCCCGTGAAACGGGTGGCATCGGCGCTCCTGCGCCTGGCGTCCGATGCGGGCCTGCCGAGCGCCCGCGAGCGCCGCATCACCGACCTGCTCGGCCGGGTCGAATCGATCGCCGCCTCAGGATTCGGGCTCACGGTGCGGCCGCACGCAGGACCCGAGCCGTACACGGCGCTTACCGAGCTCCTCGTCGAGATCGGCCGTGCCGCGATTCGCGCCGACGCGGTGATCCTCATCCACATCGACGAGGTGCAGAACATCACCGACGAAGCGGCCCGCTCGCAACTGCTCATCGCCCTGGGCGACGCGCTGGCCCACGAGGAGGAGATCGTCCTGCCAGGTGGCCCGCGCGCCTCGCGCGCCCTCCCGATCGCCGTGTACCTCACCGGCCTTCCTGAATTCGCCGACATGGCGGGGGCCAGGACGGGCGCGACCTTCGCACGGCGTTTCCGCACGACAATCCTTGAACCGATCAGCGACAACGACCTGCTGGCCGCGCTCCACCCGTTCGTGACCGAGGGGTGGCAGGTGCCCGGCGGCGAGCGCGTCTACATGGAGGCATCGGCGCAGCGAGCCATTGTCGAGCTCTCGCGCGGTGAGCCGTTCCTCTTCCAGCTAGCGGGTGAACGCGCCTGGTACGCGGGAACCAACGACCTCATCACCGCCGAGCAGGTCGCATCGGGGTGGCGCGGTGCCGTCCACGAGGCCGAGACCCACGTGCAGCGCATCCTGGAGCGCCTACCCGCCCGGGAGCGGGAATTTCTCGAAGCGATGGCGCAGCTGCCGCCCTCGGAGCGGACCCTGACGAACATCGCACGCGCACTCGACTACCATCGAGCCTCCGACGCGGGGCCGACCGCCCAACGCCTCGACCTCATCCGGCGCGTCATCCGCAGGGGACGCCCCCACTACACGTTCCGCAACAGGGCGGTAGGTGCCTACTTGGAGTCCGACTGGCCGGAATGACCGCCGACCGGGTTTCCCCAGCTTCCGGCACGGTAGTACCGGACCGCCTCCGCACCGGAGAGGCACGTGCCAACCACGTCGATGCCGTCCTCGGCGAACACGATGGTCGCCAGGGATGAGGCGACGATGGCGTCGTCATCGACGATGAGAACCCTCATACCGCACCATCCTTGTCTTTCGGAATCGTTGCGAACACTCTCGGTTCTTGGGCGGGCTGAGCGGCCACTATGCTGGTGAGTCTGCTGCTGATGTGATCAATGATCAAGGTGCCAACCGCGTTGCGTAAGAACTAGGATAAGGATTTCTTATGCGGCTCCATTCCAACCTTTGTCATCACCGGAGGCGAACTGAGAACCAACGCGAGCGAGGATGAGATCTACGCGGACAGCATCCAGCAAGTACAGGATGCACTGCCCGGATTCCACCTCATTGATGACTTCGCCTGGCCGCTCACCCCGAAAGGCGCCCGATGGCGGACCGGCGTCTACATCCTCGACAATGCGTCGCTGACGCTCACTCAACTCACGTGGATCACGCGCGCCCCGCACGCCGGACCAGGCTCGCCGCGCCGTCCCCTGTGGACAGAACCGTGTACGTGCCCCAGCACTAACTTCCCGGCGTTCATCGACGATTTCATCACCATGGCCCAGACACTGGAGGTGACACCGTGAGTAGACGAGTGAGTCAGCGGTCCTGACAACTGCATCGAGGGGGCGGAGCCAGGCGGCTCCGCCCCCGTTTTTTGCTGAACTTTTAAGGTTCTAGAGGAACCTAATCTCTTCAATGAGGACTTGACGATCACTTTGACGGAGGGCTATCCTCATCTGTTACTGCTGACCGAGTCGTAAGGGGAGACAGTTGTCCGGTGGAATCGTATGGGACGCGACCGCGGTGTCACGTGCCATCAACATCCTGGAGTACTCGAGCGAGAGCGTCGCCTCTGAGACTCTCGAAGCACCTAGTGGCGCTGGGAGTAATGAGGCGGATCTGACAGCGAAGATCGAGAGGATCAATCGTGTTATACAGAAGGCATCTTTTTGTTCTTTTTCTATCGCTCGCGGACTGACCGCAGCATCCGAGAATTTTGCAACCACCGATAATCAGGAAGCTGCCAGTCTTCAGTCAACAGGAGAGTATCTGCGCGCCAGGGGGCCACGATGAGTACCGATGAAGATACACGCCAACACGGAGCATGGTTTTCCATGCCTTTCCCGATTAACGTCGACAATCTCTTCACGTTCAAGGATCAATGCGAACAAGCTTCCGGCGCATTGCATACCGCAGACGGAGATACAGTGCGCGCTTCCTCCATTGTCGGCCAGCAGGAGGCACTTCTTGTCGACCCATGTCAGCACGATTTACAAATCGCATCGGCCGTGTGTGAAGAAATCTCCAACGATCTGAAAGCACTCACGAACGCTGTATCCGAACTCGCCTGGTCGATGAAGTCAGTACGTGAGGAGTACAAGGGAATCGCGCAGAAAGCCCAAGACTGTGGTCTGATCGTCGAAGGCGACACAGTGACCCTATTCGATGAGTCGGACGATGACCTTGTCCATAGTTTTAATGAGCTGCAAGCGCAAGCTGAGGTCCAGCGGTTGAATTATGAACGCGCCGAGCACGTGTTTTCACTTGCGTTAGACAGTCTCAAAGTGGACGCCTATGAGCAATGGATTGAGCCCGTTTTCAACGGACTCAAAAGTCAGTTCGTTTTGGACGATGAGCACCCTGATGCTAACGCTCTCCCCTACACGATGGGTTTAATTGACCTTGGTGGTAATTCTGTAGCCGCAACCACGATGATGCGCTACAGGGGAGGTTATACGCCCCCCGCGGGATACTTCGCCAACGGTGACCTGCAAGCTTGGACATTCCGTCCCACGGGGACACAAGTCATAGAACCGGCTGGCACACGAACGATAGCTCCGATAGCCTCGAAAGCTGGAAAGGTTGCCGGCGTAGCGGGGGCGGTCGTCGACGGAGGTATCACCGCCTATGACACCTACCAAACCGATACCGAGCAGCACCCCGAATGGAGCGAGGGCCACAAGGTTGCGCGGGCAGGCGTGAAGGGGACCTTCACAGGTCTTGGCACATGGGGAGGTGCCTGGTTAGGAGCCAAAGGCGGTGCCGCCATCGGCGCTGCAGTCTCGGGGCCTTTCGCCCCCGTTGGCGCTGTCGTCGGCGGCCTGGTCGGCGGCGTCATCGGAGGAGTGGCTGGCCACTACTTAGGAGAAACTGTTGGAGATGCAGCCAATGAGGGCATCGTTGACCCCTTAAATGGAGCTTGAGCACATGAAAGATAATTTGAACATCGCTATTATTGGTATCGGATTAGGGCTGTTTGGAGCAGCGGTGTGGTACGCCGAGATGTTCACAGACTCAAAGGCTGCGAACCTGTGGCGTCGAATGAATGGAAAAGGGCAGATTAGCAGAAACTACGCTGCCATTGGCGCACCTGCGATGGTTATCATTTTCTTTGTTGCCGGTATATCTGGAATTGTCAGATATTACAGCCTTCCTAGACTTTGGCTTACAAGCATCGCAGCAGTAGCTTTATTCGCTGCTGCTTGCACACTCATTGCTCTTCTTCCAATTAGGTTTCCTCGCTGGCTGTACGCCGATTGGCAGTACGCCAAGCGTCACGGTCTCTTAGATGACGATGGCAACATCGATCAGGAGGCATACGAGAAACACGCAAAAGGCAAGGGATTCTGGTGAGAGAACGCGTGGTTACACCTCGACGCACAGAAGTGCACGCCCGCGAACGAGAACGAAACGTCACAACACAGCGGATAGGGCACTTGCCCAGCAACATCCGTCGCGCGGGCCTGGACGAGGCCGTGGCCGACTTCAGCGGCGACGAGTGAGCCAGCGGTCCTGACGGACGCGTCGAGGGGGGGCGGAGCCAAGCGGCTCCGCCCCCCTCCCGTTTTCTCTGCAACAATTGAGTTCAACGGGGGAACCTATCTTGTCACGCAGGAATTGACGACGGTCGCGGGGGGGCACTATCCTGGCCTGTTACTGCTGACCACGTTGGAAGGGGAGATAGTTGTCTGGTGGAATCGTGTGGGATGCGGACGAGGTGTCGCGTGCCATCAACATCCTGGAGTACTCGAGCGAGGATGTTGCTTCACGCACCCTCAACGCTCCCAGTGGTGCGGGGAGTAATGAGGCAGACCTCGCGACACAGGTTGAGAGGATCAACCGCGTCATCCAGAAAGCTTCTTTTTGTTCTTTTACTATTGCTCGCGGCCTGACCGCTGCTTCCGAGGCTTTTGCTGCCACCGATAATCAGGAAGCTGCCAGCCTAAAGTCAACGGGAGAATATCTGCGCGCCAGGGGGCCACGATGAGCACTAATGAAGACACGCCCCAACACGGAGCATGGTTTTCCATGCCATTCCCGATTAACGTCGACAATCTCTTCACGTTCAAGGATCAATGCGCACACAGCTCCGGCGCATTGTCTACCGCAGACGGCGATACGATGCGCGCTTCTTCCATTGTCAGCCAGCAGGAGGCGCTCTGTGTCGACTCGTGCCAGTACGATTTACAAGTCGCATCGGACGTGTGTGAAGGGATCTCCAACGATCTGAAAGCACTCACGAACGCTGTATCCGAACTCGCCTGGTCGATGAAGTCAGTACGTGAGGAGTACAAGGGAATCGCGCAGAAAGCCCAAGACTGTGGTCTGATCGTCGAAGGCGACACAGTGACCCTATTCGATGAGTCGGACGATGACCTTGTCCATAGTTTTAATGAGCTGCAAGCGCAAGCTGAGGTCCAGCGGTTGAATTATGAACGCGCCGAGCACGTGTTTTCACTTGCGTTAGACAGTCTCAAAGTGGACGCCTATGAGCAATGGATTGAGCCCGTTTTCAACGGACTCAAAAGTCAGTTCGTTTTGGACGATGAGCACCCTGATGCTAACGCTCTCCCCTACACGATGGGTTTAATTGACCTTGGTGGTAATTCTGTAGCCGCAACCACGATGATGCGCTACAGGGGAGGTTATACGCCCCCCGCGGGATACTTCGCCAACGGTGACCTGCAAGCTTGGACATTCCGTCCCACGGGGACACAAGTCATAGAACCGGCTGGCACACGAACGATAGCTCCGATAGCCTCGAAAGCTGGAAAGGTTGCCGGCGTAGCGGGGGCGGTCGTCGACGGAGGTATCACCGCCTATGACACCTACCAAACCGATACCGAGCAGCACCCCGAATGGAGCGAGGGCCACAAGGTTGCGCGGGCAGGCGTGAAGGGGACCTTCACAGGTCTTGGCACATGGGGAGGTGCCTGGTTAGGAGCCAAAGGCGGTGCCGCCATCGGCGCTGCAGTCTCGGGGCCTTTCGCCCCCGTTGGCGCTGTCGTCGGCGGCCTGGTCGGCGGCGTCATCGGAGGAGTGGCTGGCCACTACTTAGGAGAAACTGTTGGAGATGCAGCCAATGAGGGCATCGTTGACCCCTTAAATGGAGCTTGAGCACATGAAAGATAATTTGAACATCGCTATTATTGGTATCGGATTAGGGCTGTTTGGAGCAGCGGTGTGGTACGCCGAGATGTTCACAGACTCAAAGGCTGCGAACCTGTGGCGTCGAATGAATGGAAAAGGGCAGATTAGCAGAAACTACGCTGCCATTGGCGCACCTGCGATGGTTATCATTTTCTTTGTTGCCGGTATATCTGGAATTGTCAGATATTACAGCCTTCCTAGACTTTGGCTTACAAGCATCGCAGCAGTAGCTTTATTCGCTGCTGCTTGCACACTCATTGCTCTTCTTCCAATTAGGTTTCCTCGCTGGCTGTACGCCGATTGGCAGTACGCCAAGCGTCACGGTCTCTTAGATGACGATGGCAACATCGATCAGGAGGCATACGAGAAACACGCAAAAGGCAAGGGATTCTGGTGAACGAACAGATAACAATGACCCTTTCCTCGGGATGGAGGTTCCTGACCCCGGAGGAATACGCACAGCTCGGCCCCCTGGCAGATGATCCCAGCGTTCGCTTCGTTGCCGTCGCTAAGACGAAAGATGAGGGTAATGTTCCGACCTTCGTGGTGACCGGCGGAGCACTCAGCACCGACGCGAGCAACGACGACGTCTACGCGGACACCATCAGGCAGGTCGAGGATGCATTGCCCGGATTCCACCTTATTGACGACTTCGCATGGCCTGTTCTCCCGGAAGGCGCGCGGTGGAGGACAGGCGCTTACATTCTCGACGATGTGTCGCTGACCCTCAGTCAGCTCACATGGATGACGCACATTGCATCCGCCGGGCAGCAACCTCCGCAGCGTTTTCTGTGGACCGCGACATGCACGTGCCCCAGCGTCTTATTCCCAATGATCATCGATGATTTCATCACGATGGCTCAAACCCTGGAGGTGACCCCGTGAGCGACCAGCCAATCGACACCAACTCCTCGGATCAGATCATCGTCACCGTCGAGCAGGCCGACGCCCTGCTCGAGATGATTGCCAGTGACGAGAATGCCGGGCGCATTTCAAGCGCTGCTCTCTCCAGCGGCCTGGTGTCGCTCGGACTGGCCGGCGCCAACGGCTTAGCCGGCGACGCCGCACGAATCCTCGAGCCAGTGCGAGCAGCTCGTACCCAAATTGCGATCCGCGTCGTGTCCCCTAGCATGCGCGGTATCGTACGCGACTGGAGGATCTGGCCCACAACGCCTCGCTCCGTCGTTATGCGTTCCGGCGTGGACGGTGTGCACTTCAGTCAGGTGGATTACTGCGAAGTCCCCCATATCTTGGCCTTTGCCTCCCTGCTGCACGCCGGACCTACCATCCACGACGGGCCTCCTTACATTCCCGCGGATTTCGTCGCTGCGATTCGTTCTCTCGACATACAAGGCGCTCAGGATGTGCTCAACGATCTCGTGACATATGGTCCCGCGGAGTCACACTTCGCCCAGGACTGCCTCTCGGGGCGTTGGAGCATCGTCACCTGCGTGCGCGAGGAAATGCACCATCGCGAGTGGAAAACCGGCTTACACTATGAGTGTTTCGTGACGGACCATCTGCACGCCCAAGTCCACGCGCCGCTTGACGAGGAAGCTCTCGCCCACCTGTCAGCCGATCCAACACTGGACGCGCCTCCTCGCGCAGCGATCTGGGCGATGCTGATGGGGCTACTCGCTCCCTAGCGTCTGCCCGCTGAACACCCGTTACCCGCTGCCAGCACAGCAGGACTCCCCCGCGAGCCGGATTCATCGACAGCTCATCGCCCTGTCGCTCGTGCGCATCCGCCGCGCGGGCCAGGACGAGGCCGTGGCCGACTTCAGCGGCAACGAGTAAGCCAGCAGTCCTGACACAAGTGCCGAGAGGGCAGAGCCAAGCGGCTCCGCCCCCCTCGTTTCGCTCACCAGCAGGAATTCTATGAGTAGTTCCGCTGAGGCAATCCTCAACCGCCAAGCCCCTTCATCAGCTGTTCCGTTACCCTGATGCTAAGCCCAGGCTAACGAGCAAGCAGCAGGCGGAGTGGGGAACGACCACGTTACGCGCAACCTTGTCACTGGCGCCCCAGCCGACGACATCATCGAGGGACTGGCTGGCCGCCATTTTGGGGAAGCTGTCGGTGACGCGATAAACGATCAGGGCGTAGATAGTCTCACAGAGAGGATGAGGTAGGACCGCTCATGAAGGAGCACCTGTTTGACATTCTGTGCGCTTCGTTTATTGGCGTTCTTGGCGTGGGCATATGGTACGCCGAAATGTTCACAGACTCGAAGGCTGCGAACCTGTGGCGCCGCATGAACGGACAAGGTCGCATCAGTAAGAACTGGGCAGCTATTGGATCTCCAGCTCTTTCATCTATCGCGTTTATCTATATTCTTGGTAGGCTCATTGAAAAGCACGCCCCCGACTGGCTTACCTTTAGCCTCGCATGCTTGATGATGCTCCTCCTCCTCATAATTCTCATCGGCCTTCTGCCCATCAAGTTTCCTCGGTGGGTCTACGCCGATTGGCAGTACGCCAAGCGGCACGGGCTCCTGGATGAGAATGGAAACATCGATCAGGAGGCGTACGAGAACCACGCAGACAGGAAGGAATTCTGGTGAACGACCACGATACGCTCAACCTTCTTACTGGCGCCCCAGCCTGCGGAATCATCGGCGGATTGGTCGGCACTACGCTGGAGAGATGGCTGCAGATGAAGTCAACTCAGTCATTGATAGCCATATGGACAACGAGTAAAAGGGATTCAGACGATGAAATACGATGACGTCATGCCCGTCTTGACATTTCTATTTGGCATCTTCTGCATGACAATGTGGTACCTTGAAATGTTCTCGGACAGTCGTCTTGGACGAATCTTGGGAACGATGACAAATCCAAGTCTTCTCAGCAAAAACCGGTCAGCGATCTGTGCCCCAGCATTCTCACTATTCTTTATAGATGTCGGCGTCATGACCTTAGCCGAACAAGGAATCATACCGCGCGCCCTGGATACGCCTTGTGGCTATATTTTATTCTTCCTCATCCCAGTAATTCTCATTGGCCTTCTACCCATCAAGTTTCCCCGGTGGGTCTACGCAGATTGGCAGTACGCCAAACGCCATGGCCTCCTGGACGAGAGCGGGAACATTGACCAGGAAGCGTGGGCACGGCACCGTGCAAACCAGAAGGACCTATGGTGAACAACCACGATACGCTCAACCTTGTCACTGACACCCCAGTCGACGTTGTCATCGGAGGGATGGCCGGCCATTACTTAGGCGAACTAGCGGGCGATACAGTCAATAACGACGCGCTCAATTAACAATGGACAATTAAATGAACGAGAACATTACACTGGCTATTATCGGAATCGGAATGGGATTATTCGGAGCGGCGGTGTGGTATGCCGAGATGTTCACAGACTCGAAGGTCGCGAACCTGTGGCGTCGAATGAATGGCAATGGAAGAATCAGTAGAAATTATGCCGCTATCGGGGCCCCCGCATTTTCATTCATTTTTCTTCTCGGCGGCACCTTAGGAATCATCAATTATTTTCAACTACCTGGGATTTGGACACGCATTGCCGCCATTTTAATCCTCGTATTCCTATCTTTCTTCCTCATTGGCCTTCTACCCATCAAGTTTCCCCGGTGGGTCTACGCAGATTGGCAGTACGCCAAGCGTCACGGTCTCTTAGACGACGATGGCAACATCGATCAGGAGGCGTACGAGAAGCATGCGGACAGGAAGGAATTCTGGTGAACGAACAGGTAACAATGCCCCTTTCCTCGGGTTGGAGGTAACCCAACCCGAGCAACACGGGGCATTCAACACTCGAACCAGCAACTCCAGTGGTCCTCATGAACCTGCCGAGGGGGCGGAGCCAAGCGGCCCCGCCCCCTCGTTTCGTTATTCCGCAGCGACACCCACAAGTCACACTATTTGGCGAGCAGCTCCATCATGAACCCCCACAGCGCCGTGCGCGGCGGAGCGTCCAGGGTGGGCGCGTTCCGCTCCCGCATGAGGGCCAGCGCGCGAGGATCGATGGGCGTGTGCATACGCGCATGCATGTGGTCGGTGACGAAGCACTCGACGTGCCCCGTATCCTTCCAGCCATCCGGGGTCCGCTCCTCCCGCACGCACAGCACGACGCTCCAGCGCTTGTGCGTGCAGTCCTGCGAGAAGTGCGATTCGCTGGGTCCTTGAGCGGCCACATCGATCAGGGCTGACTGCGCCCGCTCAAGGTCCACGTCCCGCACCGCTTGCACGAAGTCAGCAGAAATCGTCGGCGGTCCGTCGTCGATGGTTGGCCCGGGCTCCAGGAGGCCCTCCTCGGCCAGGATGCGCGGGACGTCGCAGAAATCAACCTGGGTGAAGTGCACGCCGTCATCCTCGGCACGCATGACGACCGAGCGCGGCCGCGAGGGCCAGATCCGCACATTACGCACGCCGATGCTTGGCCTCGGGGAGACGACGCGGATGGCGAGACGCGAGTCGACCGTGCGCGCGGGACCCAGGATCGCCTCGGCATCACCGGTGAGGCCGGTGGAGTCAGCGAGGCCAGCGGCCATGAGTCCGCTGACCGGCATCGCACTTGATAGAGCGTTGTCCCCTTCTCTCGTGCCAATGATGCCGACGAGCGCATTCGCCTGTTCGACGGAGACGACGAGTTCCTCCGGGAACGAGGCCGTGGTTCCTTCGACGGTCACGATTCCACCTCCAGAGTGCGTGCCATTGTCATGAAGTCCTCGATGATCGGCGGGCAGGCGAGGCTCGGACACGTGCATGTCGCGGTTCACAGGAATTGGCGGGTTTCCTCGTCCTCGTCGCGACTACGCCAGGCAAGCCACACGAGCTGCGAGACAGTCATCGAGGTGCCGTCGAGGGTGTACACGCCTGTGACGAGGCGGGTACGCTCGGTGGGATACGGCGCGACGGTGTCGTCAATGAGTCGGCATCCAGGATGTGGCTCAGCCAAGCGCCGGGCGCTATCGTCAAGGATTTCCTGCTCACGTTTGCCGCTGAAGAGCTCAGTTTCAGTGATGACAATGTTCGGCACGTACCCTTCTATTGCCTTCCCAACGGCAATGAAGCGAATACTCTCATCCTGGCCGAGATCCCCGAGCTCTCCGCGTTCTTCCGCCGACAGCTGCCTCCAACCGGAGGCCACACGCATCGTCACGCCTGTGCCCACATGACGATCTACACCGCCGGAATCGCGGTTCTGAGAGGCTTTCTTCCCGGCCTTTCCTTCTTCTAAGAGGCCGTGCCGCTTGGCGTATTGCCAGTCAGCGTAGAAACGATTGGGAAATCTAATGGGCAGGAACGCGCTGGCAGCTGGCACCATGAGACACATCATCAAAAGAGCCATACAGAACAGGAGCCATTCGGGAGCGCCCATCGCCTCGGCCAACATCGCGATTCCAAACAGGACCATCAAGACAGAGAAGATAGGTAGGCACACCGCCTCAATGTTTCGCCAGAACCAGCCTTTTCTCGACCCGCGGCGCAACTGATCAGCGAAGTTGTTGTCAACAAACATACTCGCATACCAGACACTAAAGCCCACTACTCCGAATACGAGAGGCCCCACAACAGTCACAATTGAATCTCTCACGATACGCTCCTAACGCCAAGCCTCGGCGATCCAGCAGTAACACGCCAGAGTATTGCACGGCCAACAATAGAGTCAACGCTTCAGCGGCACGAAAAAGCGGGCGGCACCCGCCGGTGCGCGCCCGCCATTTCAAGCAATGACCTCAGTCCCTGGGGCCCGAAACAGAACCCGGAGCCGGGGGCTGGGTCCACAGGCCCCGCTGGTCCAGGAAGTCACGCAGGAAGACGGGGCGGTCGGTGATGATGCCGTCGACGCCGACCTCGAGGAGGCGCAGCACGTCGGCCACCGTATTGATGGTCCACACGTGGACGGCCAGGCCCAGGGTGTGGGCAGTAGCCACGAAGCGCTCGTCGACGACGCGGATGGGGCCCTGGTGCATGGGAACCTGTGCGGCGATGGCGCCCTGGCGAGGGCCGGGCACGTGCCACCAGGCGGGGTTCGTGGCGCTCTTCGCGGCGCCCACGAGGCGCACGACGGCCTCGGTCCCCAGAGATGTGGCGACCGCGCGCGCACGGTCCGAGGCGGCGATGCCGCGCACGGCGCGCAGGCGTGGCTCGGAGAAGGAGGCCACGAGCACACGGTCGGCCGCGTCGTGGTCGGCGATGACGTCCAGGAGCGGGTCTTCGACGCCCGCCTCCTTCGCGTCGATGTTGAAGTACATGTCCGGGAAGGCCTCGAGCACCTGGGCGAGCAGCGGCATCTGCTCCCCGGAGTCGCGGTGGCGCAGCTTGGACAGCTCACGCCACGTCATCTGAGCGATTGCGCCACTCCCATCGTAGCAGCGGTCCACGGTCTCGTCGTGGCAGATGACGACCTTGCCGTCGGCGGTGACGTGGGCGTCGGTCTCCACGTGGCGGATCCCGGCCTCGTAGGCGTACGCGAAGGCGCTCATCGTGTTTTCGGGGGCCTCCTCGCTGCCGCCGCGGTGGGCGAAAACGATGGGCCCCTGGCGCATGGTGACGGGCATCATGAGCAAGACTCCTGTCCGAGATAAACAGCTTTGTTTGTCTGCATCCACGCGTCCGGATCCACGGGGGTGTCCGAAGAATCGTGGATTTCGAAGTGCAGGTGCGGGCCCGTCGACCAGCCGTTGTTGCCGACCGCGCCGATGACCTGCCCGGCGGTAACGGTGTCGCCGACCTTCACCGTAATCTTGTTCATGTACTGGTGCAGGTAGGCGGAGTGGAAGACGGTGCCGTCGGAACGCGTGTGCTTGATCTGCACGTAGGCTCCCGAGCGCGAGTTCTCCGCGACCTCCTCGACGACGCCGGCGTACACGGAAGTGATGGGCGTGTCGAGCGGGGCGGCCATGTCGATGCCCTCGTGAGCGAGGAGCTGGCCGGACACGGGCGAAATACGCATCGTGAAGGGCGAGGTCACCGTGTAGGTGCCCTGCGGGAGCGGCCAGTAGATTGTGTCGGCGACGACGTGCACGTTGCGGTTGCCGTCGGCGCCGTTGCCCGATGCGCAGCCGGTGATGGACACGGGGGCCTTGGCCTTTGCGCGAGAGTTTGCGGTGAGGGTCGCGTCCAGGGCGGTGGCCTGGGGCAGGGCGGAGGACAGGGCCCAGCTGGGGCCGCCCACCGAGGCGCCGAAGGCTCGCGCGGGCACGGTCAGTGAGGAGTCGGATCCGACGCGTCCCGTCATGGGTACGGCGATCGTCGTGCCCGCCAACCCCAGCACGAGGAGGGCGCGAAGGACGTAGCCGACCGGGTGAACACTACTGCGTCGTTCCCCCGTCGACGAGGCCGGGGTTTCCTCCGCATCCTCTCGATCCGTCGCGGGATCAGGGGTGGGGGCCGAAGCCTCGTCAGTCATCGGGATCGCCGACGTCGTCGGGTTCTCCAGCTGATCGTCCGCGTCGTGGGGGCGCGCCGCTCGCAGCTGCGAGCGCTTCGGCAGCGGGCACTCGGTGTCGCTCACGCTCTCCCCCTTGTCTATGTTCGTCATGAAGTTTTGACCTCGATCTAATGTACCGTGCGGATCGCGGCTCGTCACGAGCGCTGGAGAACGTCTCGGACTTCGCCGACCAGCAATTCGAGGATGTCTTCGAGGAAGAGGATGCCGACGACTGCTCCCGCATCACGCACGAGGGCGCAGTGCGCGCCGGTGCGCTGCATGTGGCGCAGCGCGTCTTCGACCTGGTCGTCGGCAGACACGGCCTCGAGGCGTCGGATTCGCCACGGGGTGATCGGCTGCCCGCGATCCTCACCGGTGGCATACAGGACGTCCTTGAGGTGCACGTAGCCGACGATGGAGCCGTCGTCGCCGGCGATCGGGAAGCGCGAGTAGCCCGTATGGGCGACCTGTTCTTCCACGTCGGCCGGGGTGGCACCCTCGGGCAGGACGATGAGCTTGTCGAGGGGGACCATCGCGGTCCCGGCCGTCTCCTCGGAGAATTCCAGGGTGCCGCTGAGCAGGCCCAGCTCGTCGGTCAGCACGCCCTCCTCCTGCGAGGCGACGACGATCGAGGCGACCTCCTCGATCGTGTAGGAGGCCGAGATTTCCGAGCGCGGCTCGTAACCGGCCCGGCGCACGAACCAGTTCGCAAAGCGGTCCATGGCCTCGATGATCGGGCGCAGGACGTGGCCCAGGCGCACGAGGACGGGGGCCAGGATCAGCAGCATGCGCACGGGGGCGGCGATCGAGATGTTCTTCGGGACCATTTCGCCGAAGACGACGTGGCAGAAGAGAACGATGACGAGGGCGGCGGCGAAGCCGACGACGTGGCTGGTCGCCTCGGGCGCGCCCAGGCGCCCGAGCGGCGACTCGACGAGATGCGCGATCGCAGGCTCCGCGACGACGCCCAGGGTCGTGGACGCGACCGTCACGCCCAGCTGGCAGATCGCCAGCATGAGGGACACGTGCTGCAGTGCGTACAGCGCAGCGGCCGCGCCGCGCGCACCCTCGTCGGCGAGAGGCTCGACCTGCGAGCGACGCGTCGAGGTGACCGCGAACTCGCCGGCAACGAAGAAAGCGTTGACGGCCAGCAGGGCCACGGTGATGGCGAGACCAACTCCCACGCTCACAGTGACACCTCCTCATTCTCAGCCTCGGGGGCGGGCGTGATCGCCACCTGGGCGACGCGACGCCCCTGCATCTGGGTGACCTCGATGCCGATGCCGTCCACGTTCACGCGCGATCCAACGACCGGAATCTCGCCCAGCTCGTTCATGACGAGGCCGCCGATCGTGTCGTAGGGGCCGTCCGCGGGCAGGTTGATGTCCGTGCGGCGCGCAAGCTCGTCGGGGCGCAGCGTGCCGGGAACAAGGAAAGTCCCGTCGGGGCGCGGGCGGATGCCGAGGCGACGCTGGTCGTGCTCGTCGGAGACCTCGCCGACGATCTCCTCGACGACGTCCTCGAGGGTGACGATACCCGACACGCCGCCGTACTCGTCGACGACGACGGCCATCTGCAGGCCCTCGTCACGCAACTGGACCATGAGGGGACCGATCGGCGCGGTCTCGGGAACTGACGGCGCGTCGGTCATGAGAGACGACGAAACCACGGGGACCTCAGCGCGACGATCGGCGGGCACGGCGACCGCGCGGCGCAGCGACACCAGGCCGAGGATGTCGTCGGAGTCGTCGCCAATGACAGGGAATCGGGAGTGTCCGGTTTCGCGGGCCAGGTCGAGCACGTCCTGGGCGCTATCGCCCTCGCTGAGGGTGTGCAGGCGGCCGCGGTCGGTCATCACGTCGGCGGCGCTCAGGGTGGACATGCGGATCGTGTTGACGAAGAGGTCGGCCGTGGACATATCGAAGGTGCCTTCTTCGACGGAGTGCTCGACGAGGGCGGCCAGCTCGGAGGCGGAGCGCGCCGAGGAGATCTCCTCCTGGGGCTCGATGCCCATGCGGGCGAGCACCCAATTCGCGGTCCCGCCCAGCACCCAGATGACGGGGCGGGCAATCGCGGTGAAGGCCATCTGGAAGGGGACGACGCGCACGGCGGTCGCCAGGGGGTGTGCCAGGGCGAGGTTCTTGGGGACGAGCTCACCGAAGAGCATCGAGAAAACGTTGACGAACGCGGCGGCCACGAATGCCGCGATGCCGGTCGCAAGCCCCCAGGCGAGGCCGACCGATCCGAGCAGGTCCTCCAGCAGGTCGGCCAGCGCGCTCTGCGTCGTGTAGCCGAGCAGGATCGTGGTGAGCGTGATGCCCACCTGCGCGCCCGACAGCTGGGTCGACAGCGTGCGGGTGGCGCGAAGGACGGAGGCGGCCCCACGATCCCCTTCCTCGGCCTTCTTGTCGAGGACGGCTTGGTCGACCGCAACAAGCGAAAACTCGGCGGAGACAAAGATGAAGGTACCGGCGGTCAGGACAACGCCGAGCAGAAGCATGAGGACGGTCGTCATCGCGTCGCCCCCTCGACGAGGCCGGGGCGGGTCGCGGGTACGCGCGCGGACAGGGGGTGAGAAAGAGCGGCCATAGAGCCGGCAGTGTCGCAGTCCATGATGGTTACAGTCTAGCGGCCCAGCCCGCCTCCCCCAGCGCGCATTTCCACACACCGCGGGCCATGTGCCAACAATCATTCTTCAACGGACCAAAGGCCCTTGAAGTACACGCCAAAGGTGTACCAGGTTTCGTGAAGACGATCACGCGGCGGTAGAATTGCGGAGGTATGGCCGCGCGGGATTTGGCCCATGCGCGCGGCGCGACACTTACGGAGGAATACGTGCCCACTCCCACCGCTTCCCAGCCCGATCCGCAGTGGTACATCGCGAAGATGCGAGACCTCTACGAGCGCGATCCACAGCTCCTGGATCCCTCCTGGCGCGCCTATTTCTCCACCGAGTCCGCTCCCCCGCAGCTGCGCGCCAAGCGTCCCGACATCCCCGAGGGCGCTCCCTCAACCCCGGAGCCAGCCCCGACCTCGTCGGTCAATGCCGCAGTCCCCGTTGCCCCCGTCTCGGTAACCCCGCCGACCCTCGACATCGAAGACGATGCGCCCGAGGCGGCCGCCACCGAGCACGCACACGTCGTCTCCGTGACGCGTTCCGACCTGCCGCCCGCCCCGCCCGCCGCCGTCGCCGAGGCCACCAGCCCCTACACGCGCCAGCAGCACGGACGCGCAGCCTTCACGCTCTTCCAGGACGCCCCCTCGCACGACGAGCTCCACATCCTCAAGTCCGCGGCGCGCGCGACCGCCAAGCACATGGAGGCCTCGCTCTCCATCCCCACGGCCACCTCCCAGCGCCAGATCCCGGCCAAGCTCCTCATCGAAAACCGAGCCCTCATCAACGCGCACCTGGCGCGCACCGTCGGCGGCAAGGTCTCCTTCACGCACCTCATCGGCTACGCCCTGGTGGAGGCTCTGTGCGAGATGCCCGACCTGAACGTGCGCTACACGATCGAGGGCGGCAAGCCCGCCGTCGAGCATCTCGCGCACATCGGCTTCGGCCTGGCCATCGACGTGGCCGACGCGCAGGGCAACCACTCCCTGAAGGTCCCCGTCATCCACGACGCCGACACCCTGACCTTCGCCGAGTTCGTCGGCGCCTACCAGGACCTCGTTGCGCGTGCCCGCACGGCGACGCTGACGACCACCGACTTCCAGGGTGCCTCCGTCACGCTGACGAACCCGGGCACGCTGGGCACCACCACCTCCGTGCCGCGCCTCATGGTCGGCCAGGGCCTCATCATCGGCGTGGGCGCCACCGACTACCCGGCGGAATTCCGCGGCGTCTCCCCCAAGCGCCTGGCCGCCCTCGGCATCGGCAAGACGATGTTCTTCTCCTCCACCTACGACCACCGCATCATCCAGGGCGCGGCATCAGGTCGCCTCCTGGCCCTCGTGGACGCCAAGCTCTCGGGCCGCGACGGCTTCTACGAGCGCGTCTTCACCTCGATGCACGTCCCCGCGCGCCCCTACGCGTGGGAAGCGGACTACGACTACGATCCGAACCACGAAAAGGGCAAGCCCGCGCGCATCGCGGAACTCATCCACGCCTACCGTTCGCGCGGCCACCTCGCCGCCGACACCGACCCGCTGGCCTACCGCGTGCGTCGCCACCCCGACCTCGATCTGTCATCCTACGGCCTGAGCGTGTGGGACCTGGATCGCCCCTTCCCCACCGGCGGATTCGGCGACTCGGACCAGATGCTGCTGCGCGACATCCTCACGCGCCTGCACGACACCTACACGCGCACGGTTGGCATCGAGTACATGCATATTCAGGATCCTGAGCAGCGCGCATGGGTCCAGAAGCGCATCGAGCGCCCGTACGAGGCCCCCTCCCCCGACGCGCAGCGCCACATCCTGGGCACCCTCATCCGCGCCGAGGCCTTCGAGGAGTTCCTCCAGACGAAGTTCATGGGCCAGAAGCGTTTCTCCCTCGAGGGCGGCGAGTCACTGATCCCGCTGCTCGACCACATCCTCGCCGACTCGGCGCGCACCGGCATCCACGAGGTCGCCATCGGTATGGCGCACCGCGGACGCCTCAACGTCCTGGCCAACATCGCGGGCAAGTCGTATGCGCAGATCTTCGACGAGTTCGAGGGTAACTACATGCCCAACTCCGTCCAGGGATCGGGCGACGTCAAGTACCACCTGGGCACGTGGGGCGTGTACTCCCTCGACGACGGCCTGGCCACGAAGGTCTACATGGCCGCCAACCCCTCGCACCTGGAGGCCGCCGACGGCGTCCTGGAGGGCATTGTTCGTGCCAAGCAGGAGCACCTGGGTGACCCGGACCTGCCGATCATCCCGATCCTTATCCACGGCGACGCGGCCTTCATCGGCCAGGGCGTCGTCCAGGAGACCTTGAACCTCTCCCAGCTGGAGGGCTACAAGACCGGCGGCACGATCCACATCATCGTCAACAACCAGATCGGCTTCACGACGGGCCCGACGCAGGGCCGCTCCACCGGCTACGCAACGGACCTGGCCAAGGGCCTGCAGGTCCCGATCCTGCATGTGAACGCGGACGACCCCGAGGCCGTCATCCGCTGCGCGCACCTGGCCTTCGAGTACCGCAACGCCTTCCACAAGGACGTCATCATCGACATGGTGTGCTACCGACGCCGCGGCCACAACGAGGGCGACGACCCGTCGATGACCCAGCCCGTCATGTACTCCCTCATCGACCGCATCCCCTCCACGCGCGCGGTGTACATCCGCGGCCTCGTGGGTCGCGGCCAGCTCACCGAGGACGAGGCCCGCCAGTCGATCGCCCAGTACGAGGCGGAACTCGGGCGCATCCTCGAGGAGACCCGCGCGGGCGGCGCCTCCTCGGTGTCCGAAATCAACCCGGGCAGCCGCACGCACGACCCTGCCCTCACCGCCGGAGTGGGCGAGGCCGGGGAGTCCCGCGACGAGGAATGGACCATGCCGGAGTCCCAGATGCCCGGCATCGGCATGATGATCGGCTGGACGTCCGCGGCCCCCGCCAAGGCACTGCGCCGCATCGGCCGCGCTCACACGCGCTTCCCGGAGGGCTTCGAGCCTCACCCCAAGCTGCGTCAGCTGTGCGAGCGCCGCCTGGAGATGGCGCTCGGAAACAAGCCAATCGACTGGGGCTTCGCGGAGCTCCTCGCCTTCGGCACGCTCCTCATGGAGGGCACCGGCGTGCGCCTGTCCGGCGAGGACGTGGGCCGCGCGACCTTCGTCCAGCGTCACGCGATCCTGCACGACGCGAACGACGGGCGCGAGTTCACGCCGCTGCGTTTCCTCACCGAGAGTCAGGCGCGATTCGACGTGTGGAACTCCCCGCTGAGCGAGTACGGCGTCCTGGCCTTCGACTACGGCTACTCGCTCGAGAGCCCCGAGACACTCACGATCTGGGAGGCCCAGTTCGGAGACTTCGCCAACGGCGCGCAGACGGTCATCGACGAGTTTGTCTGCTCGGCCGAGCAGAAGTGGGGCCAGCGCTGCTCTCTCGTCATGCTCCTCCCCCACGGCTATGAGGGTCAGGGACCCGACCACTCGAGCGCGCGCATCGAGCGTTACCTGCAGCTGGCCGCCCAGGACAACATGTGGATCGTCCAGCCCTCCACGCCGGCGAACTACTTCCACATGCTGCGCACGCAGGCCTACAAGCGCCCGCGTAAGCCGCTCATCGCCTTCACGCCCAAGCAGCTGCTGCGTCTGTCGGCCGCCTCCTCGCACCTCGACGAGTTCACCTCGGGTGCCTTCCAGCCCGTCATCGGCAACTCCTCGATCACCAATCCGTCGTCGGTGACGCGCGTCCTGCTGTGCTCGGGCCGCCTGTACTTCGACCTCCTGAAGGAGCGCGAGCACCGCGGCGACACGTCGACGGCGATCATCCGCTTGGAGCAGCTCTACCCGCTGCCCGAGGCCGAGGTTGCCGAGACCCTGGCCCAGTACCCGAATGCGTCGGTGACCTGGGTGCAGGACGAGCCGCGCAACCAGGGCGCGTGGCCGCACCTGGCGCTCAACCTGTTCCCATCGCTGGGACGCACGGTTCGCGTGGTCTCTCGCCCCGAGTCGGCAACGACCGCAGCGGGACGTGCCTCGCTTCACAAGGAGCAAGCAGCTACCCTTATTGCGCAGGCCTTCGAAGGCTAACGAGGGCCGGCGCCCCCACCGGGGGCGCGGGAGGCACCGGAAAGGAACACCATGCGGATCTGCTTCATCGGAGACGAGCTCGTCGCGGGCGTCGGCGACCCCCGAGGCCTGGGCTGGGTCGGTCGCGTCAACGCGCACTCCACCTTCGATCTGCCCGCCACGTTCCTGACCCTAGCCGTACCCTCAGAGACGACGAAGCAGATGGCCGCGCGCTGGGAGGCCGAGGTGCTGCCGCGCCTAGCCGAGGGGGAGCCCCACGGCCTCGTCATCGGTGTGGGCCCTGGCGACGTCGCAGCCGGCATTTCGACGGCCCGCTCCCGCCTGAACCTGGCTAACATCACCGACCGGGCGACCGCGCTGGGCATCCCCAGCTTCGTCGTGGGTCCCCCGCCGCTGGCTGGCGTGGACTCCGGGTCGCTGAAGGCTCTGTCCTCCTCGTGCTCCGAAGTGTGCGCGCGCCGAGGCATCCCCTTCGTCGACTGCTACACGCCACTGGTCGCGCATGACCAGTGGTTCGAAGACATGGCCGCCTCCCTGGCGCGAGGCGCGGACGGGCAAACTCTGCCCGGCCAGGCTGGGTACGCCCTCATGGCGTGGATCGTCCAACACCAGGGCTGGTACGAGTGGACGGGAGCGACCCCGGCGGACGTGTAGTATCCCGGCATGCGCAGTAACAATCCGTACGCGCCGCCCACCGGGTCGGAACCTGCGCTGCCCGAGGAGAACGTGGAGGCTGCGCACCGGGTGCCACGCAACGGGCCGGTGCCCGTTGATCCCTCCGTAGAAGGGTCGGACCCGCGTTCCCATACGGAGTTCCCACCCCTCGCACCGGGGATGAAAAACCCGTCGAGACTCTGCCCCCGCGCATCTCCGAGGCGCATGCGGACAGCGAGCCGACGGCGCCTGCACCCCGCGCCGCCTCCCCCTCAGCCGCTGCGCAGCGCGATCGTTCATCGTCGCCGACCGCTGCACGGCCTCACGCGACGTCAACAGGCACAGACCCACAGGACAGTTCCACACCAGAGGATAAGTCCACGAAGGCCTTCACTCTCCCGATACCCACCGACGTGTTCGCGGGTCTAGCGAGCGTGGTCGCAGCACTGTTTTTCACCAGCATCGGAATGGCCCACACCAACGATTCTGGTACTGCCACACTTCAATGGCAGTTCGCCGCATGCCTGTTCGGGCTCGCAGCCGCGGGTTTGTGCATTCCCTTCATTCCCGCCACGGTGCGCTACACGAGCATCTTGTTCACAGAAGGCGAGAATGAGTCGGCCGAAACTCGGGCGTCCGGGTATGCCCTCATCTGCCTCGTCGGACTTGCCGCCGCAGTCATCGCAATCAGCAACGCAGTGCCGGCAGCACGCGACCTCATCGAAGGACCCCACGCCACAACAGTCTCCTCGTGCTGGTTGTACCAACGTCCGGTGAGGAGCTCACCAACAAACACCAGCCCGAGCAGCTATAAGAACGAATTCAACATAACACTCAACAACAAGAGCACGCTTGTCCTTGTCATCGAAACAGAAAAACGGGATGAGTTGCAGTCGGCATCGGGCATCTCCGGCACCCTCTACAAAGGATGCGAGTTGCGCCCCTCATCGAAGAAGCTGGTCCTCGACCTGTATCCGCGCACGCAGATCACCGCTGACGCGCGCCTCGTCTAGTGGGTAGCTGTCCATGAACGAATGCCCCTGCCGACTCATCAACACCTATCAGTCAGGCGTCCTCGCGCTCGCGCGCACCCGTAGTATTGTCGGTGCACGCCCAACATTGAGCTAGCCTCCGCACGAGGACACCACCCCACTGACCAGCGAGACACCATGAGCAACCAATACCCCCACGGTTATCCTCCTCAGCAGCCCTTCCCGGGCCAGGTCCCGATGCAGCCGCAACCCGGCCAGTACCAGGGCGGCATGTACCCCCAGCAGCCCTTCCCGGGCCAGGCCCCAATGCAGCCGCATGGACTGGGCAACGTGGGCCGTCCGGTCATGAACACGAACTACGCGACGGTACTCAACGTCCTGAAGTTCCTCACGTTCAGCGGTGTCGTTGCCTATTTTGTGCTGAGCAATTTCTACGACGTGGGCGACATCAAACTCACCTGGCAATGCATCGCGAGCGCCGTCGGCACCATCAGTATGCTCATCTGTGCGGTCATCATTGTCATGACGGCTCTCCGTGTGAACCGAGCGAGGCGCGCTGGCGACAGGACGAACATGCGTAAGCCAATCGTCTGGCTCGTGGTTCTCTCCATCCCCGTCCTCATCGTCGGAACGATGGCGGTCATTGGTTCCGTGCAGTCGGTTGCGGATACGATCGAAGGAACACAGACCGTCACCGTCAAGTCGTGCAGCTACAGTGCGCTCAGAACGCGCTCGCGACGGGGAGGCACCTCTACGTCCTACAGGTTCAATCTCACCCTCACCGACGGCTCGAAGCACACGACTCACTTGAGCACCGCCTACGACGCGACCGGCATCTACAGCACCCTCTACGAAGCGTGCGCTGACAAGAAGGGGGCCTCACCTCTGACACTTGAGGTCTATCGCCACAGCTGGATCATCGTCGACGCGCGGGTTGAGTAAGATGCTGCGTGTTCTCACCGACGAGGTGGGTGCACCCGCCCAGCCCGAGCCTCGTCGTCACGAGGCCACACGACACCACTGAGACACCACCACCGAAAAACTCCCCGCCTTCAATCCACACCACGCCACCTATGCAGGTGGGCAGTGACACGGAATAAACAGCCTCGTCCGTCTCCGTCCCAGCTGAAACGGTTCTTATGAGCAACGAAGCGCCTCTCTCCCCCGATCAACCCTCCGTTGATGAACCCCAGATCTCGCGCACTGCCATCGCGGTAGCGGCGGGGAGCCTCACCGCAATTGTGTGCTGGATGATCGTCCAATTCGCACGCATGTCACCCATCGCCGTTCCCGTCATCATCCCCATCTGCGCGGCTATTATCCTGAGCGGGATCATTGGATGTGCCATCTATTATTCAATCGGTTTCGCTATACGAGACTCGCATAGGCCACGTCGGCACCGCAAAGAACGCGACTGAGCACCGCTACCCGCAGTACCCCCATTGAAGCACCCCCATGAGCAAGCGTAAGAACACGTCTACCACACCCCAATCCCCAACAAGTTCGCTGACGAAAGAGCAGAAGCGCTATGGGACAGCGTTCTGGATCGTCCTCACTCTCATCTTGTATGGTTTGGCCCATTTGGCAGACACAATTTCCCCTCATGGCCCCTCTCGGTTCCGCTGGCTGACTTTCTCCTACGGCACAGCGTTTCTCATCATGCTCGCATGCATCGCCGCCATTACCTACTTGTTTCAATGGTTCGACAAGCGCGAGAGAGCTGGCACTGTCATGGGCTTGCACAAACGAGCCACAGCCCTCGTGATACCGGTGCTTATTCTGATTCCAAGCGCCTACAACGCTCTAGGTTACGGGACGCGTGTCGTCTTCGATCTCTTCACCGGTCCGCAGACTGTGACCGTCTCATCGTGCACACGCGAAATTGTTTCGCGCCGAGAACCACAGGGACGCTACCGAACCATGTCCGTAGCTGACTATCACTTCATCATGACCCTGGCCGACGGAACCACCCGTCAGACAGTCATCGATAGCCGCGTATTTCTCGATGACCGACGCGTCGACGAAGTCCTGTACAGTGCTTGCATCATGAATCCAGGGACAACTTCGATGACACTTGACGTCTACTACTACTCGTGGATCATCGATCAAGCAAGGCTGGATTGACGAGGCACGCCGTCACTCCGACGCACGTACACATCGGCGGCTTCTTGCCCTCGATCAGCGAGGCCGTGAAACGGGGCGTGAAACGGGTCGGCTCACGGCTGGGTGAGAATCCCCGAGATAAAGCGCGCGCTGTGGTCGAGGGCAGCCTCGGCCTCGGGAATAACGGGGACTGAGAGCACGTAGACGTGGAAGCCGTCCGGCTCCACGCGCAGGCGCACGTCGACGCCAGCGCGAGCCGCCTTGCGGGCGAACTCGATCGCGTCTGGGCCCAAGATATCCGCGTCGCCCTGGAAAATCCGCATCGGCGGCAGTCCCGCCGGGTCGCCGTACAGAGGGCTGACCCGCCAGTCTGCGGGGTCCAGATCGCCCGCCCACGCGCGGCCAGCCCACTCCAGTCCGGGCGCGCGCAGGATCTTGTCGCGGCGCTGCACCTCCTCGATCGCCGGGTTCGTCATGGTGACGTCCAGCCACGGCGCATACAGGACGAGGCCATCCACCTGGCGCTTGCCCGCGTCTCGGCGTTGCATGGCGAGGGACAACGCCAGACCGCCGCCCGCCGAGTCGCCAAAGATGATGACGCGGCCAAACTCAGCCTGGACCTCGTCGATGATGGGCTGGACGAAGTCGAACGCTTCGACCGCGGTGTGGTTGGGGGCGAGCGGATAGTCCGGAATGATGACGGGCAGGCCGGTGCGATCGATGAGGCCCTCAACGATGCCCCACTGGCCGTCAACCAGCGGGAAGAGGTAGGCACCGCCGTGCAAGAAGATGAGAGCGCCGCCCGAGCGCAGGCCCTGCTTCGGGAGCACGCGGGTCACGCCTTTATCGCATGTTGCCGTGAAACGCACTCGCATCGACGCAGGCATGGGGTGCTGCTGCGGGGCACCCGCCGCCATCTCACGCGCGGCTTCCTCGGTGTGCAGCGCGGGAGGCGTGAGCCCCTTGCGGGCGTGAACAAGACGCATCTGGAGGGACATGGGGCCTCTTTCGTATCGACGAATCAGTCTGCGCGCACCGGGACGCACCCGCGCGCCAACAGGTACCAGGATACGCTGCGAAAGTTGCTTCCTACCTCTCTCACAGGTCTTCGCTGCACGCTGCGGCGCGAGTGCAGCACCACCGCAGGTGTATGAGCTCGGTGTCGCCCGTACCGAAGTCGAAGACTTCTGTGCTTCTCACGGAAGTTCGAGGCGCCCGGTTGCATCAGGATCTGACACGAGCACATCGGCCGATGTCTGGATGCTCGTTCAAGTGTCGCACGCGCGTATTCGGTTCAACGGAAATAGTAGAGTTGGCTTGTGGATAGGAAACGTTGTTCTGGATAGGAACTAGTTATCTGGATAGGTTATTAAGCTATCCAGAACGCAATAACCTATCCAGATTTCCATTTCCTATCCAGATGGCGCGTGAGGCTTCTCCTCGTTGATCTCTATGGGGCGCTCCTCACTCCAACAGCGTGCATTCAGATATCAGTCCCCCTCACACACCCCATCGCTAACAGCTCTCCGCGCGCGCTTCCGCCCCCATCCTGACATGCGACTCCCGACACCTCACTCCTCGCCGTTATGCACAGGGGCAAAAAGAGAGACCCGGTTATCCACAGGCCCTCCTTTTCGACTACCCCCAACTCGAAGCTCTGTTCAAAGCTGGATACATGAACCAGGTACCTGTTGTCGTCACCGATGTCTTACAGACACCAAAGAGCCATGCGCATTCGCCCGTCACCGTTCGCATCATGCGCGGCATTGCAGCTGCTCTCCCACTGCATCCAGACGAGTCAACTCCTTGGGAAATATGGAACGCGGTTGCCCTCGCCCGAATCCATGCAGTGAATGCATCCCTACAACACCGAGCACTGTACGTAGGACGTAGTTGCCTTCTACTCAACGGAATTCAGGGATGGTCCGCTAATCCACAGATAACCATCTACAGGCCAACAAGACGATCCACTTCCCGACTTCCAGCGTGTTCGGTCGGCTCAACGACAGTACCCGAAACAGGTGTCACCTGTTCCAGCATCCCTCCACTCTCTGAGGAACGCAGACGCACTAACGGATTGGAAACGGAACACCCGTACGATGCACTCATCCGTTGCGTTCAGCAAGAGGAGCCGTTGGAGGCTTTCGTCCTCGGATGCATGGCACTGCATCAGTGGAGCAACTTTTCAATGTTTGAGCAGATGGAATCACGTGAACGGGCAGAGGAAATCCGCGTAGCGCTCCTCAAGCGCCTCGAACACTCCCCCACAAAACGAGGACTCCGCCGAGCATGCGCCATTCTTCGCGCGATTGATCCTGGATGCGAGAATCCTGCTGAAGCAGCCTTGCTTTGGCTTGTGCGCTCGATCAGCCCTTTCCCGTCACTGACTCAAGTGCACATTGAGGTCCGGGGTCGTCACTATTACGCAGATATTGTCATCGCAGATCTACGAATCATCATTGAATTTGACGGCATCGGGAAACTAGGCGACAACCAATCCGATCTTGCGCGCGCAAAACGGGAGTGGATCCGCAGGGATCAGGATCTTCGCGATGCAGGATGGAACGTTATTCGTGTCAGCTGGCCGGACTACAACGACTGGGAGGGTCTACGGTTGAGGCTCATGAGAGCGCTAGGGCGTACGAGCTCATCACTCGATCATCGCCTTCTATGGAGCCCTCCCACCGAGCGCTGCGATGGGCGAAATCGACGTTTCCGGATCGGACGCGCCCCACAACGAGTTCATGTTCTGGATAGGAAACAGTGAACTGGATAGGTTATCGCGTTCTGGATAGCTTAATAACCTATCCAGATGCGTGGTTCCTATCCAGAACGGCGTTTCCTATCCAGAACGAAGGCCAGTGGATTGGCGCCCCCATAGACGGGCTACTCACACCACCACGAGCATCCTCAACACCAGCCCAGCACACGAACAACCTATCCCCATGGGCACAGCGCGATCACAATCTGCAGCGAACGATGGCCCCGCGCCCCGTTTTGCTGCGCTGCGAGGCCACAAACCTGCGGTGCACGCCCCAGACACGGCGCAGGCCTGGTCCCACTCCCGCGCGCCCTTGCGTCACGCGCGCCTCGCACGGCCGCGCCTGGTCCCCACCACCCGCGCATACACAACGCGCATACAAAACGCGCCCGGACCAACCGGTCCGGGCGCGCAACGTATTCGGCTCAGGCGTTAGGACGCTTGCCGTGGTTCGCGCCGTTCTTACGACGATCGCGACGCTTACGACCCCGCTTCGACATGTCATTCTCCTTGGGTTTGTTGTCTAGACTGAAGCATTTTTGCACACATTGGCCCAAACCACCAAGGCACAGGCCGTTCGCGGCGACGAAGGTCACCGAAAAACGGGCGGCAACCCCAGCCTCGTCTGCCCGCGCGCCGCGACGCGATCACGCGTCGTCGCAGCGCTCCTAGCGCCAGGTGACGGACACGCTGGTGATTGATGCGACGACGCGGGCGCGCAGCGCATCGGAGGCCTGCTCGGTCTCGTAGCAGCCGCGCATGAGGGCGCGCACGTGGCGCTCCGCATCCAGGGCGTCGGCGCAGTGCGCGCAGGTGGCGACGTGCTTGATCATGAGGGCGCGGGCGCGCGCATCGGGGCCGGGCACGGATCCGGCGTCGATGAGGCCGCTGCGGCGGTCGCATTCCTCGCAGTCGATCAGTTCGTACAGGGCGTCCAGGACGTCCTGGCAGGTCACATGAGTGTTCACTTGGCTCCTCCGATCCCGTATTCCGCGGCGACGTCGGCCAGCGCGGAGCGCAGGTTCTTGCGCGCCCGGTTCAGTCGGCTCATGACGGTCCCCATGGGAACTCCTAGTTCTTCGGCGATTTCCTTGTAGCTCATCCCTTCAACGTCGGCCATGAGGACAACCATCCGGTGTTCCTCGGACAGCGAATCGAGTGCCTCGCGCAGCTGCGTGGAGGGCAGCGCCTCGAGGGCTTCGACTTCCGCCGACTTCAAGCCCGACTCAGCGTGGGAGGCGGCCTCGGCCAGCTGCCAGTCTTCGACCGTGTCGGTGGAGGCCCGCTTGGGGGAGCGCTGTGCTTTGCGGTAGCCGGTGATGTAGGTGTTGGTGAGGATCCGATAGAGCCATGCCTTGATGTTTGTTCCCGGCTTGTACTGGTGGAACTTCTGGTAGGCCTTCAGGTAGGTCTCCTGGACCAGGTCCTCGGCGTCGGCTCGGTTGCGCGTCATGCCGAGCGCCGCCCCGAAGAGCTGGTTCATGAGGGGCATGGCCTCGTCCATGAAGCGTGCCTGGAGCTGGGCTTCGTCCTCGGTTGACGAGGCAGGAGCCTGGGTGGTCGCCGCTGGCGTCGGAGCGTGGGTCGTCGTGTCCATCGCCTCCCAGCGTAGCCTCGTGGGCATGCGGTGGGTATTGGGAGGATGACGAGGCGATCATACTGAGGGGAACGCCTCACGAGGCACTTTATTCCACAACCACCATGAGTGTGCGTTGCAACACTTTACGCTCGTTGGATGGGGCGAGTGTGGCCATTCGGCTTCCGGAAGGCGGCGCGGTGACGAACAATAGGGGTATGAATATGCTGCGTGTCATCGCCCGTCCCCTGCTCGCCGCCCCGTTCATCGCAGACGGGGTCGATGCTCTCACGCATCCCCGCCATCACGTGGAGCGCGCCGCGGGCGTCCGCCCGCTGCTCGACAAGGCGACCGACGCTGCGGGCCTGGAGCCCCTGACGGATGACCAGTTGGCCGTGGCGACCCGCGTGGCGGGCGCGGTGACGCTGTTTGCCGGACTGCGTTTCGCGATCGGACGTCACCCGAGGCGCAGCGCGCTGACCCTGGCCGCCATTGGCGCACCGATGGCGCTCGTGGGTGCCCCCATCTGGGGCGGCACGGGTCACCTGACGAAGGAGCAGATCAAGCGCCGCCGCTACCGCACCCTGTACAAGCTGGGCGTCACCGGCGGCGTCCTGATCGCGTCGACCGACCGGGTGGGTCAGCCCTCCGCGTCGGTCGCTCGGGCGCTTCGCCGCGACCAGCGCCGGGCGGTTGCCGCCGCCGAGGCGGCTGTCACCGCGCGCCTGAGCGGCACCGCTTCGTGACCGCCTCCCCGTGGCGGGCGCCGGTCGCCGACTCGCCCGTGGATGCAACGGT